>Ga0307421_1001284_pt1 | contig 15300 bp, 12 predicted proteins | sample SalMarWE160270MG_FD_202163 | JGI IMG/M metagenome (GOLD analysis project Ga0307421, IMG submission 202163) | Salt marsh sediment microbial communities from the Plum Island Ecosystem LTER, Massachusetts, United States - WE1602-70 | ecosystem: Environmental > Aquatic > Marine > Intertidal zone >...
TTTCCAATCGCATCATACTCATTACGCTGTACTTATCTGAGTCATACTTTTCCCTTCTTTTTCTTCCTTTCCCAAAGAACTTGTCAAATATTCCCGTTTACATCCCACTATTTCTTTGACAGAAATTTCCATAATTTGCCAATATCTGATTTTTCCCAACGGCTTTCTCTTGGTTTCCGACCACACTCTGGACAAATTTCCACATCCTTCGCAATCTGAGCTTTACACCGTTCACAGAACATAAACGAACTCTTTCTTTTGAGATAGAAGTTGTAGCCAACTAAAATTAATGCTAACCCAACAACAGTCCATCCAAACACATCCCCGTATTTTGTGTAAAACGTTGTTTTATTCGTAAGAGAGATTTTTCCTGTCACTATTTCGGGTTCTGTAGCCTCATCTTTTATGATTCTTCCATATTGATCAACTATTATTGAGCCTCCACACCACTGGGCAAGCGCCGCTGGAACATGATTTTCTACAGCTCTGAAAATGATATTTCCTTGCATGAATCCAGGGAACCCAAATCCCCAACCCCAATTGCCTGATGATGTTGTAATGAATTGTGTGCCGCCCATGACTAACTGCCTCGCTGGAAGTGTAGGTCCGCTTTCCTGGCACATTAGCTCTAAGCCAAACTTCCCATATTCAGTATCAAATCCCTGTATCTTTGGAAAGAACGCTCTTTCAAGATCAAAGGGTGGAAGAATACCATCAAGAATATTAACAAAATGATACGTCATCCTATGCTGATATATTTCTCCGGTAGGTGTAACAAGGCTTGTGCTCATTAAGTAAACGTTATGTTCTTTAGTGAAATTTTGATGCTGTGTTACATCCACTGTTATGGGCCAAATGACTACTTTTGGCTTGTATCTTAAGGATTCCTGGCTCATAGCAAGGTAAAGTTCCCCACGGTGGGTTACAAGCCCTTGTATAACAACAACCTCCACTTCTCCTTCAACTGGTTCAGGAACAGAAAGCCAGCCATATGAGAAAATCAATGAGAACAACAATAGCACGACAATTGCTGGCTTATAAACCTCTCTCTTTTCCCTGTAGTGGACTATTGCATAAGCTATGGCGCAATTAACCAAAATGATTAAGAAAGTTATTCCTAACACGCCTGTAAACGATGCTAATTGCAGTATTGGAACATTTAGGAATTGTGTATGCGCTATGGTGATGTAGCCAACAAACCCCCCAATCTTCATAATCCATGGTACGCTCATAACAATGAATTCAAGCGAGGTCCAAACTATTGGTGGAATGATAATCTGCAATGAAGAGGGCAAATACGCTAATCCTTTTGAAGGTGAGTGCTTCCCCTTCCAGTAATCATGGAAAGCGATGTAAAATTGACCAAAAAAAACACCGCAGAAAACACCGATCAACAAACTGAGTGGAGTAGGCAAGCCAAGCATTTCAAATTCTGAATACAGCCATATAAATATTGGAAAAAGACATAGACCAAAAACTGTTACTATCTTACCTATCCTCTTTTCACTTTTTTCATGATACAACGCTACGAGTAACGGCACCAGAGCTACCCAAGCCAGAAACTCCAGATTGAGGGGTGGAAAACTGAGTAAGAGCAAAATACCAGATAATACGGCTAAACCATAACTCGTTTTTTGATTAAACATTTTCTCGATTATTCATTATCCCACAAGACATAATAAAATTAACTGTGCACGCACGTGATATTAATATGACCCTTTGAACACCTCAAAAAATTGAAGGAGCGAATCGAAGAATTATGAAAACCACGCCAAACACTAACGAATATTTGTTGATGAAAGCGACAACCTTACTTGGGTTTATACTTTCCTTTTTTCTTTCGAGCCTCATGAAATATAATATTACAAAAAAAGTAACTACAATCGCACCTAAAGCTATCGCGCTATTTATCCAAATGTTTTCTGGATGCACGATTTATTTCCCACCACCTATCTCGCCGCGCCCATTACTCTAATACTTACTTTTGCTTGTGAGTCTGACAGATTAGTTTGAGCAATGGCTTCGATGTTCCATATTACATTTTGACTTGGATACAATTTATAGAAATCATCTTTAGTCAGCCAATAAGTTTGGTTATCACTGAAATGTAGCGAAATCGAATTGCTTGTGTCATCTATGAAATTAAGTTTTATTTGAACCGTCACTTCTTCATTCGCACCTAAGTTTTCAATCTTTATGAAAGCATCGAAGCTACCGATTGTAAGCGGATATCTGTGTATAATCTCAGACTTACCAAATGTTAGTTCTCTTTCCTCTTTAAGCACTGACGGGTCACCGTAAATCCATTTATAATAGGGATTCTTGATTTTTGCCTCAAAACCATCTCCAAGAAAGCTTGTCCCACTCCCAAGCGAAAACGCTGTCGTTGAATACTGTCCAAGATAGATCCCGACGATTGTGCCGTCCCCAAAACTTTCAAAGATTACGTCACTTAGGATAGTATCTGCCATCGCCCCCTCCAAGTGAAGACCCGTCTGACTCTGATTTTCGTTTGCATGCATCCAAATTCTCACGTTGGTCCATTGACTGTTAGAAACCTGAGCGTCTTTCTCAACCATTATGCCAACAGAATTGTCCGCGAAGATATTAATATAACAACGATCAAGCGCCGTGTTCTCATAGGAGCCTGTGGCATTACCTGTGGGCGTCTTGAATGTTAGGGCAGTCTGACAATTTTCCCAATAAATATTCTCAAGTTTTGTAGCTTCGCTCCACGTATTAGTGTTTGAAATTTCAATAGCTGATTCACAGTCTTCAAAGATTATATTCTCAAATGTCGCCCGGAAACTATTTTCAAGCCTAAAAGTTCCATTACGCACAACAAAGTTTCTGATTTGATTGTTACTGTTCTTGTCGTAATTATCCGACACAAAAGATATAGCATAACCATTGAGATTAAGAACTGCCCCTTGACCATCCAAGATCACATTAGATTTGCTGTCGAATATTACGTCTGAATTAAGACCATAACTTCCCGACGGCATTATCACTACTTTACCATTGTCAAGAGCATACTGGAGCGCCTCCGAAAACTTTGTGGTTTCGAATTCTTCATTACTCGTTAAGCCAGACTTGACATAGTATTTTGTAGCCGCCAAGGTCACGTTGTATTTAGAAAACAGAAGGAAATCATAGTCTTCTTGCAGTAAACTTTGCTGTTGTTCCTCAAGAATATCAGTCTTAGCCTTTAATTCCATGTTTGTGCTGTTAAGCGAAGAAATGTTTTCGTTCAACCGCAGAATAGTGTCAGCTAATTTCGCGTTTGTGCTATTAAGCAAAGAAATGTTTTCTTTTAACCGCAGAATAGTGTCAGCTAATTCTATGTTTGTTCTGTTAAGCAAAGAAATGTCTTGGGTCGTATCTTCTTTTACCCCAAGAATGATCGTGTAGGTATATAATCCAGCTAAAAGTGCTATCGTAATGCAGATTCCAAATATTATTAAAACTATTTTATTTTTTATTTTTTCAACTTTACTCAACTTTCTGGGTCTCCTTCTTTCTGACGACTATAGAGCCTCATGAAAAATAATATCACCAAAAAAGCAAACGCAATCGCGCCTAAAGTTATCGCGCTGTTTATCCAAAGTTGTTCTGGAATCACGATTTTTTTCTCCTTACATGAAATAAAGACGAAATTGGGGTTTAAAGGCAAAAATAAGCTTTAAATTAAGCGTTTATAACCTTTTGGCGATATTTTATGAACAATCGCTTATCACTCTGTTTTTTGATTGTTATTTTCGGTAGGACATATTCCACTTGAGACATCAGGGGCTATAGTCTAGTGAATTGGTTGTCTAATTCATTAAATCATGTTTGGGAGCGTCATTTTTGTAAAAGAGAGATTACAAAATAAATTTCTATTTTCTTCTCTTTCGTTTGCGCCAACCCAACTCGATGGCTTCTTTCTCTGGAATTGGCGAAGTAATTAATCGACCGTTCTCTTCGTCAATCTCAACCGAGCAGGGCATGCCGACCTCGAAGGGAAAGGCTGTGTCTTCGCTTACCTTTGTGGGCACATAAAGCCAGATTCTGGTGTATTCTCTTCCTTTGCTCACCGATTTCCTACCAATAACCGTTCCAATGCCTTTGCGCGCCAAATTCAGCCCTGAACTACAATTTCATCCCCCGCTATGTTACTATATTCGATTACTATGTTGATGCACTAAAAGTTTATGCTGATAGAGTCACAAGGCTATCGCTTTAATCAACAACAATCACCCAGTCGGCAGTGTTGCGCGCGCATAATCTAGTTGGATAAGCATGATTAGCGTATTCTGGGGTTAGCTTTACATTTGGCGGGTTGAAGCATTGATGTGTACTATGGGAATTTGAGGGAATCATTTATAGTATATAGTACGTGGTTCACTCTGTTTTCTGTTGTACATCTAGGCAAAGGCACGTTAATGCCCGATGGATGCGAAGTTTTTGCTACACCACTGAGTGCTTATCTCTTCCAAGTTTGAATAAGCTGGGTTGAATTAACGGAAATAAGAAAGGCGTGTTGCTTAGTCTCCATGAACTCTTCATATTAGGCGAAGACTACGTTTCCATAGTTGCATGCCAAGACGAAATTGACATAGCAATTCTATCTGCCCTTCGCGAAGCAGGAGCAACAGGCCGCCAATCAGGCGAATTAGCTGCTCAATTAGATATTGACCATAGAGACGTCTCTCGCAGGATCCATCGCATGAACAAGAGGATGGAGCACGAGATCGGGGAAAACATCATAACAAAAAAAGGACACAAATGGAAGTTGATCCCGCAACTAAGACGAGACTTTACTGCTGCAAGAAGAGAATAGGAAAAAAGGTTATGCGCGCTAGGTATTTTATCTTCCTAATAATTCTAGCGTGGGCATAATCAACGTAGAAAACATCTTCTCGGAGATCTGTGCTAGATCAGAAAATTAAGTTTAACCAATCAGGTTCAGGAGTCTTCAAGAGTTTTCTGATGGAATCTCTGAGCAAATCTTCAACAAACCACACATCCTCAGGTGATAGCGTATAGTTTAGGCCATGGACAATTTTGCTTCTCAATTTGTAAGATTCTTTAATCTTTGAAAAGAGTTGTTTTCGCTTTTTCTTACGATTTGAAAGCAGAATAGAAGCTCTATGAGCCATTTTGTAAGTAAATTCGCCCATTCCGTCTCCTCTTAGGTAGAGAGCTTCCAAACCGATCATATAATCTATGATTTTGTCTTCCAGTTTAATTCTTTCGTATCCATCTGTAAATCTGTTTAGTGCTATGCCTAAAGGAGTTTTGGATTCCTTTTTCTCCCATGCGATGTCCGTAAATCCTTTATGGAAATCTTTTAACATAGCAAGCTCTGATCTAGCCAAAAAGTAAGGTCTCTCCCTACTTCTCGATCCCTTAATTGATGAAAAATGGGTTGCAATATGTCTTCCTTTTTTAACATCGAAAATTATGTGGATGTAGCCTTCTTTGAAAAGCCTTAAAGCCAAAATCACTTTTTCCATCTCTTCATTTACAGCATTGGATGCTTGTATCATAGCTTCTTTAGAATCAGCCACATCATAATGGTAGTCCACCCAATACCTCTCCTCACCAAGTGCGATAGCGATTTCAAATGTTTCATTAATTGAAGAAAACTTAGATTTCGGAGATAATAGAAAATCTTCAAGCTCTTTCTTGGGGATCTTAGTTATTTTTAGCGTTCTATCCTCATAGCCAAGATCCAGCTCATCTATATCAGAAGCAAATCCGTCCAGAAGAGCAATATATCGGAGTAACATGCTTTTACAGTAGGTTCTATTACCAGTTATTTCTTTCCTAGGGACAGTGTTTAACATTAAAATCCCAATGTTTTGTCACACTTGGCTGTGACATAGCTGTGTCAATTAACCCAAAAATCATTTAAAACCAATTTCTAAACAGCCTAGCGCGCATTTGTAGTATTCCAGTTTTGTCAAGACGTACCCTTGATGATGTCTTTCAACACCATATCCAAGAGATTTTTTGATATGCTTGCTCTATTTTTATCCGGTTTGATGCTTCCACGTAGCTCAACAGCGGGATGTACAAGATTTCTGTACTCGCGAATCCAGTCGGCCTTACCGAGTTCAGAAGTTATTATTCCCAAGCCCTCCGCGACATCAATCATGTCTGAAAAACTGTACTTATTTAGATTTCTTGGTATCTTTCTCTGATTTGGCGGCCTAGATAAATTGATCTCATTTCTCACCTTATCAAGGTCTGCTTTCTTCTGTGTTTTCAGAAGGTATGTCAATATCGCCTCTAAGATGCTTCCATAGAGAACGATGGCTGGTTTCCATCTCTTGTTCTGATAACAGAACTCGGCATCTCTGTAGTCTCTCGTCAGAATAGGTTTAAGGTTCACACCAACAAAATTGAAAAGGTATTTCTCGTCCACAACGGGCTCTTCTGGTCTGACGTATTCATGCTTGTAGACTTCCATGACAAAGGCTAACAACCCACGAATTTCCTTGATGCCGCAGTCCAAGAGTGAATAGACCCTTGGATTTACCACCCTGTCGTCCATTGCCTGAAAATAGCTTCTGGCCGCGAGGTCCATTTTCTCGATCTCGGATCTATGCTCCGGGATACGTGCTTTCGCCAAGCCAACGAAATCACCGTAGACCTTTAATAAATGAGTCTTCTTCGCCCTTACAGTTGGTGGCACAACTCTCTCGATAATTGGTCTTATTCTTTGTAAATCGTTTATCGCTTTGCGTACTGCTCGATCGTTCAAATGCCTTTTGGAAGACATATATCAAAATATAATATGAACTGCTAAATCACTCTTTCTTCTATCCCAAGACAAGTGTGAAAACCAAAAAACTATGCGGATTTCTTCAAAAATACCTAGATTTCGCGGATTTCGCAGCGTAGTTTTTTGACTATTTCTTCGGCTTTTGTGGGGTTAACTTTTAGGGTGAACAGTTTTTTGGGGGTTCGAAGTTTCAGTTTAACTACTCGTTCAAGCCGCTTGATGTTGCAGTATTCTGCCCGCTCCGCAATCTCTATGAACTTGTCAACGTCAAAGATTTCTACAGGCATCTTCCTCGACCTCGCAGGTTCGTATAGAGCCGCCTCGTCTATTTTATCTTTTGTGGTTCCAGCTAGAGAACATTAGACTAATTTGTGTGCAGGCTATGCAAACCAAAATCGGGTTGTTATGTGGGTTTCAAGTCCACTCTTATGTATAATCTCAATTATTAATCCATAAGACTTAATTTATTAGTTAATTATTAATGTGTATGAAGATTGGGAAGCGAGCGCTTAGGGACGCTCATGCTCACACAACTTTCGCAATCAAAAAATCGATTTAAGAAAAGTTGTCAAACGCCAAATATGACGGCGAGACTCTATGCCCATAACAAAACAGAAGTTTAAGGGAGGAAAACTCCACAGCAAAGTAGAAGATGAGATACTCTCCTTTCTGAAGGAACGGAAAGAAGGAGCTTTCACATCTCAAGAGATAATGGGTGGAATCCACTACCACACGGACTTCAACACGCCAGAGATAAGCAAGATGTCAACCTTCGCCATAGCGGACTTCACTGCCCTTCTCCATGATCTGGTGAGACGGGCAAGCATCAGGATGAAAGTCGTTGGGAATCGAATGTACTACATGATAATAGACGCTCGCATAGCTAAATGCCCCGAGTGCGGTGAGCTTTTTGAGCCAAAAAAAACTTGGAAGATGGCGGGGCGCCCAGACAGAAAAGGTAAACGACTACAACTGCATATAGGTCTCTACAAGTGCCCAAAACATGGAACCTTCAGAAAGGTCTTGGGTAAAAGAAAAATCTGAAAAATTTTTCATGCCTCAAGCGCATCAATCAGCCGTAGCTCTAACTCGTAGGTGGTCTAGGAGAAGTCACTCTTTGGCTCTGCCGAACCTTTCAATGTTTACTTATGTTATTTAATGTTGCCAGAAGTTGAAGTTGATATTAGTGTTTGTGACCGATGGCTAGGAATTTTTTCTTTTCTGTTGATAATAGAGGATAACAGAGTATCCCTTCGAAGTCGTTGTTTTTATGTGCTTTCTTGTTGTTGAGCTTGACAAGTGTAATGGCGGCTTCTTCAACTGAGTTTGGGTTTATTCTGTAAAGGGTTCTTCTGTGGTTGCGGGGGTCTTTCTCTTTCACCACTATTCTTCCTAAACCTCTAATCACGTTCAGTATTTGCCTTTCGGTCAAATCTTTATTGTAGTATTTTTTCAACTCAGCTTTGATCTGCCGGAGGGAAGCAGCTGCAATTGCTTGATTCCGCTTTCTTGATTTCTCGATGATAACGGCTAACACCGCGATTTTAGTTTCAGATTTACTCCGGTTAATGGGGTCCTCTTCAGGTTTCTGGTTCGGAACATTTTTTTCATTCTGTTCCATGTTAATCAAACTCGATACAGTATGTAGTAAGATATATGACTTACTAATAAAGATTATAGGTACATCTTTATCAAATTTTCCCCTCTCCTCTGGACACCAGCACTGTCACATGTTCTATTCACTTCCTCAATCCATGTTAATTGATGAAGAAATTCATGTCAAAGACTTCAGCAATCCATTAATCGTCAGACCACAAATTCTCTAACGCACTCTAACAGTGCAAAAAATGAGGAAAAGGCAAATGAAACAAACTACTGCTACCCTCTTGGATCGGTATGGTTTCTGTTTTTGTTTGCGTTGCTTCAGTGAGCAAATAGTTGCGAAGGATATTAAAACCGAGGCTGACTGCTTCGGAGGCGTGTCACCGCCTAGCCCTAACTGAAGGGCAGAAAGAGATCGCACGGAGATTAAAGCCGTGCAGAAAATGAAAGGAGGAAACTAAATGATTAGATCAAGCAAAAAACTGTTCTTATTCTCAACATTTTTCATGTGTATTCTACTGGTAACTTTTGGAATGAATGGTTCTTTAGTGTGTAGCGCAGCCAATCAACAATCTTTTTCAGATTTAACCGCTACTGAGAAAACGCTGACCATCTTAAAGGACGTGGTTGGTCTCGATACGGCAACATACAGCACAAACCTAGATACACACACCCAAGATTTGTATTTTGAAGTTCTACCGCAAGAAGACGTGAAATACACCCTTGAGTCTGATGAAAGCAAACTTGAAGTGATTTGTACTTTTGTAAACGAGAAATTACGTTCAATGAATACGTATATACTCGATGGTTCGCCACGCATGACTCAACCACCCACCAACACGCTTGAAATGGCTAAAGAGTTTATCAACAAATATCAAACCATTTCCAGCGCTTCATACTACGGCATGTTGAGGTCCATGCTGGACAATCTAGAAGTCAACAAGAACGTTACCAAAACATCAGGAAATACAAAGCTTGAAGTCACTGGTAACGCAAGTTACACATCCTTCAGGTGGACATACACAGTTAATGGCGTGGAAGCCCCATCAAAATGTGTCGCCCTGAAATTCGAAAATGGTTTTCTGAAGTACTTTGTTGACACATGGAGCATCTACAAAATTGGCAGCACTGACCTAAATATCTCTGAGGATAAAGCTATAGACATCGCCATGAAGGCAACCGAAAACTACTCGTGGAACGTGAGTATGGGAGGCGACAATCCTCCAGTAACAGTAACCGATTTTAACATAGTAGGTGTAAGTGAAACAACCTCAATGATCGGCAATTATCCTACCAAAAACGAGTCACGTGGCGGAGACCCGTTTACACTCTATCCTGGATGGCAAATCAAACTATACTTCGACAAACTTTATGCGGGTTATGTTTATGGAATTAACGTTGGAATCTGGGCGGACACAGGAGAAGTTCATGACATCCGTACCATGATGTGGACAGGAGAATATTCACCCGATGAAAACCTTAATGACAACGAAACAGCCATTGAGCTGAAATCAAATGAAGAATCTAATGGTGAAACAGACTCAGACCTGACATCAATCGCGTGGATAGCCCTGCCAATCACAGTTGTACTCGGAGTAACCATAGTCTATTCTAAAAGAAAAAAAGCTCCTCACAAGCTCCATAAGGCACCGAAATCAAGCTCTCTAAAACTTAGTGGAGCATTGTTATGTCTTCTGATTTCACTCACCATGATCCCCCTGGCAATATCAATACCGACAGTAAAGGCAGACACTTATGTTATGCCAGTATATGGCTCTACGTTGAACATAACTTCGCAAGAAGAACAATTTGCAGAAACGATAGCCGCTGACTTTGCATATAAGTTTAGCACCTATGCAGGCTATACAACCTATAATTTGTTTGGTAGTCAAACAACGAAGGCAACAGTGTTGAATAATGCTGAGGATTTCGAAGACGATTATGATCACGTAGCAATGTTTCATTATGGGCATGGAGGTATTGTCTGGGTCGTTTACCAAAAACATTGGGACTATTTTGATGATTATGGATACGAAGATTATAGGCAGATTCGAGACTACATGGTCTATTCACGTACAGACCAGAACAAACACTTCTTTGTGATACTTTGGTCGTGTCGACAAGGAGACTTATACCCGGGATATGACGACCCTTACGGAAGAGCGGTGGGAATGCCCTACGCTTGGCATCATGGGGTTGATACAAATAGTGACTGTTTCATAGGATTTGCGGATGCATCGATGCCTCTAACTCAAGTATCTGAACATCATAACTGGGTTCCATATGCCTTCTGGCTTAACATGTTCGCTTATTATCTCACCATCAACCACTATAAAATAATGCAAGCTCTAGATGCAGCTTCACAATACTTTTTCAACCTCGACTGGGATGAAACCGAACTCTACACAGGATTTGAAGCAGTTTGGCCAGGCTTTGGTAGTGGCGACGGCTGGATGAAGGTCTATGGAAACTCCGATATATACGTCTATTAATAAGAGAATCGTTCCATGGTGTTGAAGCTCTACTAAGACAATGATTTCCAACAAAACAACATCTCCCCTTTTTTTAAGAAAATTCAGATGGTGCAACCGTGATATAAAATAAATAAACCAAGTGCGATCACACTTTTTAGAAACATTTAAAGTTTTTTCTGTCTTCTAGTATACCCATCCCCCTTTTCTTACATATGAAACGTAAAGGTCAAGAAACCTTGACTAAAAAAGTGAATGATTCATATGGTTTAGTCAAGAAATCTTTACAAAAACCCTTTTTATGCCCGTTAACAATAGTATTAGTGGTGCCCATGATGGGAGACCGAAGGGTAACGCTGATTGTATTTCTGGTTCTCTGTTCTTTTTCGATCAGTCTACCAAACATTGCGGCAGTTAGAGCAGCAGAGGATTCATGGACAACTTTGACTGAAATGCCTACGGCGAGGGCTGGTATCGGGGTTGCTGTTGTAGATGGTAAGATATACGCAATAGGAGGCAGTTACAACTCATTAGGCGAAACCGAAGAATATGATCCAGCCACAAATACTTGGACTACAAAAACGCCAATGCCAACTCCAAGAATCTTTTTTGGAATAGCTGTTGTTGAAAACAAAATCTATGTAATAGGAGGAGACAGCGGTAATTGGACGGTTGGTATAACACCCACTAACGTAAACGAAGTCTACGACCCAGCAACGGACACATGGGAAACCCTCACTCCAATGCCCACAATCAGATATGCTATGGATGCAAATGTTGTTGACGGAAAAATTTACGTGATTGGAGGAGGACAACGTGCTCCTAATTCCCATTTTGATGTAAACGAAGTTTATGATCCAGAAACAGACACATGGACCACAAAAACACCAATACCCGTTGGAGTTGAGTACTATACTTCTGTGGTTGTTGACAACAAAATCTACATAATGGGAGGTTCAGTTGGCCTATCTCTTAATCAGATTTATGATCCTGAAACCGACACGTGGAGTAGTGGAGCTCCTCTTCCTACAGGAGTAGATTCTGCAGGTGCAGGTGCAACAACTGGAGAAATGGCGCCAAAAAGAATCTATGTTATAGGTGGAAAGCAGAATCTTGACGCTGTCAACTTTAATCAAATCTATGATCCAGAAACAGACACTTGGAGTACAGGCACCGCAATGCCGACTGCCCGTTATGGTTTAGGTGTTGCAATCATAGATGATGTTCTATATGCGATTGGAGGCCGCGAAGGCTGGGTTGGATTTCCCATCTCCGCAGCAAACGAACAGTATACTCCAGCTGGTTACATCCCAGAGTTTCCTTCATGGACACCACTACTGATTATGCTAATTGGAGTCTTGGTTGTAACGGTAATTTACAAACAAAAACTACACAAACAAAACAAGAGGAGAGATGATCAGTGAAACGATCTGCTTCTATGCTTGTCCTTTTGTTGTTTCTTTCAATTACTTTGGTTTCTTTTCCACAAATCGAGATGGTGAAGGCAGAAGGTACAATTTACATCAGGTCTGATGGTTCAGTTGAGGGAACTGATAAGATTCAGCAAGACGGAAATGTGTACACATTTACTGATGACATTTTTGATCCTATCGTTGTGCAGAGGGATAATATTGTGGTTGATGGTGCAGGCTACCTTCTACAAGGGGTTGGAGGCGGAATGGGAATACATGGAATAACAGGGGTGAGCATTGATGACCGAAGCAACGTAACAGTCAAGAATATCCAAACGAAGAATTTTTTCTACTCTATCCGGCTCAGGAACTCGTCAAATAACACCATCTATGGAAACAAGATAATAGAGAACCATTTTGGCATCGACGTTTCTGACTCCTCCTTTAACATCATTTCTGGCAACACCTTAACAAGCAACAACGCTAGCATCAACATCTATCATTCAGCATATAATGTCGTCTCTGGGAACACCATAACAAACAACAATGACTATACCATCTCCATCTCTGGTTCCTTTAACATCATTTCTGGCAACACCTTAACAAGCAACAACGCTTTTTGCATTTATCTCCATGGTTCTTCAAATAACACTATTTTTGGAAACAACATAACAAACAACGAGAGAGGCATCACCAGCTACGAGTCTTCTGGTAACATGATTTCTCACAACAACCTCATTAACAACCAAAAATATCAAATTCACTTACGGGACGCTAATGCCACTTGGGATGATGGTTATCCTTCTGGCGGCAACTACTGGAGTGACTATAAGGGCACAGACAATGATGGGGATGCTATAGGAGATACACCCTACGTCATAGACGAAAATAACACAGATAACTATCCTCTCATGGTTCCTATCAAAATCTTTGATGCTGGCACTTGGGAATGGATTCCCTTCAATGTAAACGTTGTTAGTAACTCTACAGTTTCGGGTTTCAGTTTCAACCCTGAAAGTGCCCTAATACGGTTTAATATAGATGGTGAAGATGGCACAACTGGATTCTGCAGAGTAACAATCCCCAAAGACCTGTTAACTGCTGAAGACAGCTGGACTGTTCTGGTAGATGGAGCCTCTATTACTCCAACAGTCAACGAAGACGCAAGCAACACATACCTATACTTCACCTATAATTACAGCACCAAAACAGTAGAAATAATCGGAACCGATGCAATCCAAGAGTTTCCATCATGGGCTATCCTGCCACTGCTTCTTGTAGCAACCTCTGTGGCTGTAATCTGCAAAAAGCGGCTACCCAAAAACCAGAGCAACCAACAGAAACCATTCATATCAGGAGACTAATAATACTTCATTGTTGAAAACTAGCTTTTTTCAGAAAAACCAAGCAACAACACAAAACGGTTTCTCCTGTACCAATTGCCTTTCACCGCGGCAACGAAACAGAGACAAATGTCTGACGGCAAGTTAGTTGTTAATCGATTGATCCGCCTATTCGGCGTTGCCGATAATTCTCGTAGTCTGGAAGAATTCTGTCGTATTCTTTGTCCATCAGCGTTGACGAGACCATAAAATCGGCGGTGGAGCGGTTACATGCCGCAGGTATATTCCACACCACAGCCATACGTAAGAGAGCCTTCACGTCAGGGTCATGAGGAAGCGACTCGAGCGGATCCCAGAAGAAAATCAGAAAATCAATTTCACCGTTTGCGATCTTGGCTCCAATCTGCATATCACCACCCAAAGGACCACTCTTGAGCCTGATTACGTCCAATCCTAAGTTTTCAATGATCTTTCCTGTTGTTCCAGTTGCGTAAAGTTCATGCAGACTCAAAAGGTACTTATTGAACTTTACCCATTCCAGCAAGTCGTCCTTCTTGTTGTCATGCGCAACCAAAGCAATCTTCTTTCTTTTTCTCATCAAAACCTTTTCACCATTTATCTTTCTCTCCTCTTCCCAACCACACATTTCAACCGAAGGATAGGGCTATTTTTTAATGTTGTTCCGTGAGGAACGCGACAGAGCCTTCGGCTGATAGATACACCATGGATCTTCTGCCAGATAATCACCAGTCGATTCTGTTGGCTCATGCAGAGCCCCACAAAAGTCCATAAGATCAGTTGACACACCATAGGCTCTAGCACGACACCCTCCGCATACATCACGATATTCGCATACTCCACATTTTCCTTTCAGCTGGTCGAAGTCACGCAGAGCCTTGAAAACCTCCGAGTTGAACCAAATATCCTTAAATGACCTTTCGCGGATGTTCCCAAGAGTGAGCGGCATGTATGGACAGGGAGTAACCTCCCCCGAAGGATAGATACGACAGTAATAAAGGCCAGCCATGCAGCCTCGAACCCAACGCGACATGTCAACGCCCTGTTCCTTAGCAATCCGCATAAACTGGGGGGCGCATGAAGGCTTCACATTCAGTTTATACTTTGTAATTTTGGCTAGCGTACTCGTAATCATATCTTCGTACATTCTCGGCGTTATATCCTCAATATCGGTTCCTCTTCCTGTAGGCACTAGGAAAAACAGGTGAAAATTTTCCACGCCCAAGTCTTCCGCCAGCGACATTATATCATCCACTTCATCATAGTTCTGTGGAGTCACTGTGCAGTTAACCTGAACCTGTATACTGCTCTTTTTGAGAGCTTTGATAGCATTTACAGCGTGTTCCCAGCAGCCCTTAACGCCGCGGAACTCGTCATGCCGCTCGGGTATGCTCGAGTCTAAGCTAATTGCCACTGTTCCCATTCCAGCGTCTTCAAGTCTTCTTGTAACCTCGTCGTCGATGAGCATGCCGTTGCTTCCCATGCCCATCCTTAAGCCACGGTCTGCACCGTATCGAATGATTTCGTAGATGTCCTCTCTCAGCAAAGGTTCGCCACCGCTCAGTATTAGTAGTGGTCTGCTGACTTCGATGATCTGGTGTATAAGCATCTTCGCCGCGTCAGTGCTCAGCTCGTCCGGCAGCTTTGTCTCTTTAGCGTTGATGTAGCAGTGTGCGCATTTC
>Ga0307421_1001291_pt1 | contig 15237 bp, 24 predicted proteins | sample SalMarWE160270MG_FD_202163 | JGI IMG/M metagenome (GOLD analysis project Ga0307421, IMG submission 202163) | Salt marsh sediment microbial communities from the Plum Island Ecosystem LTER, Massachusetts, United States - WE1602-70 | ecosystem: Environmental > Aquatic > Marine > Intertidal zone >...
CAGGCTTCGGCTTCCCGATATGAGCAATCCGCTAGGTCTCTCATACCTAGCTCTTAGTAGAGTGCTATTTGTTAATGTTCAAGTTTTCTAAATTCATTATTGAACAAAAGGAATTTTTGTGACATAAAAAAATGAACCTATATTCTCTTGATATTATCTCTACCATCCTTTTTGAAAGACCGACGGGAAAATTACCGAAAGAGCGAGAAAGGTAAGTCCTGAGTTAACGGAAAGAAGGAGACAATACCATAGAAAATCCCGTTTTTGGTCAAAAAACTATGGCTGCTGCCATAAAATTTGACCCTAAAAACTAAAATATAAGGTATAAGTCATAAGTCCCTAATTAAGGTTACAGAAAACAGTAAATTTCGAGGGGAAAACGGAGATTAAGAAAGATACTGGCTTTCCGCACCGAGAATCCTCCTAAATTTCGCCTCAGACAACTTTAGAGGTCAGTTTTTGTAGCTGTCTGCAAATCGTCTGGGGCTCTTTGGCTGTATTTTGCCTATGCACGACTTTTTCCGTTTGGCATGTGAAGCTAAAACTGCTTCCTTTTTGCGGATACGCCATCCCTGGCAACAGTCCGTATTTGCTTCTCAGAAAATCTCCTGGCTGTGGGGCGAAAACCCCAGCGTCTCTTGAGCGAAGGTGATTTCTTCAGCTCTGCCTTGATATATGCCAGCTCATCACGGCCTAGCTCACCAGCCCACCCAGGCTCAAGGAGCTTCCTCCAACATAGCTTCTGGATGTCAAGATTATTAGCCTGTTGCTCCTGAAACGACATTTCAGTATCCCTTACCGTACAGAGCAAACAGAGGATTTGACCAGGCAGAGCCAGCCAGTCGTCCTGCTGCTGTCAGACGAAAATACTTTCGTGGCTGTCCTGCAGCGTAATTATCCTGAAGGGCTGAGGGTTCTTCCTTGCCTGTAAATTCCACCCAACCAAGCCGCTGCAGGTTCGAAAAATAAACCACAAATGAGTGATAGCGGCAGCTATTGACCTTATAGGGAGTGCGAGCCAGATACCTTTCAGTGAGTTCCTCTATTCTGTCAGGGGAAATGGGACGCTCTTCACGCCTCGCCTGCCGTTCTTCCTGCCTGGTAGCTCTATCTAGAGCAATTGCCCCGAGGATAGCTCTTTTGTAGTAATAAAAGATGTCTGCCTGTGGAGCGCCAACATTTGCGTCTATCATAGGAGACCCCTCGGGGCCATTCCCCAGCAGAAATTCCCTGATAAACCACCCACAGCCGAAAGGTCTCAGGAAACCACCCCTGACTGGCCTCAAGGGTAGAAAATCTAATGGATTCCCCCTTTCCATAGTTTTTTGAACCAATCCCGGTGCTCAGCCCCACCTACTTTCCGATACCTTGCAGTGGTGTTGAAGCTCACATGACCCAAATGCTCTTGAAGAAGCCTGAGTCCATCTCCTGAATCATTGAGCTTAACAGCATGCACAGCAAAGGCGTCTCTCAGCCTGTGGGGGCTTATGCCCCTCATCTTTCCCGTTTCCGGATTCACCAGTGGGTGTAGTCCTGCCTTTTCAGCACAATCCCTTACCACCTGCCACGCTCGGTGTCGGTTAATGCCAAAGATGAGCTGCTGACCGTCCTTCAGTACAGGCCCGCCTCGTCTGGTGTAATCCCTCAACATATCCAGAGTATTGCCATCAATAGGCAGGATTCTTATCTGGCGGTGCTGACGTTCCTGGGGGAAGGCACCGCTCACCTTCTCACCACAAGCGGGACAAAACCTGTGTGTTTGTCCCAGTCTTGCCCCGCAATTTGGGCAGGATAAATTGATATGGCTTTTGAGATGGAGGATTGTGACTGTGCCCTGTTCAAAATTTATGTCCTCTACCTTGAGAGCCAGTGCCTCTGAGACTCGACAACCCGTGTGAAAAAGAAGTCTGATCAGTAGTCGGTCCCTGAGGCAAGTAGCTTCTTCTTCCAGCAGCTTGACTTCTTGTGGCTCAAGATACGTCCTCACAAATCACCATCTCTTGACACGAAACCGCATTTTTCGCTGATTTCCCACGATATCGCCGTTGTCCATAGTTTTCCCCATGTTGGTTAAGATAGCCAGTGGCAAAATAGTGGTAAAAACCGCTTAGAGGTCATTTTTGGCATTGTCCACAGACCCCCCAGATTTGATAACTCGCCGGACAGTAGTCCAGTCCGCGGAAATGCCCTCTTTGCTCAACTCACGGGCAATTGAGCGATAGCCCAAGCCCCCGTTGTAGAGGCGAAGCAAGCGTGGTATCACACTTCCCGGTATGGCTCTGGGGCGCCCTGGTTTCCTTTCTGGCATATCAGCGTTTATGTCTCCTTTCCTTCATGCCAGAACTTCCTCGTTCCGGTAAGTACTATCAAGCAGCTGGATATAGCCATCGTTGGTCGGGCAGTGTATACTATCCACGACACTACACTGGAGGGGAACGAAAGCATAAGTAGGACGGATCCGCAAACCTCCTATCATTATTTGCTTCCGCTCCCCGTGAAGTCCTCCAGTTTTGGCTTCCTCGGACGTCCACCCAATTTACCCCACCGGCTAGCCATATTTGGGTATCGAGCACGCATAGCACGCTGACCCTTTTTGCCAATCTCAGCAAAGAATTGGCACCCTCGAACTCTGAAGACACTTAAACCACCCCTGCGGCCAGCTTCGTTAACTGTTATACTCATATAGAGCTCCAAATAAGAAAGCTACCTATCAATAGGTAGCTTATCAGGCAAGTAGTAGTAAAAGGATTGATTTTATGAGACTAAGTAAAAGATGTGTCTATTTGAGTGTTTGCGAGCTAATGCCGACCAGCCTAGAGAATCTTCTTACCGCCGTGCCAACATTTCTTCTATACGATATAAGTGAGCCACCTGGGGTATAGGTCTCCATTTGGGCTATTTCATCGTAGGTTTTATTACGCACGTAGTGTTGGAACCACCACCAAGCATGCTTTTCTAAAGCACTAGGGCGTTCCCTTAAACCCATTTTTTTGAGCTCATCTTCGTATATAGCAAGCCTTCTGCCTATTTGCTTCACTATCTCCTGCTTATCGTAGAGGATAAGTGCCCAAGATGATACTTTGACCTCCAAGGGTGGCATGGGTGGTTGAAATGGATAAATGAAGTCGAGCAAGTCAATTGGAATAGTTACCTCTTCTGGTATACCGGTGGCTTCCACCAAGTCATAGAGCAGCAAAATACGCCATGCCCAAGGTGCTCTAAGCTTCCATTGGTAAGCTAGTTTGTCTAAACCACGCTTATATGGCTCCAACTTCTCTTCTGTCTGTTCTGCCTGCTTAACGTAAGCATCGAGTTTAGCGGGCAAGTCTACGGCTTGCTTATCGCCTCTCAGGTAGCATTCATAGAACTTCTGGAATTCTGGAGGAGAAAGGACTTTTGCGCATTCCCTCGAAAACTTGAGCCATGCTGCTGCTACTTCAGATAGCAGTGGCAGATAAGGCTGCCTTAATTGCTTCAGCTCTTTCATAAAGGCAGTGTCATTTCTATACAGGCGTACGAGGCATGCTGCAGCCTGTCCCTCGATTATCTTAGGATGGCTAAGCTTCGGCATCAGTTATTACCTCAAGTTTAGCATATCGGCGGGGCTTGCCTTTTCGTGAGCTTTAAGGGCATCTTCCATTCCTAAGGCACTGGTATATCTCCTTACCATGTCCAAGTCTGAGTGGCCCAGCAAATACTGCAAGTTGAAAACATTCTTATCGGCTCGAAGGAAATTAAGAGCGAAAGTATGGCGGAAGCGGTGGATGCTGCCAGTTCCATTCACCACAGCTCTCTGCTTGAGGCGCTTGACTAGCGATTGAATGCCGTCTGCTCCTATTGGTCTACCTTCCTCAGTAAGCCAGAGTCTTTCTTCACCCTTATCAGGGCGAAACAGCAAATAGCGCCAAATAGATTTTTGAGCCGTTTTGCCAATTCTTACCACTCGCTCCTTGCTCCCTTTACCCCAAATTTTTATCCAGCCGCTCTCATTTTGCACATCGCTAACCTTTAATGCAACGAGCTCAGAAAGCCGAATCCCGGTATCCAGCAACACCAAGATTATAGCCCGATTACGGCTACCCAGAAATTTGGCATTGTGCTCATAGTCGTAATCGCAAACCCTGAGCATCCGCTTGATTTCTTCACTCACATATGGGGTTATGACCTTAGGTTTTGATTTAGCTACCTTTATCCTGGCCATAGGATTTTCCTTGAGCAGACCTTCCTGGGTCACCCAATTAAAAAAACAAGACAGAACAACGAAGTAATGACGGACAGTGGAATAGGAAGCCTTGGGCTGGGAAGTCTCAGAACCATTGCCTTCCAACCCCCAGCGGTGTGTTTCACTCCCTACATAGCCCAGAAACTCGCGAATGTGCCATTCAGTGATAACTCGGGCATCGTCAGACCAATCTTGTTTTTCAGCGTACCACAGAAAACGCTTAAGGCTGCCCCGGTAGTATTCTACCGTCCTGGGACTTTTCCCCTCTGTTTGTTTTGTGAGCACAAATCCCTTCACCAAGGACTTGAGGGATGTCCCTGGTGGTGCCTCTAGTTTGATTGATACAGCCATTATTCATTTTGCGGACCCGTCCATTTTCTACCGATTCAGGTGGTCTAGCTCCTATTTAGTCACCTTTAGCTTTCTTGGTGACTCAGGTGGCCTAACCACCATTTTCCCTATCTATGGTCGGGGTGAGAGGATTTGAACCTCCGACCACCTGAACCCCATTCAGGTGCGCTACCAGGCTGCGCTACACCCCGTCGCCTTGCCCAGAACAATATGCTATCATAACAAAGCTAGTGTAACAATCACCAGCGAGGATGTGACTATTGGGCAAAAAGCAGGTAACAGGCATACGAGTCCCTACAAAACGCCAGGAGGCAAAATGGCAGCGGCAGAAGCGCATTCGTCGCATAATAATAGCGGTAGCGGCTATCTTCCTGGTTAGCATTGTCAGCTATGTAAGCTACGAATATTATGCTGAGGAAATCAAGGGCTTGAATGAGAAAGTGATCACCGTAAATAATGTTTCCTTCAATATGAGATATTATGTAAACATGCTCGATGCCCAGACCAAAGAAGTTGAACCAGACAGCATATACCAGTACAGCAATGCGGTTGCTCGCTATATTGAAGATGCCGAAGTAATAAGGCAAGGAGCGAAAGACCTCAATATAACAATTAGTGAAGAAGAGATACAAGGAGTGGTCGCGGAGCAAAACTTCCCCAATGGTAAAGTTTATCGCGACATAGTGGAAACTGCGCTACTATCGGAAAGACTTCTAGAATATTTTGATTCTCAGTTGCCGGATGAAATGCTACAGGCAAACACCCAGGTGATATTCGCGGAAAGTGAACAGGTGGCTAACAACGTGATAGACCAGGCTGAGAAAGGTGAGAATTTCACCGAGCTGGTCAGGGAATTCTCCTACGATAACAGGACCAAGGAGTATGATGGCAATCTAGGCTGGCTTCCCCGGGAATTAATGTCGCCAACTATGGCAGAGACCTTCAATCTTACCACCGGTGGAATAAGCCAGCCCATCTACGACAATTCAACCAACAAAAGCGTTGGCTACTGGCTGATAAAGGTTAGTGAAAAAGACCCCGAGAAAGGGATAAATGTTAGTGCCATGCTATTAGGCAGCGAGCAAGAGGCTATGGAAATCAAGATCGAACCGGATGCAGAAGGTAATTTTAGCGAACTCGCAAAGAACTACTCCCAGCACAGCAGCAAATATAAAGGTGGTGAGCTTGGCTGGCTCAAGGCGAATGAGACAAATGACTTCAGTGACGCCTTCAATGAAGTTGCTTTCGAGCTTCCTGTCGATGAAGTGAGTGAACCGGTCAAGGACGAAACTGTTAACACCGACGGAGGCTATTGGGTAGTCAAAGTTTTAGATAAACAACAGCGAGAGCTGGACGACGATGTCCGGGAAGCGCTAAAAAATAAACGCTACTTTGAGTGGCTTGGACAGCAAAGAGAAAATAGCACTATTGAGAATAAACTTGATGCCACGAGGATGGCCTGGGCTGTAGCGGAAGTTATTAAAGGGAGATAAATATGCAGACAAAGCAAGAAGTAAACATTGGCTTATTAGGTCTTGGAGTTGTAGGCAGTGGCGTAGCTCATGCCCTGCTGGAGAAGAAGGATAGTCTGGCTGAGCAATCAGGGGGACCTCTGATATTAAGGAAGGTGGCGGAAAAACGCCCTGTAGAACTTGAACCTGGATTACTGACCCAGAATGCCGAGGAAATTCTGACCGATCCACAAATAGACATAGTCATCGAGGTTATTGGTGGAGAACATCCCGCTACAGAATACATCAGGCAAGCTATCACCAATGGAAAGCATGTGGTTACCGCCAACAAGGAAGTAATTGCTAAACATGGATATGAGCTATTTTCGCTGGCTAAAGAAGTCAACGTTGAGCTTCGCTACGAAGCAAGTGTAGGCAGCGGCATACCGCTTATTTCCTCTTTCCAGCAAGGCCTGGCATCCAATGATATCTCAGCCATCCATGCCATCCTCAACGGCACCACCAACTACATATTGACCAGAATGGCGCAAGAAAAACTGGACTTCCCTGCGGCTTTAAAACAAGCCCAGGAATTAGGTTATGCCGAGGCCGACCCTTCAAATGACATTGAGGGGATAGATACGGTCTATAAACTAGCCATCCTGGCTAACTTAGCTTTCCATACCAAGCTAGACCCCCAAGAGATACACCATGAGGGAATTTCACACCTTGCTGCTGAAGATTTCCTTTATGCTGAGGAATTCGGTTATGTGATAAAGCTCCTGGCAATCGCTAAGCGATACGAGAACACTATCGAGGCTCGGGTGCACCCTGTTTTTCTACCCAAGGATTCTCAATTGGCTAAAGTAGATGGTGTTTATAACGCCATTCAAGCAGAAGGAGACCTTGCTGGCAAATTGCTCTTCTACGGAGAAGGAGCAGGAGGAATGCGAGCCTCCAGTGCTATTGTTGCCGATGTATTGACCATAGCTAGAAATAAGCGTCTGGGGATAACTGTCACCCCAGAAACAATGATAAATCAAGGGCTAATCATCAAGCCAATGGCAGATGTGGAGACACGGTATTACTTCAGGCTGGATGTGGCTGACCGTCCTGGAGTCTTAGCCCAAATCTCCAAGGTCCTGGGGGATAACTCCATCAGCATTTCATCAGTGATCCAGAAAGAGAGCGACCGAGCAACTCAGGCTGCCGAGATAGTCATCATGACCTACCCGGCAAAGGAGAACGCAGTGCAGAAAGCTGTTGAACAATTAAGATTGGTGGCTGTGGTAAACGAAGTGAGTAGCTTTATCAGGGTTGAGGAATGAAGCAAGGTGTTCTCGCTAGATACCATCACCTGTTGCCTATCACCCCGGCTACCCCTATAGTCACACTTGGCGAGGGAGACACCCCCCTGGTAAGGTCTCGAACACTGGAGAAAGAACTTGGATGTGGGGAACTCTATTTTAAATTGGAAGGATGCAATCCCACGGGTTCATTCAAAGACCGCGGCATGGTGGTAGCAGTAGCCAAGGCAGCGGAGAGTGGCAGTTCCACCATTATTTGTGCTTCCACCGGCAATACCAGTGCTTCAGCGACTGCCTATGGGACCCGCTTTGGAATGAGGACTATCGTTGTCATCCCTAAAGGGAAAATAGCTATGGGAAAGCTAGCTCAAGCCATTGTTTACGGCGCCCAGATAGTAGGCATAAAAGGCAACTTCGATCAAGCGCTGCAAATAGTCCGTTCCATCACCGAAAAACACCCCGTTACCCTGGTTAACTCGCTCAATCCAAATCGCATCGAAGGTCAGAAAACAGCTTCGTTCGAAATCATCGATGATCTGGAGGACGCCCCAGATTATCTATTTATTCCTGTGGGCAATGCCGGGAACATAACCGCTTACTGGAAGGGATTCAAAGAATACCACCGCCTTGGCAAGGCAAGCCATACCCCAAAGATGATGGGCTTTCAAGCTGCTGGCGCCGCACCCATAGTTCAGGGCAAACCGGTTAAATACCCCAAAACTATCGCCACTGCTATCCGCATTGGCAACCCTGCCAGCTGGGAGAAAGCAACGGCAGCAAGAGATGAATCTGGCGGCATCATAGACTTGGTGACCGACGATGAGATTTTGAACGCTTATAAATCATTAGCAATCAAGGAAGGCGTTTTCGGCGAACCGGCGTCAGCCGCCTCGGTAGCGGGACTCATCAAGCTGGCAAAGAAGCAGAATTTCTCAGATAAGAAAATAGTTTGTATTATCACCGGAACAGGATTAAAAGACCCCAATGTGCCCCGTCGATATGCTCAACCACCAACAGAACTGGCCGCCAACCTAAGTATAGTGGAAGATTTTTTGTTCAAGGACTAAAAATCTACCGGGCAGTTCACCGGCTATCCCCTTTCGATTCCTCTTTGTTTCCTGTCCTAGCCTTGCCTTTATTGGGTGCTTCTTTTTCTCCTCTTCTATTATCAGTGACGTAGAATCCACTACCCTTAAAAATTATCGGCACTGGGGAAAATAGCCGCTTTGCTTTGGCTCCGCAGCGAGTGCAAAAAACGGGCGAATTGTTATCGCTGAACTTCAGCTTAATCTCGAATCTAAATTTACACTGCGGACATTGATATTCATACGTAGGCAATATAATCACTCTCCTTTCACAATCACATGCTTAATTTTCAAGCTATTTAGAATTAGTTGTCCGCCTAAAGGACATTGTTGGTGGCTTTTATATATAGGCATAATCAACCTGTTATACTAGCAATTCAATTAGCAATCTGCAACAATGACTGCTAATTATTTTAGCTTGTACTAGAGTAAAATTCAAATTTCTCAGCCAAAATGGATTATGATGATTCCGAAAAATGAAGGAGACCCACCTATGGAGAAAACAGCCATAGAAGGCATCGGCAAATTCAGTCATCATTATCCTAAATTGGCAGCTATAGTTACTGCTAGCTTTGAAGAGAAAGACAATGCCATGACTGCAGCATGGCATAGTTCGATCTCCATCAATCCTCCTATTTACGGCGTCTCTATCTCCCCAAAGAGGTTTACCTACCAGCTTATCAGCCAAATCAAGGAATTCGGCATTAATTTCATCCCTTCTGAAAAAGCTCATTTTGCTGCCTCTCTTGGTAGCAGTTCAGGACAAAAGATAGACAAGTTCCAAAAGCTTAACATCTCAAAAGAGAAGCCGCTAAAAACCAGCGTTCCTTTGTTGAAGGACGCCTATGCTTCCTACGAATGCAAGCTTTTAGATAGCAAAATTTATGGCGACCATGTTTGGGCAGTCGGTGAGATTGTACGCGGTTTCAAAGATTGGTTGTCGGCTTGACAAAGTGAGAAGGTCCCCATATTATTAGATGAGAATGCAAATCAATCGCAACACCATAAAAGTAACAAGCAAGCCGGTTACACCACAAAGAAGGCTCCTCTTGAGCGTTATGCAAGAGGCGGGAGGACACCTAGATGCTAAAGAACTGTATCGTCGAGCCAGCGAGAGGAATATTAATATCAGCCTTGCCACAGTTTACCGCAATCTGCGCTTATTTAAGGAACAATCCCTGATAGATGAGCGGCATCTAGGGCAGACTGGCTGCTACTATGAAATGAAGCGCTCAGGAGAACACCAGCATATAATATGCCAAGGCTGTGGACGAGTCATCGAGTTCGAAAGCCCACTGATTCGCAAACTGGTAGCAGAGGTGGAACGCAGAAATAACGTCTCTGTGACTAAGGTCGAGCTATATTTAGAAGGTTATTGCCGTAAATGTAAGGAAATATGAAAAGACCAGAGTCATCACATCATAGATCATGCTGGAACTAAAACTGAAGGTGGCGGTGGACTATGATAAGTGCCACCCAGAGAGATGCGATAAAGGAGTCTGTGCTGCTGTTCTTGAATGTCCCACTAAGCTCTGGAAGCAAGAGGAGCCCTACGATTTGCCTTATCCCATTCCAGGCTTCTGTCAGGATTGTGGCAAGTGTGTTGAGTCTTGCCCTCTAGAAGCAATCAGGATGCTCTAATCTGGATGTATACATGACGTACCAACTAGTGAAAGGAGGCATGCCATGGAAGAAAGGGATATGATAATCATTGGAGCTGGCCCTGCTGGGTTATCAGCGGCGATCTTTGCCCAACTCGATGGTTGGAATACCCTAGTTCTGGAGGCCAACTGGGTGGGTGGACAGAGTGCTATCGCGTACACTGTGGCTAACTATCCCGGTTTCCCGCCTGGCGACGGCGAAGTGCTGGTGAGCTACATGGAGAAGCAAGTGACTTCACCGCCTCCCACTGGCATTGGGGCGGAACTGAAGCAGAAGAAAGTACTGAGGCTTGACGCCAAGAACCTGGTTGTAACCACTGAGGCGAATCAGTACCAGGCTAAAGCCATTATCCTGGCCACAGGCAAGCACCATGCAGAAGCTGGGTGTGCCTGGAGAAGACAAGTTTGTCGGCAAGGGCGTATCCTATTATGCCAAGCGAGATTACAACCAATTTTCCGGGAAGAAGGTTTTGGTGGCAGGCGGTGGGAATAGCACAGCAAAGAGTGCACTAGTAGCCAAGAGTGAAGCTAGTGAAGTTATCCTAGTTCATCGAAGAGAGTCGCTGAGGGCTTATCCTGCTATGACTAAGAGGTTGCAAAAGGAGGGTATCGAGATTTGGTACAACACCGAGGTCAGGGAAATAAGAGGCAACAATAAGGTCGAGGCAGCAGTAGTGATCAATAATAAAACTGCTGAGCAGAAGGAGATAGCAATCGACTGGGTGATTATCTGCGTGGGAACGGAGCCGAATACTAAACTGGCACACGAAGCAGGGATTGAGATGGAGGGAAAATTTGTAAAGGTCGATAATCAAATGAGAACCAGTAATGAAGGAATATTCGCTTGCGGTGAAATCACTCCCGGCCACCGACATCTTATTACTTCCGCTTCAGAAGGAGCTTCTGCAGCAATGGCTGCTAGCGAGTACTTGGCATTGCAAATGGTAAAGAAAGGGGAGATGTTTGAGGGCGCTAAGAACGGGAAGTACGCCAGTGAATATGTGGCAATGCTTAGCTAAAGGTGTATTTTGCCGTCACCAAGATCGAAGGTAGAGGTCGGGCCAACGGGAGCCCGCCACTATGACCTTTTTATGAATGTGCTCTCATTAGGATATTACCCCCGCTTGATCAGGAAGGTTGTTGACAAGATGAATATCCAGCGCGGGCAATCGATTCTAGATCTTGGCTCAGGCACAGGCAGGAACGACTGCCCAATGGCTAAAAGGATATGGCCCAAGGGCAATATCTTGGGGCTTGACATTAGCAAGGAAATGCTGAACTTAGCTCGAAAACGCTGCCAGTCATATCCCAATGCCGAGTTTAGGGAGCAACGAATTGAGATGCCTTTGACACACCAAGAGGAATTCGACAAGGTATTCATTTCATTTGTCTTGCATGGCTTTGAGGATACCCAGAAGATCGGGATTATCAACAATGCTTACCGAGCCCTAAAGCCAGGCGGACTCTTTTATATTCTAGACTATAATGAATTCGACCTGGAGAGGCTATGGTTTCCCCTTCGCTGGGCGTTTATCCGTGGGGAGTGCCAGCTTGCTTTGGAATTTCTCAGGCTCGACCTAAAGGAAATGCTCTCGAGCCAGGGATTCGCTAGCTTTGAGGAGGAACTTTTCCTAAGAGGGCACCTACGCCTGCTTAAGGCAGCAAAATGACAATGCTACCTACAATCGAAGAACTTTGAATGGAACAAGGAATAAAGGAAGAAATAGAAGGCGTGTTATCCAAGATAAAGCGAAGCCTGGGAGAGGCTTCGAACCAATCTAAACCAATCTACACCGAAGTAAGGTATCGAAAATGTGCTTAAATCATTCAAAACTTACAAGTCATTTAGAACAACAAAGAGGTATCTATGCCCGCTTCTAGTCAGCCAAGGATCATAATTCTTACAGGCGCTTCATGCCCTTGGTGTAGCAGAGTTAAACAGTATTTAAGGGAGAAAAGGTTCAGATTCAGGGAGGTGAACGTAGAAAAAGACCCTGAGGGAGCCAGAGAGCTCAAGCGACGAAATATAATGGGTGTGCCTGTCGTCTTAATTAATAACCGACCTATTGTTGGTTTTGATAAGGCGAAAATCGATAAATTACTGGGCATCAAATGAAAAAGGAGGTTTTCTAAGATGCAGATCAAGCCATTTGAGGACCGGGTCTTAATTGAACCGGAAGAAGTTGCAGAAAGCAAAAGCAAAGCAGGTATAATACTTCCCGATACAGCGAAGGAGAAACCAAGCAGAGGCAAGGTCGTGGAAGTTGGAACGGATGAGGACCTTGCTGAGAAAATTAAAGCAGGTGATACGATAATCTATGCTAAGTTTACCGGCGATGAGATTGAATTTGAAGGCAAAAAATATTTAATCATATCGAGAGGTGATATTCTCGCCGTAATCAGGTAACCATGCCTCAAAGGTTAGATAGGTCCCGAGGCGGCAATTCAAGCCGGTGGATGGATTTAGCTTGAAACACAAACAGAGGAGGTATAATGACTAAGAATATTTCGGAAGAAGATGTGCATCAAGCAATAAAGCAGGTGATGCACCCGGCGATCAACTGCACGCTAGTTGAACTGGGAATGGTCAAGGATATAGCTTTGAATGACGATGAGGTCACGCTTACCCTCGCACTTCCTTTCTCAACTATCCCTGTCTCAATCAAGGACTATCTCGTGAACAGCCTGCACCAGGCTGTGATGAAACTAGGTGCGAAAATCGAAGTCACGGTAGCGGAAATGAACCAGGAGGAGCGCTTGGCCTTCTTGGCTATGGAGCAAGAGAACTGGAAAGGTTAAGGATTAAGTGACAATAAATAAACTGAAGGAGGTTAGTACATGGCTTACAAAATTACCGATGAGTGCATCAATTGTGGTGCCTGTGAAGAGGAGTGCAAGAATGAAGCAATCTCGGAGGGGGAAGAGATTTATGTAATCGACCCCGATAAATGCACTGAATGCGTGGGCAATTTCGAATCACCTAAGTGTGCTGAGGTATGTCCGGTAGATGCGGCTGTGCCTGATTCAGAGCATGTGGAAAGCCGGGAGGAATTGCTTGCTAAGTGGCAAAGGCTACACCCAGGCGAAACTCCGGAATCTACCTAAATTATATAACAGGGATAAGCAATGGCAAAATATGAAGTAATCATCATCGGAGGCGGGCCTGCTGGGCTTACCGCTGGACTCTATGCCTCGCGGGCAGGTCTCAAGAGCTTGCTAATCGAGCGTGGTATAGTTGGAGGCCAGATAGTAAATGCCGCGCTGGTAGAGAACTATCCCGGGTTTCCCCAGGCCATCTCGGGCTTAGAGTTGGGTTCGCTCATGCACCAACAGGCAGCCAGATATGGTCTGGAGTTTATAACTGGCGAGGTTACAGACATTTCCCAAGGAAACCCTTATATCATCTCCACCACCGAGGGTGACTTTGAAGCCTCAGCCATAATCATCGCTGCTGGCTCGGAGTATCGTAAACTGGGGGTTATTGGCGAGGAAAGGCTCTCAGGCCGTGGGGTTTCCTATTGCGCCACCTGTGATGGCTTTCTCTTTCGTGACCGGGAAGTAGCAGTGGCTGGGGGAGGTGATACCGCCATCACCGATGCACTGGAATTGAGTCGGCATGCTAAGAAGGTCTATGTAATACATCGTCGAGACCAGCTTAGGGCAGGGCAAGTCCTCCAGCAACAAGCCTTTGCCCAGCCCAAGTTGGAGTTTATCTGGAACACGGTGGTAGAGGAAGTCACGGGAGAAAAAATAGTGAACGGGCTCAGACTGCGCAATGTGAAGACCCATGAGTTTTCCACCTTGGAGGTAGCTGGGCTGTTTGTTGCCGTAGGGCTCACGCCCAATAGCCAGTGCTTTTCCAACATTGTGAAGCTCGACGATACCGGATATATAATCACTGATGAGACGATGGCTACCTCAGCCCCTGGCATCTTCGCTGCCGGTGACATACGCAGGAACTCGGCACGGCAGGTCGCCGCTGCCGTTGGGGATGGCGCCACTGCTGCTATATCCGCTTTTAGATACCTCCAAGGGCAAACCAGCGGGGGCTGAAGTTCTTACACCATTACGGGAATAGGGTATGAAAAGGAAACCTACTATGAGGTGAAGCTATGGGAAACAATGTTTCATTTCAAGATTATGCTGTTGTCCCCTGCGGGACGGTAAACTTGGAACTATACTATCTCAAGGGCAGCGGTTTTCTAAATGCTAGGAAGATTCTATATGCGGAGCGTGGTCAGCATGAGATCCTAGAGAAGTTGAAGATCAGCTAATGAGGCAAGTAGGCAAAGCTAGAAAAGCAAGAATAGAATAAAGATATGAGGTCTAAGGTGACGAAGGAAGAAATTCTAGGAATGAAAGTTGGAAAGGAGCTAAATATAAGAGTAGCCGAAGATGTAATGGAGTGCAAATTTATAGAAGATAAAATTTTGGGTGATACGGAAAGCTGCAAGCTGTTGGAGAGCGAAACAAAAGTTTCTTCTCTTGCCGGTAACTATTATGGTCCTCTCCGACACTATTCTCAGGACAACTCGGTTGCCCAGGAGGTGGTAAACAAGTTAAAGAATAATTGTGGTGCGAGAGTCGAGTTTAATTACCATACGAAAAACTGGGAAGCTGAGTTCAGTGACTTAGAGACTGGTCTCAGTTTTGGTACGGTATCAGCTCTTGATGCTCCTGAAGCAATCTGCAAAGCAGCACTATTAGCTATCCTGCAAAGATAAGGCTAGTTCGATGACGAAGGAAAAAAGAAGTCGCGGAGAATTATTGAACAGCATAATTGAAATTGAGCTTGACATGTTTCAACGGGTTAGAACCGCTGAGCCGTCTCTATGTAAGGACCGGCCAGAAACATTCAGGGTAATGCGGGGAATGACCCATTCTGTTTTATCCACAGAAACGTTAGAATCCTATCTTGAAGACTTGCATAAAGCTAAGGCTGAAGGCAGAAATCTTCTAACAGAAAAGTATGCTCGGATGGACAACAAAATTCCTCCACTCAAAACTAATTCCAACATCGAAGATATTGTTGAAATCGAAGCCCATTGGATGAACGAATTATCAGAAAACTACCCCCGTACTTTTAAAGGTGGACCTAGCTTCAAAATTTACCTTTCCAGTGAATTGGAGACTTACTCCGATAAAACTTTGGAGCTATAT
>Ga0307421_1001296_pt1 | contig 15194 bp, 12 predicted proteins | sample SalMarWE160270MG_FD_202163 | JGI IMG/M metagenome (GOLD analysis project Ga0307421, IMG submission 202163) | Salt marsh sediment microbial communities from the Plum Island Ecosystem LTER, Massachusetts, United States - WE1602-70 | ecosystem: Environmental > Aquatic > Marine > Intertidal zone >...
GAGGGATCTTCACCCCGGTTTTTTCAATAATCAGATGGGGAAACTTGACCTCCGGAGTTATCCAACATATCCTATTGGTAACAGGCGCCCCCGCTGGTCTGCGAATAATATGCAGATCGGCGGGGTGCTTCGCGTCTTCCTGATAGGAACGCTTCTCTCACTAACTTCCAATGGGTGTTCCACTCCACCCAATCCCTCTCCAACTTTCATATCACCTACAGTTACCCCAGCAAGAACGCATCCCGCCCCGGAAGTTCTAAAGACTGAAAGCCCCCCCCAGGTTCCTTTGTTGACATCCGCAACAGCCACAACCTGTTCTGGATCAGAGGGGCAAATAATACTGGCAAAGATCGAGCATCCCTCACTCCCCAGAGCCCTGCCCTTCAGAGTCTATCTTCCTCCATGCTACGATGAGCAGCCTGATCAATTTTATCCAGCGCTCTATCTGCTGCACGGTTTACTAGGAACGGACGCGCAATGGGATGAGTTGGGAATCGACGAAGCCGCAAACGCCATGATCGAGCGCGGCATCCTGCCACCCTTTCTAATCATCATGCCCTGGCAGCGAACCGGTATTGAAATAGAGACTGCAGTCGTCGATGTGCTCATCCCATACATCGACCAGACCTATCGCACTCGATCAAAACCGGAATGGCGAGCGATCGGCGGTATTTCAAGAGGCGCAGGGCAAGCCCTGCAGATCGCCTTCACTAATGCCGATATGTTTTCCATCCTCGGGCTCCACAGCCCGGCAACACTTAATGCCGAAGGGCTCATCCTTCAGTGGCTGCTGACTATCCCATCTGAGCAACGTCCGGATGTATGGCTGGATATTGGCGACCATGACTCGTTGCTGCCTAGCGCCCAAACTCTCCTTATCCTGTTCTCACAAAATGACCTGGAAGCAATCGTGCATATCAACCCCGGCGATCACACGTCCGATTACTGGCGCGCACATATTGCCTCCTACCTGCACTGGTACGCCACTCATTGGATGAACGCGTCATCCCTCGAAGCGTGGAAGCTCAAACGCATCATTGACGGATATTAATTCATAGTGCTTTTTTAATGGGTTGTCATTCTGAACCGAAGAACAGGAGGCGAAGAATCTCGAAGTTCCCATAAAGTAGCTATCACAAGAGCAGATCGAGATTCTTCAACGCTACACAACTCCTCGAGGATTGCGCTGAGGGCGCTTTGCCCGAACTGCCTCAGAAGAACTTGACCTAAAGGGTTAAAGATCAAAGCCGTGCCCTGGGCTTGTGACTCCATAGCACGGCTTTAATGAGGAGAATGCAATCTTTATCATACATTTTTAGATTAGTACCAAATGAAAGAAAGCTTAATGTTTCTTAAGTGTTGACAATCTTAGCCAAGAAGGACTGAGCGGATCTCCTCTTCATTAATGGGTCCCACTCGCAGTATCCTGGGTGGATCCTGTGTGCAATCCACTACGGTCGAGGGTTGACCGCCAGGCGTTCTGCCCCCGTCAACAATCAAATGCACTTGCGCACCCAAACTCGTTTCGATCTCTTCCGCAGTGCATGCTTCCGGATCCCCTGAACGGTTCGCAGATGTCACAGCCAATGGTCCTGCTGCACGAATTAGCTCCTGTGCAATCGGATGGTCAGGAATTCGAACGCCGACTGTCCCATAGACACTGATCGCATCGGCAAGATCGGAAGCCTGCCCCAGGACAATCGTCAAGGGTCCCGGCCAGAACTTTTCGACCAAACGCATCGCCGGGAGAGTTGTCCGGTCGACGATATCGATGAATTGCTCAAGATTCGCGACGAGAACCGGGATAGCTTTCTCCTGGCTGCGACCCTTCGCCAGAAAAAGCTTCCGAACCGCCAGATCGTTGCAAGCATCCGCTCCGAGGCCATAGACAGTATCCGTTGGAAAAGCGACCAATTCCCCTCGTTCGAGCACTTCGATCGCTTGCCTTTTCCACTCAGAACCGATCGCTTTCACGACTTCCATTATGATTCTTGCGAGTCCATTTTATCAAGCATGACCACTCGATCTCGTCCAGATAAATCTTTCAAGACGTCAACCCTTACTGAAGAATACAACGGGGTAAGTTCTCCTGCCAACACGTGAGCTTGAGAAGAATCCACCTCCAGGAGGGCCCTTCCTCCCGGGGCCAGCCATTCAGGCATTTCATGCGCAAACCGCCGGATCACTTCCAGTCCATCCATCCCGCCTTCCAAAGCGAGAGTAGGTTCACGTTCCGCAACAGCCAACCGCCGCAAACGCTCCGATGGAATATAGGGTAAATTCGCGCAAATCAAGTCGAAGCGAAAATCGAACGGGCGCATGAGGTCCGCGACAATCAGTGTGACTCGATCATCAACCCCATGCTTTCTTGTATTAACCCGCGCTACTTCGATCGCGGATGGAGAAACATCGACGGCAATAACATGCAGATCAGGGATCTCCAACGCGAGCGAGGCGGCAATACAGCCCGAACCGGTCCCAATATCAGCACAGAGCCTCGCCTTTGGGTGAGAACGAAGGAAACCGAGCGCATTTTCAACCAACAACTCTGTCTCCGGCCGCGGAATGAGAACATCCGTGGTCACTTGAAACGAACGTCCATAAAACTCCCACGATCCGAGCAGATAGGCTAGCGCTTCACCGGAGACCAACCGGCCAAGGTTATCTTCGAAAGTCGTTAATTCGCTGGTTGAAAGATGATTTTCGGGATGGGCTAGCACCCACTCCTTTTTGCGTTTGAGCGCGTAGGCCAGGAGCAGCTGTGCATCGAGGTAGGGGGTTTCAGAAATAGAAGCGAGAGCCTGACGACCCTGTTTCAGCGCCTCGCCTACTGTGGAATGGCTCAAACTCAGTTGCTCGCAGCCTGCAAACGCTCAGCCTCCTCACGGGTGGCGAGCTCGTCAATGAAGGCATCGAGATCTCCGTCGAGCACGGATGGCAGATTATGTGAGGTGAGGCCGATGCGATGATCGGTTACACGCGATTGGGGGAAATTATAGGTTCGGATCTTCTCGGAGCGCCCTCCAGAGCCAACCTGCGCTTTGCGTTTTGCGTCTTCCTTCGCGTGCTGTTCTTGGATAGCGATATCAAATAACCGGGCGCGCATGATGCTCATTGCCCGCATCCTATTTTGAAGTTGAGAACGCTCATCCTGACACTGGACAACCATGCCGGTCGGGAGATGCGTCAGCCTGACCGCCGTGGAGTTCTTCTGGACGCTCTGACCCCCGGCACCAGCGGAGCGATAGACGTCCATCTTAACATCCTTGTCCGGGATCTGTATCTCAACCTCATCCGCCTCCGCCAGCACAGCGACAGTCGCTGTGGAAGTGTGAATGCGCCCCTGTGACTCGGTGACAGGTACACGCTGCACGCGATGAACCCCCGATTCGTATTTCAAACGAGAATATGCCCCCTTGCCTTTAGCAAGAAAGACGATCTCTTTGAAGCCCCCCACACCCGTTTCGTTCTGGGAGAGGATTTCGACAGACCAACTCATAGCTTCGGCATAGTGGCTGTACATCCGAAAAAGATCAGCAGCGAAGAGCGTGGCCTCATTCCCGCCCGTTCCGGCGCGGATTTCAATTATGACATTTCGCCGATCGCGGGAATCGCTCGGCAGCAGCATGGTCTTCAGTTCCCCCTCGAGTTCCTCTAACTTCGGCTCCAACATCTCCAATTCCTCAACTGCAAGTGCACGCATGTCGGGATCATCGGAGACGTGAAGATTCCGTGCTTGATCAATTTGTTCTATAACGGAATTAAACTCTTGATAGATCTCAACGATGGGTTCCAATTCCGCTCTTTCACGACCTAGTTCGGCCGCGCGCTGATAGTCTTCACCGACCTGGGTGAGTTCTTGTTGAATCTCGTCGAACCTCGCTTTAATTCCAGCTAATTTATCTCTCATCTTCAACACATAATAAACTCCCACGGCTTTCTGTGGGAGGGCTTTCTGTATTGTACCACGCAGACACAGCGGCACTTCTCCTAAGCGAAAGTATATTCCAGCAAACCTTCACAAACACCAGGGAACCAACTGGGATTAAAAGACGTCATGCATGTAGAACCGAAAGTAAACAAATGGAGGTTAATCATGCGTCAAAAGATGTTCCTTCTCACAAATATTCTTTTGCTGATTGGGCTTCTGCTATCCGCGGTGCCTGCCTATGCCGATGGCATTATCATCCCCCAGCCACCGATCTGCCACCCCGGACCTTGCCCGCGGCCGATTCCGATTTCACAACTGGCGATCGAATACCACCATGTTGATGTCGAAATTCATGATCAGGTTGCGGTAACACATGTAGATCAAGTCTTCCGAAATGATAACGATTGGACAATCGAAGGCATCTATGTTTTCCCACTTCCAAAGGGTGCAACGGTAGACGCGTTCACACTGTGGATCGATGGTGAACCCGTGGACGGGAAAGTTTTAACCAAAGAAGAAGCCCGACATACCTATGAGCAGATCGTGCGCGATATGCGCGATCCCGCTTTGCTGGAGTATATCGACCGGGAAGCTGTGCAAGCCTCGATCTTCCCCATCCCCCCGGGTGGGGAAAGCAGGATCGAGCTGGAATACAGCGAGATCCTGGAGGCCGATAACGGTCTGATTCATTACCGCTACCCACTGAACACGGAGAAATTCTCGACCTTGCCATTGGAAGAAGTCGTCATCAACGTCGATGTTGAATCGCCGCAGTCCGTGCGCGCAGTTTATTCCCCGTCGCATGAAGTAGCGGTCGACCGGGAGGGTTCGCACCGCTTCACTGTCGGATATGAAGAATTCGACATCACCCCTGACAAAGACTTCGATCTGTACTACTCCATTTCGAGCGAGGATATTGGGCTTAACCTGCTGACTTTCAAGGAACCCGAGAGCGACGATCCGCATGGCTTTTTCCTTCTGCTCGCTGCACCGAATTTCCTAAGCGAACAGAACGAGAGTGTGGCTAAGGATGTTCTTCTCGTGCTCGATAAATCTGGAAGCATGGATGGGGAGAAATTTCGTCAAGCGCAGGATGCGCTCCGCTACGTCCTGAATCACCTCAATCACCAAGACCGTTTTAATATCATCGCCTTCAGCACGGGGACCGATTCCTTCGCTCAAGAGCTCCAACCCGCGGCTGAGGCAGATGAAGCAATCCGTTGGGTAGATTCGCTCTCCGCTGCAGGATCTACGGATATCAATCGAGCCCTGCTCGAAGCGATCGATATGGCCAGCCATGAACGACCCACCATCCTCCTCTTTATGACCGATGGCCTGCCCACGGAAGGCGTAACGGACCGGCAGATGATCCTTCAAAATGTGGACCGTGAGACCTTCAAGACCATCCGACTGTTTGCCTTCGGCGTCGGATACGACGTGGACACGTACCTGCTGGATTCACTCGCACAAGAAAATCGGGGGACGACAACGTACGTCACACCAGACCAGGCGATCGATGAGACGGTCTCCGCCTTTTACACTAAAGTGAGCATGCCGGTCCTCACCGACATTGAAATCGACTTTGGTGACATCGTCACCTTCGACCTCTACCCGCAACCGCTCCCCGACTTATTCGCAGGCAGTCAAATAATACTGGTCGGGCGCTATCGCGGCTCTGGCTACGAGACAGTCAGCTTGAGCGGCGTGGCCAACGAAGATGATTTGACCTTCGAATACAAAGGACAGCGCTTCCGTTCCTCCGGGGGTGAAGACTTCCTGCCTCGCCTATGGGCGACGCGCAAGATCGGCGTCCTGCTGAACCAGGTCCGCCTTCAAGGTCCGGATGAGGAGACCGTCGCCCAGATCGTCCAATTGAGCATCCGCTACGGGATTGTCACACCGTACACATCCTATCTGGTGACGGAACCGATGGCGCTCGGTGCCAATGCGCAGGAAGGCATCGCTGATCATGCCTTTGAGGAGATGCTGGCTGCCCCAATGGAAGTCAGCGGCGAGAAAGCCGTTGGTCGTGCGGCCGCAGAATCCGATATCCGCTCCGCTGATGTCGCCCCCCAACTAGACCCATCCAGCGCCGATGTTGTGCGCCTGATCGGATCGAGAACCTTCAGCCTGATTGATGGAATTTGGATCGATACATCCTACGATCCGGAGGCAATGACGACACTGCGGGTTCCCTTCCTGTCCACTGATTACTTCACACTGGCGGACTCGCGTTCCGAACTGGGCGACGCGTTCGCACTCGGGCAGAATGTGATCATCGTTGTGGACGGTGTTGCCTATGAAGTCGTTGGGGCAGATGACCCCGGGGATCGAATAGTCGTGCCCGAAGCACAAGTCGAGGAGGACGAAACCACTGTTGATGATGAGACGGATGGTTTCGTTTCCCCTCCAGTAATTTCAGACAATGTTAGGTCAATCTGCCCTGGGTTCAGCCTTCTCGTCGGTCTGACGATGCTAGCGATGGTCAAGAAGAAGTGGTGGAAATAAACAATCCAGTCTTCACATAAAAAAAGCGCTCGAGCTGGGCGCTTTTTTTCCTCATATATTTAATGATACAACATCTCATCTAACAATCGGGTCCAGTATAGTCGTAATAATAGATACTCGTGTATCGCCAACCTGTACCAGCGTTATCCTCCACTCGACCTTCCACTTCTATCACTTCGCCACTCTTCACGCCTGACAATGTAATAGTCTTCCCATAATGTGCGTCCCAGTCCGAACCCGGACCCGATACCCAGCCTCCCGTAATGAGGTTTAACGCTACTGGGGTCCATCCAACGCTGGCTGATCGATACTTAAACTGCACATTGGAGTCGCTGACACCCGCGGAGAACGCAGGATCGAAGATATGAAGATCAAGCACATCGATCGTGCAGGAAGTGAGGGCTGTGCCACGAGGAGAACTTCCCGCTGTGGGGGCTAACGTTAGACAGCAAATGCTTGGGCTTGTATTATCCACTGTCGGGATGGGCGTCTTACTCGGGCTGGGTTTCTTCGTGCTCGTCGGCAGTGGCGTCTTTGTCGGGCGAGGTGTCCTAGTTGGAGTGCTCGTTGGGGTATTCGTTGGGGTGTTTGTAAAAGTCGGCGTCGCTGTCGGCGTCGCTGTGTAAGGATCATCTCCCTCGAAATTCAACGCAGTCGCTGTGGGAACGGGATCATCCAGCGCGATCTTGATGCTCGCAGTTTGCTGGTCAGCTTCCTTCGGAGTCAACCCCAGATCACGGAGCGCGTCGCCGATGATCGAAAGACGAAAGGCTCCCAGGACCCCCTGTGATCCCTCCTGAGAATAATCAGCGGAGAGCTTCGAGCGCAATGCCAACGAGAACGGCAAAGACTCCGCTGCCGCGGAGTTTAATACGATTGCTGCTGCAACCGTCACCGCTACGATAGAGAGGAACACACCAAATGCACGGAATACCCATCGATTTTTCTTCATAGCAATCTACCCTGATCCATGTTGACCGAACGATCTTCAATATAATTCATTCCCAGGGAGGACACTCCAACGCTCAATGAGCCTGCTCGTTGTATCAAGTTACCTGCTTATGTATTAAGTATCAAGCCGTTCTTAGCTCCCACGAAAGCTTTCGCACTCTCTAAGCACAAAGGTTCTACATCTCCGGCTAATCTCTATTCCTTGCTAGAGTCCGACATATCGATCAAGCGCTCGGTGCGTCCTTCGACTTGATATATGCCGATTTCTTGCCCCCCTTCTTCCGACTGCAAGCGGCCATAACGACCGATTTTAAATTGCGAGCGCGCTCCAGAAAGATACTCGTGCGTCTCTTCGCTGATTAACACGGTCCCACTATGCATCGATTTCGCAGCCTTTTGAATGCGCCGCGCTGTGGCTACTGTGCTACCCAGGACCGTGTAATGCAGGCTCCCCTGCACGCCAATTCCACCGGCGATGCCCCAGCCAGAGGCGATGCCAACGCTCACATCCAGCGGCGGCAAGCCTGTGGACACCCGGTCCTCATTCAAGGCATTAAAATAGTCGATCAGCTCCATCCCCGCATGGGTCGCCTGCAATGAACTCACCTGCATTGGCAGCCCTCGGGGAAAAACCCCAAAATATGCCTTTACCTCCCCACCAGCCAGCGTATCAAGAACACCTCCATGGCGATAGATTACCGGAATGATCCCGGCGAGAGCATCGTTCAGCGTTCGGACCACTCGTGATGGATCAGCTTTTTTAGCATCGGTCGAAAATCCGTTGATCTCAGCATGAAGCACTGTGGCTTTCACCGTCTGCCCCTCTGCAAGCCGGCCGCCCTCCACCAGGGTTTTCCTCAAGTATTCCTTGTCTTGTGGCGTTGGATCCTGACCCAACAGATCCCTATATAGGGTCTCCTCACGTATGCCCGCTAGCATCCTGTTGAAGGTCTGCGCAAGTGCACCGAACTCGTCATTAGTTCCCTCAGTAGCGATGGTCTCCAAATTCCCCATCGCTGCTACTTGCGTTGCTTCCGTCAGATCCACCAATGGGCGGATAATCCAACTTGACACAAGCAGACCGGTTCCGATGACAAGCACAAGGGCTAATACCCCGAATAAAAGGAGATTCGATGCCTGCTGGCGGTACTGCTGGTAAAGAACATCGGCACCTTCACCACCAAGAAGCGAGATGCCCATTAAACCCAGTTGCACTGTACCGTTTCGGATCTGGAATGGCGTGAGCACCTCGCCGTATGTCTGCCCAGCAATCTGTATCGTCCGGTATGGCGCTTCCCTGCTTTCTGCATCCAGCGCTGCTTGAACCAGTTGGGAATTAAGGGATAGCCCTGGAGGGTTCCATGGATCCCCTTTTGAGAAATCTGTATGGACTAGCGTGCCTGACTCAGAGTCAAAGGTACTAATGTGCGCTCCGGCGATTTCACCGAGATCACGTGTTACATTTTCCAGATACTTTCCGATTAACACAGCCCCAAAAACATTCCCGTACTGGTCCGTCATGGGACCACCGACAAACAGGACCTGGACCTCCAGCTCACCGAGTTGAATCGCGTGCATTCCGGCTTGCTTTTCGCCTTCCGCATCCTCCCCCAATGGATCTGACTCCAGGCCGAGAATCGTGCGCACGAAAGGCCAGGATTGATAATATCCCTCTCCGCGCAGCGTAAGATAATCACCCGCAGGAGCATCCGGTTCGCTCCGCCGTATCGCCAACAGGCTGGTTCCCTCTCTATCCAGGACCACAGCGACATCCGTTTCTGTGGTCACTACTGTCTGCAGGATACGCGCCCGTAATTCCTCCGCTCTGCTTAGCGCAACTGCCTCCGGGACTCCTTCTGTGTTTGAAATCGCACGTTGTACCTCAATGAGACGCTCCTCAATTCGGACTACTTCATCAGCGGCTTGTTGACCGCTGTCACGAAGCTGCCGCAGGAAACTGACCTCTTCCGCCTTGCTCAATTGCTGGTTTACTAAGAACCCCACGCCAAGCCCGAGACCGAGCGCAAGAACGATAAACGGAAGAGTGATCTTCCATCGCAGGCTAAACCGAACACGAGGTTGTTCGTTTTCAAGCACAAGATGTCCTTAAGAAAAACCCATGTGCAACTTTCGGCGACCAGAAAGAATGCAACAGCAGCGTTAAGAACACTCCACGAGTATTTCCGTCACGCTACCTTTAACTATATACGCCTTTGGAAAACTTTAACTTTACAGTTTCCTAACCAGCATCCAGCTCGCCGAATACAACGATGCGCTGATTATCCACAAGGTACGGGTAGCAAGAAATCAAGGTAATCGTAGGTTTGGATGTCGGCTCGAGGACACTGACCTCGGTAGGGGAAACAATGCGGAAGCCAGTCACACGGTATGTAAATTCCTGCGTCGATGTCGAAATAATAATCTCATCCCCCGGCTTAAGCTGATCCAGATCCCGGAAGAGTTCTCCAAAAATATCGTTATGGGCAGAGAGAACAAGATTGCCGTTCTCACCCGGGTTCCCGCTGCCAATGTATTGTCCAACTCCCTTCCGCAGCTGATCCCACCCAACCCCCTGGACTACGGGAGCTATATCGTTCCAAATCTTTGGAATGAATATATTGTGTGCCTGTTGCGGTCCTGGTGTCGGTATGGCAACGAAGGGTAGCGACTGAACCAATGGACGCAGGTTCTCAGGGATCTCGGCTTCGTTTGGTTGAGCGCCCCCTGGCGAGGTCGGTGGCGTGTGTCCAGAGGGAAGCACAACGGCCGTGATTAAGGGCGTTGGCACCGGCTCTCCAAGTGAAAGAGCTTCGGCGACCTCCGCGTTCAGGCGTTTCAACGCTCCCGCTCCACTGAGAAGAACATAAAGAAATCCAACTGCTGCAGCGACTTCGACTACAACGAGCGCACGATTTAGGAAACGCTTCAGGGGCTGATTGGGTTGGGAACCTGTCTCATCTTCGTCGGCTGCGAACGAATTCACCTGGTTATTCGACGCAGCATCTGGCGTGGTCTGAGATACGGGAACAGGGAGAACTCGGCCGCTGCGCTGGAATTGTTTCAAGCGCACTTGCCGAGCCTCCATCTTTTTTCGAGCCAGCAATGCCTCTAACTCAGCAATTGTCAGCTCTTCTGCCAACCGCCTATTCTTAGCCATAAATCATCCACAAAAACAAAATCTCCATAGTGAATGTTGCAGGAAAGATGCCGCATTAAACTCGCAGAGATTATACTCGAATGCCCTTTTCAACACCTGCAAGAGATGTCAGAATTAATAAGCATTGAAAATTGGGAGGATCATTCCGAGCGGGGCTAGCTTAGAGCGATTTGCGGCCACATTGACTCTCATGGATAAAGACCTTTCCTAGATATAGGAGAGAATAACATGAGCTATCGCTATGCAGTAATTGGTTCAGGTCGATGCAGATCTGCTTTCTTGGTCCTCTCGTAACTCATCAAGCCCCTATCGGCGTTGTGGTCCACTCAGAATGAAACCTGAGGCGTGATGCCTTCTCCTTGAAAAAGCTGACCCCGGGGTACCTGGCAGACGAGGTTCCGGGATCGCTGTAAGCATCGTTTCAAGTGGTGCCGATAGAAATCTAAATAAAGAAATCCTCCCCATCCCCGTCAATCACCATGCGTACCTGTATCACCAATCGATCCGCTTGATTCGTTGCGAGTCGTAACCGTTTTATTGGCTCCGTCACACCCGCTTCCAGCGAGTCGCGAATACCATGCAGTTGTGGAATCAGAACATTGTCGGTGTAACTCAGCGCTTGCTTCACATCTTGGAAGTCTTTCTGATGGGAGTATTCCAGCAGTGCGATAAACCCCTTCAGGTCCTCCCTCAATGCACTTATCGTTGCCTCCAGTTCTTCTGTGGATTTAAGCTGGTCGGCAACACGCTCAAGGTTATCAAGAACTTGCGGAAAAGTGATCATTTGTCACCCCTACATTTTCCTGAAGGTTCTATCAGTATATACCCAATTTGCCCTGTTAGAGCGATCGGGAGTCAGCGATGAGATGTCCAGCGGATAGGTAAGGTAAAATCACAATCCACCCTTCGTGTAAACGCTGCGTTTGAGTTCGGCGAGGTAGGGAAGCGTGCGATAGGATTCCGCGTAGTCTAACCCGTAACCGACAACCCATACGTCAGGAATGGTGAACCCGAGATAATCGATCGGTTCATGTGGCCTGTCCCCCTCTTTCTGCACCAAAACACAGGATTTCAATGACCTCGGTCGGCGACCTTGCAACGTCTTATGCAAATAGGAAATTGTTTGACCCGTATCGACAATATCCTCGACGAGCAGGATATCCAGATTCTCGATTGGCGCACGAAGATCCATCAAAATCCGTACTGCGCCGCTGGAAGTGGTTGTATCCCCATAACTTGAAAGCGCCATGAAATCGACGATGTGAGGAATGGTTAGTTCGCGCACGAGATCCGCCAGGAAAATGAACGACCCTTTAAGAATCCCCACCAAGTACAGGTTATCTTGGCCACGATAATCATCGGAGATCTGCTGCGCCAGCTCTGACACACGAAGGCTAATTTCATCCTTCGTGAGCAGTATTCTTTCTAGATCTGGATTGATTTTGGACATCAAATTATCCCTTGTAGAGTCTCAGGACGAGAGCTCAGGAACTGATTTCCTGCACCGAATCGACAGAATTTACATCACCAATTCTATGTTCACTGCCCAATCTATGCAATGTATCATAACGGATCGCACAATCTATTATCTCAACTTTTAAATGTGTGCAGGTGATGGATTGCTGCGACTTAGGGAAGGACCATCTTGCGCTCGCAAGTGTGCCACTGCAACACCCGTCTTGAACAGTACGATCATTATCCAGGGGATAAGGCCGGTCAGCACAAGCGATCAAATGGATGGAGTGGGCGAGTCTTTATCAAACCCCCTCTGAACCCGTGCAAGTTCTCGCTCTAACTCTTCCTCCAGATCCTCCAACTCCTGAAACATCAATGGTGACACCGAATGTGCAGGCCAGCGTTTTTTCAAATCTTCAATCTTTTCTTCCAATTCTATAATACGCGCTGTTTTCATGTCTTCAAGGCCTCTTCGCTATTCCGTTGAGATCGATCCCGGGTCCATGCTTTTTAAACTTCTTCACTAGCACATCCATGGCAACATCGACTTGCTCAATTTTGGACAGATTTGCTCAAGGGAAACGTCACACACCCATCGGGAAAATGTCCTAGATCATCGGATCCATCGCCAGCGCAGGATGGGCACAGGTCTGCATCCAATCCAGGATCGCTTCATCCGTCAGACCGACTTTTTCGGTGGCGATACTGTCTACGAACCCGTCCAAACCCGCATCAACCGCTAGCGCCTCCAGAACAGGGCGCAGCTCTTCTCGCAGCATGTGATTCATCCATACTATGCGCTGCCAACCTCCTTCGGCCGATATAAATTTATCCCTGTGCAGTACACGTTTACTATGACCCATGAAACCGGGAATGGGAGCTCCAGCTGCGACCAATTCGTAGAGCATGTCCCAGTTCATCCCGCTCGGTGTCATGCCCTCATAGTCTCGCTCCACGATCATCACACCGTTGCAAGCCGGGAGCATGACCGTGATGCACTCGAAGTCGCCACATGCTGAACCAGGGTCTTGCATCAGGCTGTACAGGCTGTATGCTGTTCTTGCCCCACCCGATTCCTGCTGAACCATCCGATTTACACTCTCCCACTGGCCAAGCCTGCTGTCGATAAGACCGTCCTTGTCGATGGCTTTGTTCGGCCCGACCGCACGGATGCTGATTGCGGCGCGCGCATCCATCCAGTCCACCGCACCGCAAACGCCTGGATGTTCCGGGCTGATGACACATAGGTGGCCGGCTGCAATCGTTTGGCAAAGGTTACAAGTGTAGAAGGTTTCAACGTCTTCATCCACCAGGCTGCTCAAGCGTTTATCCCGCTGTTCGTAGATGGCTTGTGCTCTCTCTCTGATGGTTTTTATTTGAGCCGGTTCAGTATAAATGGTGATCTGAACGCGACTCAAGATCATTCCATATTCGTTGTGGTAACGGGCGTGAAGAATTTCTCCCAGATGGTGCAAATTCAGACCGTTGTCAACGGCTTTTTGGGCGATGCGCATCGTGGCCATCGTACGCTGCCCACGATGGACGACCCCATCAAGATCATTGAGCATCGTCTCAATTTGGCGCTCTAGCACTGGCTCGAAGTCTGCTTGCATCTCCCGCCCGCTGACTTCAATCAGCAGCGCGTAGGGCCGGTCCCCACGCAAACCGGAATCCAAGTCTGGTCCGATAACTGTTATCCGCCCATCGAGTATATCTTCTCCTGTTACAGTCAGTTCAACACCGGTGAGACACGCACCGCAAGCATCATCACGCACGACTTGGCCGGAGAAGTCAGGGCTATACGCCAATGGCAGTTCCGGTAAAGGGACATGAATCTGCAATCCCCGTTCTTCGATGCCCTGCTGAATGATATTGGAGGGATCAACCCCACCGATCGCAGCCGGGAATCCAACCGAAATGTCCCAGGGTTCCATTGAGGGTGGCAGCTCGGCTGTGCTCAATAAGGGGCAGCCTAAAGTGCGAGCAGCCTGCGCCTGCATCAACCTGTCAGGATTCGGTTCGCCCATTATCAGAGTAAAGCCGCGCAATCGTTTATTCGCGTAATCCAGCACAGCATCTTGATCATCGCCATTGCCGAAAACCTGTGACACACGGATGATGAAACCCAAAGCGTTGGTCATACTTTTCGGGACAACGCCCGCATTCCATCCCATTGACACACCCGCATCCCGCAGCGCATCTTGCGTGGCATCTTCAATGACAAAGACAAGGATCTGTTTTTTGATTAGCGATGCGACTATCTCCGAAACTTGAGTGGCGTCGTCTCCAAGCAATAAGGCGTAGCCTGAAATCGAGGCATCGATGAACCCAATCCCTTTCTGTCGCACCATTGCATCATCAGACATCGCTGCGGTGGAAAAAATATCGATAGAGGCTGTCATGATTGCTCCAAGAAACTCATTCGCTCAGCATTTGCCCCCAACAGGAGGGGCGAAGGTTGAACATGGGTACCCGTTTCTGATATTGCCGATAAGCATCACCGAATTTCTGAATCGCTTCCGCCTCCTCCACGAACTTGATCAACACCAGCATAAAGAGCATCTCCAGCGGGGCGATGACCAGGATAAAGGTTGGTGAACCGAGGATCAACGCCGTCGACAAGGGGAAAAACAATAATCCCAGGTGCATGGGATGGCGCATACAGCCATAAACCCCTGCGGTGACCAATTTGTTGGTATCCATGCGGGGAAGATCGCCTTCACGCCCCATGCTTGCCAGCAAACGACCCGTATAGCGGCTGACGCGCATAACGAAGCGCAGCAATAGTATCCCAACGACAAGAGTCGCCAGATGGAAAATTGGGTTAACAAACAGCTCATGGAACCAGCGACTATCCAGCCAGATACCCAACGCGCTGCCGCCAAGCAACATAAGGCCCCAGATCAATATTCGCACCATAGTTTAATTCCCCGCCTTTCGCGCTGCCATCAGTCGTACGTACCCTAAGTAATGCGGGTGAGTACGGAATTGATCAAACCCTTGTTGACGCAGGATTGCTTCTAAGTCTCGACCCACAAAATCAGTAGCCAAAGGACATTCCATCTTGAAGACAAAACGCACTAACCACGGTGACTTCTCCAGATCGAATCCGTTGTAATCCAGGATAATGAACTCGCCGCCGGGCCGTAGGGCGCGATTTGCATTCTTGATAATCTTCAGCCGGTCCTCTTG
>Ga0307421_1001297_pt1 | contig 15193 bp, 20 predicted proteins | sample SalMarWE160270MG_FD_202163 | JGI IMG/M metagenome (GOLD analysis project Ga0307421, IMG submission 202163) | Salt marsh sediment microbial communities from the Plum Island Ecosystem LTER, Massachusetts, United States - WE1602-70 | ecosystem: Environmental > Aquatic > Marine > Intertidal zone >...
GCATCCTCCACCCCACCGCCGGCCGGGCATTCGTCGGCGGGGTGGACGTGGCCACAGAGCCCGAACGGATTCGCAGCAGCATCGGCTACATGTCCCAGCGCTTCTCCCTCTATACGGACCTGACGGTCTGGGAAAACCTCACCCTCTACGCGGGGATCTACGGCATCCCCGAGAGGCGCATGAAGCGGCGTCTCAAAGAGGTAATGGAGATGAGCGCCCTCGGCGGGAAGGAAGAATCGATGGTAGAGGACCTTCCTACCGGATGGCGACAGCGCCTGGCCCTGGGGTGCGCCGTGCTGCACCAGCCAAAGGTCCTCTTTCTGGATGAACCTACGTCGGGGGTGGACCCGGCTGCCCGCCAGGCCTTTTGGGAGTTGATCTATCAGCTCTCCTCCCAGGGAACGGCGGTGCTGGTGTCCACCCACTATATGGACGAGGCGGAACAGTGCCACCGGATCGGGATGATCTTCGACGGCAAATTGGTCGCCGTGGATACCCCTACCTTATTAAAAGAAAAAATCCCCGGGAAGGTCTACGAGCTGGAGGCAGAGGACACCATCAAGGCCACCGAGGTCCTGCGGGGGACACCGGGCATAGCGGAGGTCTCCCCCTTCGGGCGCAGACTGCACATCCTCACTGAGGCAGACGCACCTCCTCAAGGAAAAATCCGTAAGATCCTCGCAGGGGCCGGGATCTCCGTCTCCGCATTAGGCAGTGTGTCCCCCCGCTTGGAGGATGTCTTTATCTATCTGGCGCAGCAGAAAAAAGGTAAAACCAAGGCTTAAATCCCGGCTTGCACAATTGCGAAAAAGATATTGACTGTTCTTGAAAAAGATGAGAAGGTCTCTTCCAGGGGTTAAACCATGGAAAGTAAACTGTTGAAGGTTTCTCCTTATCCAATATATCTGGGTATAGAGATCATGGAGAGAGAAGAGGGCTTTGCCCGCCTGCGGCTCCCGTACCGCAAGGAACTCACCAACCCCGTGGGGAAGTTGCACGGGGGTGCTATCGCCTCTGTGGCGGACACCGCCATGGCAATAGCTATTGGCTCCTTTGTAAAGATTCCTGGAGGACACTCGACCGTCAAGCTGGAGATAAAGTACAAGGCGCCGGTCATGGATGGTGAGGTCATAGTCGAGGCCAAGGTCACACGGCACAAAGGGAAGCTCTTTTTGGCGGAGGCGGTGATAACCAATGGAAACGGAAAGATAGTGGCCACCGCAGCAGGGACCTTCATGATCACCCACCCCGACGCAAAGCCCGGCTAGACTATCTTACCTTTGATGGCTCGTTATAACGGCGCGGCGGTTCTTCGCCGCGTCCTTCTTGAGCGACTTGTTAGCCGCACGTTCCCTTCCGGTATTACGAAGCTCTTCGGCCAGCAACTTCATTGCTTGATTCGCCATCCGATCGCATTCCGGAATTTGGCCCACGCATAGAATAGACGTGCTTGGATTCTTGAGCGGAAATCTTTATTGTAGTCTAACGTATGCATTTCTTCGACCCCTATTGGTACGATGAGAATGTTGCTGCACCACAGTTGATGAAACCCGTGGGATGTGTCAAACGAGAACAGAAGCTTAGAGTGCGAGTCGGTGACAGGGCCGGTCTTGATTCTTACATCTGTATGGGCGTTCGCCGCCAGATGAGTCTCAGGGTTATCGCTAAAGATTCGGTCCGCCAAATTCAGCAGGTCCTGGTACTCCGGCGGCTCTCCAGGCTTCTGCTGTACCGTGAAGTGTCGACGGGTGTGGCAATCGATCCGCTTTATAGTAACCGGATAGTTCTTCCGGTTCTCCAAAATCAGAATGAATGTACTCTCGTCGGTCTTCTTGTGGATGACGAGACGGTCAATTGCAAGTGGCTTTCGCGCGCTCCGGTACCATGCTGTGAGTGCGGCAACGATCGCTACGAAGGCCGCACCGGATGCCAGTAGGTCAACTATAAGCTTGAACGTATCCATATAGTTTTTCGCGGCTAACGCTGGAGCTGAGACGCGGGAAAAGCGCTAGTGTTTTTCCGTCGGTTTCTGCAGCAATATGTTAGACATTTTCATCTTCTTCTGCGGTATTACTACTCGGCCGACTCCTTAAAAGCTTCTTCAAAGCAATAAATGTTTCGAAAATATACATTGCATGATAAACCCTGTCTTGGCGGAAACGCATATAAAAGATACTAGCGAACAACAAATTGACGAAAAGCCAACAGGCGGCAGGCAAACTAAAAATAATGTTGTTTTCCTGTAGTGTTGCATGTAATAGCGACACAAAGTAAATCAATATATTGCCTACAAACACTATTGCTAGGCTACGAGTCAAAGCGATAGTTGCATTCTGCTTCTTTTCATATAGTGCAACAGAGGGAAATCTTTCTCGGAGATAAAACTGAATAAGATTGAAATAGTCATCCTTGCCTTTTTCCTTGCAGGTTGAAAGAAGTGAAGCCCCATCTTGTTTCTCAAGCCATTTCTCGATCTTCTTCGTAACATTGTTCTTAAATGGTTCTGTATAGTGGTCGTCTTTCTGGTCGAAGATTAGCGCCCATTTTGGTGACGATATTTCAGGCATACTAACAAAAGGAAACTTTTTGCCAAACGATAACTTCCTGCGATGAATAGTCATGAGTCCTAACTGATCAAAGAATCTACCAATGACGTATGCGGCAAGAAGAGACAAAAAGAATGCCCCAATATCAACGTTCTTGATAGAAGATATTTTTAAGAGGCCGATGATGTAGAGATTGCAGACGAACAAAACAAGTGCGGTGTAGCCAGGTATAATATACGCAATTATGTCATGAAAGAAGTCTGGAATAATTCCTACTTTGTTTGATCCACTCTCATTATCGTTTGCCATTTATGTCCTCTTTTATTATGTCTAACGACTGAAATCAGCGGTGGCTGTAAGCCATCCGCTGGAATGATTTGTTCGGTGATTGCTTTTCAATTTTTATAATATTGCAAAACTGTAAATAAGGCCCCCACAACCATGATTATAGACAATAGAATCAAGATACAAATGGTTCGCCGGTTTTGCTTATCCATAACCAACTGATGAAGAGCAATACGTTTCAGGAGGTGTTTGATAATATCAAGGTTCTCCTTCTCGCCAGCTGGCTCACTAGGAAGAGTGTTGGCCTCACGAATTATGTCCTGAGCCAGATGAGGCAAACTTTTCTTGAATTCATCATTAGCTTCTTTTTTGATTTTCTCAGCACTGATCAATCTCATATTCTCTCCACCGTCCGCTGAAATGTTGTGTTCGGTTGCTTTTCTTTTATTCCTTTTCGAACCCACCGCCCAGTCAGAGATACACTTAAGAGGACAAAGGAAACATTTATAGATAGTATGCCTCCAGAAAAGCAACAGCAGGAAGCATACTGTAATGTAAGCAAGGAGTCCTAAAGGCTTCCACTGAAGGTATTGGTAGGCAAAGAACGTATTTGTTAGGATGACAATAAAGTAGATGAATGCATAACTGTAATGAAATACTGAGACGCAGGCAGCGTTTTCGTCTCTGAATTGTTCGAGGGTTTTAGGCTGTAAATTATGGAGCAAACTATCCTCACAATGGTGGACGAATTTAGTAAAAAGATTGTAATACCAATTCTCCACGGCAAAAATCAATAAGACCAAATTGTTTGCAACAAATGCAAACCAGCCAACAACACAATGCTGCTCGGAACAGAAATTGCCCTTTTCAAGAAGGGCCAGTACACCACCCATCAATGCGAAATAGCCGCCTATGATTGTCCATCTCAGATTGTCCTGGTGCAATCTTAAGGTATGAGCTTTATCGTACATAAGTTGGTTAGTGTCAGGCATGTCAACTCACCATTTCTGTTTTTTATATAGACCCGAACAATGAGTATATGGTTTCTTTATAACACCCTTGGCCCGCAAGGCTGCAGTATAACACCCCAAGGCCGAAATTGCCATAAGCATTGTAAAAACAACGCATTACGGCGGCTGAACTGCTTGGCGAGGGGTGTTATATGGTTTCTGTATAAAACACACCTGGTCTTCCCTTCACAACTCGTCCACAGGGCTCTTGACGCCCTTGCTTCCCCGAAGTGAATAAACTCAACAACACCCCCCCTTCTTCTCCCTACCTTATTTCTGTCTTTGTACCGAATAATGATCCAAACTTTCCCTTTTCAGCCATCCAGCGAATTTCACTAGAGTATTTACCTTTAACGTAGTAAATAATGTACCCACTTCTAGCTATATCATCCCATGCGTCATGCTGTACTTTGACATAAGCTTCTTTTGAAGTATAAACACGAATTACCGCAGTCTTAGAGCTTAATGCTTTAAAGATGTTCTTAAACTCATCAATAAAATATTCTTTGCTTTTATCATTCAATACAAGGACATCCGCCACATAATGGTCTCCTCTATCTTTTTGAGCAATAATCTGCCATTCCTTCGGTACTAGTGATGATGTTTCACTATAGCATTCATAAGCCAGGACAACTGCAATAAAAAGAAATATTATCAATGTAGTGCTAAAAGATCGCATAGTCCATCCTCCTGAAGAGTGGTTCGTGGATAATGAAATCTCATCTGTTTTCGCTTAAATGCTTTTATATCAATGAGATACTTTCATCGTGCGGTTTGGTCTTCCGGTTTATACAGACTGTATAAACCGACCCCGATTTTGAGTGTAAGGTTGCTTGCCATAATAAAAACCCCATTTTCCTTATACCTGATAAGTACTCAGGTTTCAAGCCGGATTTCAATCCAAGCCCCTCTAGACTATCCCTTATCCTTTTCCTTGTAAATGGTGCACAAAAGGGTCCGGAGGTTGGTGGACCCCATGGCCGGATCGCATCTCTCCATTGCGTTATCGGTCAGGAGGTTGATGTTCGATCGATCCCATCCCAGGTCTTTCTTCTCCTCAGGAAACCACCATCCATGCTCGGCAGCAATCACCCCGTACGGCACCCGATCCGTCACCTTTACCCGCTGTCGGCAGCTCCCCCGGGGAGAGGCGATCACGGCCCACTCCCCATCCTGTAATCCCTTCTCCTCAGCCAGTCGGGGGTTGACCTCCACAAGGGGGTCCGGGTGCCGCTGTCTTAGGGGTTCTACCATCCTGTTCTCGGTGTGAAAGAAAGAGGGGATGCGCGCCCCGGTGATGAGAGTATAGGGATAATCCTTGAGCAACTCCGGCGTGGAGCAAGGGCTCTCAGGGGGCTCTTGATAGCCGGGCAAAGGGTCATACCCCAGGCGCTCGAATAAGGTTGAAGAGAGCTCGACCTTCTTCGTTGGGGTGGAGAACCCCCCCTGCAGATACTTTTTGAAGGTCTGCTCCCCTTGCAGATACCCCCGCTGGCAGAACTCCTCCCAGCTCAGGCCGGAAGGGGAGAGGATATAGGTAAGGGCGTCCCGCACCGTGGGCCACCAGTCCGCCTCCGCACCGACCCGCTTGCCCAATTCGTTTAAAATCTGGTAGTCGGACCAGCACTCCCCGATCTGCACCGCCTTCTGCCTGGCCATGACCAGGCCGTGACGCTTCCAGAGGTCTGCCACGTAGTCCACCTCCAGCCAGGTGGCAGAGGGGAGGACGATGTCCGCCTCTTTGGCCGTGGGGGTGAGGAAGAAGTCCGCCACCACCATGAATGCGACCTTTTCGAGAGCGGCCTTCACCTCGCGGGCATTGGCCCTCGTGATCAAGGGGTTGGTGCTGATGAGGAAGAGCCCCTTGATTGGGTAGGGGTCCTCTTCCAGGATGGCTTGCCAGACCGCGCGGGGGTTGAGTATTGCGAAGGCGCTCGCCAGGCGGAAGCGATCACCTCCCAGCCGCTTCCTCCGCTGTTCCGAAGAAAGGCGCTTGTGCAGGCCCAGCTCGCTCGTCTTTATTACTGGCGGCGGGTTGAAGAAGGCGTTGCCCCCGGGGATATCCAGATTCCCCGTAATGGCCATGAGGGCGATGAGGAGTCTGATCGTGTTGGTGCAGTTGATCCCCTGCTCGATGGCCACACCCCAGTGGATGGCAGCGGGTAAAGTATGTGAAAAGAGCTCGGCCGCTTTTTCAATGAGTTGGGGTTCCAAACCCGTCACCTCTGCGGCCCAAGGGAGGGGGTATTCCCTGGCCCTAGCGCAGAACTCCTCCCAGCCGTGGACGTGCTCGGCGACAAATCCCTCTGCGTACCACCCATGGTCGATGACGGCGTTCAGCATCCCCCAGGCCAGGGCCCCATCGGTCCCCGGCCGCAGGGGGAGCCAGCAATCGGCCCGTCGGGCCAGGGGGGTGCGGCGTGGGTCAACCACAATGAGCTGGACACCCTCACGGAGGCTGTCCGCCAGATAAAAGCCCTTGTACTCATCAGGATGGGAGACCAGGGGGTTGCACCCCCATACTGCGATACATTGAGGCTTCCCCCCGTAATCTACCACCGGGAGGTTCCCGCACACGGCGATCCCGGTGGCGACGCGGGGACCATAGCACATGTGCCCCGCAGTGAGGACGTTAGGGGTGCCGAAGAGGTTGGCAAAGCGGTAGATAAAGGACTCGTTGTCCCGCCCCGTGCCGTACCCCAGGACCAGGGCCTCTGCCCCCCACTGTTCCCTGATCTCCAGGAACCGCTCGCTGATCTCATCCAGGGCCGCGTCCCAGCTGATCTTCTTCCAGCCGTTAGCGGTCCGGCGCAGGGGTGTGGTAAGACGATCGGGGTGATGGGCCAGGAAGGGTGCCTTTTTCCCCTTGATGCACAACCTGCCGTGGTTGACGGGCCCGTCAGGGTCACCCGTGACCTCGACCACCCTGCCCTCTTCTACCCGGACCAGGACCCCGCACCCGCCGTGACACCCGCGACACACACTCCTGATCACCGTACCTTGTGCCATCTTACTCCTCAGCTATGATAACTATTGAAATGAAGCTCCCCGCCCTTACGGGTGGGGTATCCTGATTCGGTCTAAAAATTAGCTCCTCCCCCTTGATGGGGGAGGATTAAGGTGGGGGTGAAGATTTTGTCACTTTATCCCCCTCCCCTTCATCCCCTCCCACCAGGGGAGGGGAATTTTATGGATGCCTTTCATCCACCCGCCCGGAAGGACGAAGGGCATTCTGGCATCTTTTCTTCAAGAGATACTTTACCATACCAAACTCTCACTCCGATAGGCAACGGAAAGACACGCACGCGAATTACCAATTGACTTTAGGGCATACATGATATACTGTATGTACAGTATATCATAAACACGGGAGGTCTATGATGACGACTCAAATGATAGTCAGAATCGATCCTGAGCTCAAAACCAAGGTGAATAGGCTTGCTAAGGCCGAGGGGAAGAACGTGAGCGAAGTCATCAGGGAATTGCTCGAAGGATACGTCAGGAACAGGGACATTGGTTCGTACATCGATGATCTGTGGGGGCGTATCGGCACCCAGTTGACATCGCGCGGGGTCCGGCCTGCGGACATCCAGCGCATCGTTAAAGAAACGAGAGCGAAGAAGTGACCAAGGTCGTCGTTGACACAAACGTCTTCGTCTCCTCTTTCTTTGGTGGTAATCCCCGAAAGATCGTCGATCTGTGGAAATCGGGTCACGTCACCCTCTGCCTTTCCAAACCGATCGTCGACGAATACGTACACGTCCTCAAGCGTCTTGGATTGCAGAACGAGACAGAGTTAGAAGAACTGCTGAGTCTCTTTGCCGGCGGTTTTCATATTATCTTTACCGCAACAACCCCCGAATTGCATGTCGTCACGGAGGACCCTGCTGATAACAAGTTCATTGAATGCGCCGTAGCCTTAAAGGCCGACTGTATCATTTCAGGAGATAAGGCGCTGACAAAAATTCAAGATTATATGGGTATTAAGATCGTGACCCCTAAGGGATTCCTTGAGGAGTTTGCCAGTCCCGAGTCTCTTTAACCCTTGCCTTGAGAGACGCTTGCTACTTGAATGTGCGCAGATATCTTTCGCTGTCTTTTTTATGGGTGATGGCGAGGATAACGACATTGTTGGAAACGATTCGATAATAGGCCCTAAAATCACCGCTCCGTAAACGATACAGGGGCGGATCAAAACCCGTCAGCCTCTTTATCCTGGTCTTGCCAAAGGGTAAGGGAGATCGCTCTAAATAATTCTTGATTGCCTTGGCAAGTTGGAGTGCGTCTTCGATCTCAAGTTTTTCGATCTCTCGTTGGGCAGCTCCACTGAATATGACGTTAAATCTTCTTTCTTCCACGGCGGCTTTCCAGTCTTTTGATCATATCATCGGCCGTCATACCGCCATGGGCCTGATATTCGGCATATGCCTCCTCAACCCTCTCCTTAAAAGCGGGATCATTCTCAATGAGGTAATCGGCCAGATCATCTTCCGTAATGTGATGGAGAATGGCCTTAGGCTTCCCGTACGCGGTGACGATGATATCCTCCTTTTCCGCCTGCTTCAGTATGTCCATGGTTTTGTGCTTCAGTTCTTTTATTCCGGCAAAACGCATAGCAACCCTCCTTAATAAGTTACACTAAAGTATAACATTTGGGGCGTGAATACGTCAACAAAAAAATTAAGTGTATTGATTTCAATGAGTTATTGTAAAACTAACTTGACCCTTTGCTTACAAAGATATAAAATGCCAGCATTACGTAGAATTCAGTTCAAAAATAGATTAGACTCGATGTCGAAGATATTAGAAGAATTTAAGAATATCATCGGTGCCCAGCCGTACTCGGCATTTCTTGACATGCTGAAGGCGATTGGGCCTGATGCGCGGACTCATCGGATCAGTGTGGTCATTGCCGCCATGTTGCGATGTGCCCTCAGCAAGCTCCCCCCTGATTGTGAAAACGGGACGCTCGCCCAGGCCCTTGTGATTATGGCCGAGGAGCCTTATGGAGTTGCTGAAGGCTCCGCAGAATATAAGCTGGTCTTTGATATGATTGATGAGCTCTGCCGCGAAGCAGGGATGCGCAACCTGCGCGAATCCGCGCGAGGAGAACTCTACAGCATAGCAGAGAACGCTATTGCAGAATACACTGCATGGTATAATATGCCCTGGGAAGATTACTGAGAAAAACTCACTACTATCCGATGGGGGAAGGTTCCGGTCGAGAATGTGATCACAAAAGTGCGGCCCTTGCCCTTTGAAATCTGACTATGCTATAATTACTTGGGAAGGGACCACAAGCTCTATAATGTAGACTTTTATTAAAAAGCTCGACATCATCAATCAGGTTGCAGGTAAGATGGTCGCGATATACATAAATATGTTTGTACTTATACTGTAAATTCTCGGAGGATATGGCATGAAAGGCATTCAGTTCTTAATTGATGAAGAGGGAGAGAAGACCGCCGTCGTCATCGATCTGAAGAAACATGCCGAGCTGTGGGAGGATTTTTACGACCGAGCACTGGCCCGCAGCCGTGCAGATGAGCCCCGAGAGACGCTGGAATCCGTTAAAAAACGCCTCCGTTCTTCTCGGAGGCGCGGCACCAATGTCTGAATATGCGATAGTATTTGCTCGCTCAGCAAGGAGAGAGCTTGAGAAACTACCCAAACCGCTTGCGTCACGAATCCTGACAAAAATCGAATCACTAAGCGGCATTCCACGCCCACACGGCTGTCGGAAACTCGAGGGAGAGGAAAATCTCTGGCGCATTCGTGTAGGCGACTATCGAGTACTCTATGCAATCGATGATCGTCAGAAACTCATAGACATTATCGCCATTCGACATCGGAGAGATGCTTATCGCTGAGATGAGCGTCGCGCTCCCGCAGACAACCAGTATCTGTTTATAAATAACAACCCAAATCAAGGAGGTCTAAAATGACGCAAGCAGCTTCGGAAGCCCTGGCAATACTACGCGACGGAAGTCTGTTCCAATGGTACGTCATTACGCTCTTCGCCCTGACGGTGTACGTCTATGCGGCGGAAATTGAACGGCAAAATTGGAACCTGGTGTTCGCCGGACTGGCGTTTTGGGGGATGGATTGGTTTAACGAGATTTGGAACGGCCTCGTCTTCCACTTCACCCAGCATGCGCCTGTATGGGGCGCACCCGGCAAGACCGCCTTCCTGATCCTCATCGGGCTCAACATCGAGATCTGCTTCATGTTCGCGATCGCCGGCATCGCCTTCTCAAAAATGCTTCCCGCCGACAAGCGGTTGAAAATCCTGGGGGTGCCGAATCGCCTCTTTTTTGCTATTGCTGGTTCGGCCTTTTGCGTATTCGTGGAGGTCCTGTTGAATCTTGTCGGGGCGCTTACCTGGGATTACCCGTGGTGGAGCGCGGGAGCACCGTGGCTCATATTTCTGATCGGCTACTTGCCCTTCTTCCTGGTCTCGTTCTGGGTGTTTGACATGAAGACCCTGAGGCGGAAGATCACCACGGTGGGGGTCATCTATGCCGTCGATATTATCGCCCTTGTCCTGTTCGCCGTGGTGTTGCAGTGGATCTGATGAAGAGGCGAGGCATTGAAGTTCTTGCTTAGAAAAAAAACTTCCTTAATCCTCCCCTTCCACAAGGGGAGGGGAAAAAGTCCCGCTCTGTCGCTCTGCGATACCTCCCGCTGGCGGGACCCCGCATTCCTTATTTTGTGCTGTGGAGCGGGGCCGTATTCCCTGATTTGTGCAAAGCGGAGCGGGACTGACCCTTTCCCCCACACAATTGGGGGAGAGGGGACAATAATATTTGCATGCTTCGAGGGATTATCAATTCACCCAAGTTTTCGTGAAGGAGGCATCACTATGAAAGAGGTCGATCTCAGGAGGTGGCATCGCCGCTTTGGCATCATACTGGCGCTTTTTATCATCCTTCAAGCGGGGAGCGGTCTCGTAATCACGCTCGGTGACCTGAGTCCTTCCCAGAGCCATGCCCATTCTAAAGCCGCCGTAGCCGCGACAGTGCCTGATGAAGAAGAGGCCTTCTGGGAGGAAGCGCTCGCATTCATCCACCATGGGGCTGGCCCAGCGGGAACCCTTTACCGCATTATTGTGGGAGTCGGAATCCTGTGGATGGCGGTCTCAGGGGGCCTGATCTTTTTCCAGATCAGTGCCCGTTCTAAAAAGACTAAAAAGAAGTAAGCGCCGCGCCGCGAATAGAGTTCCCTGCTCTCGACTCACCGCAGAGAGAAGTCCTGCGTTACGTGAATTGGCAAAGGAGAAATGAGATGGAAGACGGATCCTATATCAACGCATTTGACCCCGAAGGAAAGAGCGAGCAGGTCTGCGCGAAGTGCGGTATATGTCTCCAAAAATGCCCCGTTATGAAGATGGGCAAGGAGGAGTCCCGCGCCGAACACGCCCGTCTGAGAACAGGCGAGGAGACGCTGCGGGTCCTCAAGGAGTGCACCTTCTGCTATAATTGTAACCGGTATTGTCCCAACGGCCTCAATCCGATGGCGCTCATCATGGGGCGCGTCGTGGATAACATCAAGAAGTCAGGAACGGGCGTGCCGGAATATCTCCGGTACCTCTTTACGGGGCACGGAGATGCATCCGTCTTTTCGGACGTATACAAGACACTTCCCGAACATGAGCGGGTGGTCTTGGACAAATGGGAGACACCTCCCCCCAAGAGCGAGGAGGTGCTTTTCATCGGCTGCATCGGCAGAGAGATCCCCTATGGGATCGAGCATTCCGCGGCGCTGGAGGCACTCCCCAAATATGCCCCCCGCGACGCCTGCTGCGGAGAGCTCCCCTTTCGGCTGGGGGATTTCAAGGCGTTCACCCAAACCGTCGAACGCACCAGCGGGCTTTTCGAGGGGCTCAAGGCGGATCGTCTGGTGTGCTACTGCGGCTCCTGCTCGCACTCCTTTAACAACATCTGGCGCGAGTATCTCGACGCCAAGCCGCCCTTTGAGATTATCACTATCTGGGAGTGGCTGTGGGAACGGGTTCAAAAAGGAGAACTGACGGTTCAGAGGAAGATAGAGCGAAAGATCGCCCTCACGGATTCCTGCTATTCCAGTGAATTGGGCGATCGATTTTTCGAGGCCGTCAGGGGCTTACATACAGCCGTAGGAATGGAGGTCGTCGAGCTTGGGAATAATCGGTATGACAACCTCTGCTGCGGCATGCCGTGCGTCATCCGCAATAATTTCGACATCCTCGAACCGCTCAAAGTAGCGGAAAAGAAGATCGAACAGGTGAAAGAAGCCAAGGTAACTGATCTGGCCTGTTATTGCCCGGGCTGTTTCATACAGCTACGTGGGGCAGCCAAAAAAGCCGGGGTGGCGACGCATTACGCCTTGGAGGAAATACTGTGGGCATTGGGGGACGACCCTCCTGTCCCCTTGAAGGAGAGATCACGGGTGCAGGGTAAGCTCTTCATGGAAAAGCTTCAATCGTATATGGCAGCTTCTCAAGCCTCCTAAGGGGGAGCTGAGCGAAAGGGCTCTCAGCTATCTGAGGCGAAGGTCAATTTCGTTCCGGCCATGTTGAGCAAAAATTTTTCGGGCATCTCCTGTTCTATGTAATTGATGGCGTTCCTGCCGGTGCAATGGGTGGGGATGACATAATTCGGGTCGAGTTGCTTGAATGCCTCCGTCGTCGGTTTGATGAAGGGCTCGAAATGCCTACCCGTCAGATGGAACCCGCCCATGACGGCGTGGATGCTGTCAACGCCGGTTACCGCTCTGGCGTGGTTCACGGTATTGATGATCCCCGAGTGCGCGCACCCCGACAGGACCACCAGTCCTTTGCCCTTGAGATTCATCACCACCGCGGTGTCATCCTCAATGGCGTCAAACCGCTCCTCACCATCCTGCTCGTAGTAGGCATTGGGCATCCCCTTTTCAAATGCCGTCTCCCGGGGTATCTCGCCTAAAAAAAGGAGGTCGCCGTCCAAGAGGGGGTAGGGCTCGATGGTCTCCACTAGGTCAATCCCGGCCTCCCGAACCGTCTCCCGGACAAAGGCCGGGAAATAGACCTTGAAATTCTCGGTGATCTTCAGATAGCGGGGGCGTCTGAAAGCGGCGGGGTGCACCGCAAGCGGGATCCCCTGTTTACCCACCTTCTGGGCCAGCTGTTGGAAACCACCCGTGTGATCGATATGCCCGTGGGACAGAGCCATGGCCTCTACCGCTGTGAGATCCGCATTCAGGGCTTCGGCATTAAAGGCCGCCCCGAACTCCGAGAGTCCGAAATCGAAGAGGAGCGTTCTTGCGCGGTCGCCGGCCGATACCGTGATGAGGGCGGAGAAGCCATGCTCCGCCAGGATGGTATTTTTTATCTCTCCGTCCTTCAGCGGCAGTGCCCGTTGTACGATTTTGTTGTTGTCTCCGGACGCGATGTCGATATAATTGTCCTGAAGCGTCAGAATTTTCACCCGATCCAAGGGATTGAGACTGATACCCATGATTACCTCCTTTCAGCGCTGAGCCCGATTACATCCACTGCATGAAGTGCTCTTCATACTCTCGCTCAAGGGTCTCCTTGTGGCGCAGCTCTTCCTGGGCAAGCCTGGCAAAGAGCTCCTCGATCTCCGTCCCCTCGTAGTTCCCGAGAAGCATATGGTAGATGTTGTAGGCCTCCTGTTCCTTCTTCATGGCGAACAGCATCACATCCTGGGGGCTGCTGTCCGGACCGACCTCATCGGTAACCATATAGTCGCTGAGGCGCAAGTCCTGAATCTTTTTCTTCCCCCCTATGCGCGCTATGTTCCCCCCTTTGAGGGCATTCTCCAATAAATTCTTGTGCCCTAACTCTTGATTTGCCAGGTCCTCCAGCAGTGCCTTTGCCCCGGGGTCCTTGACCATATCGCGAAACATCAGATAGAGCTCATAGGCGTCATGCTCCCTGCGGATGGCAAAGGTCAAGACGTCGTTCAGTGATTCAAGGTTCATAGCCTCCTCCTTTTAATTAATAGTTCTCGATGAGGGTTTTCTATTGTCGACGCACTTCCCTGCCTACTTACTACCCATAATACCTAAAAGGGGACCGCACTTGTCAAGGGACAATTCACGATAGTTTTCATGTGGTATCAAGAGACGGCGCTCTCTAGGCCTTTCTGGTGAGAGGCATACGACTAAAATATGGGTCTGATGAATAAACGAAACACAATTTCGTCAAAAAGGGTGAAAAAACACTTGACAAGAGAGGGGCGGACAGGATAAATCTTTACACAACTCTAACACAGAAAGGGGGGAAACAGATGAAGAAATGGCTGTATCTTATGATAGCGGTGGTGTTCTTGGCAGGGGGTATCCTCAGCCTTGCCATTGCGCAGGCTGATAAGGTTACCATCGATAACAAGTACCCGAAAAAATTGAAGAATCCGGTAACCCTGTCCCACAAGTTGCACATAGACAAGGATGTAGCCTGCACCGAGTGTCACCACACGTGGAAAAAGGAGGAGAGCAAGACGCCCCAGAAGTGCGCCGAATGCCACAAGGCGGACGATAAAGGGGAAAAGGGACTCAAGAGGGCCTACCACAAGAACTGTATGGATTGCCACAAGGCATTAAAGAAGGCGGGGAAACCGACGGGTCCCACCACCAAGTGTAGCGAGTGTCACCCCAGCAAGGCAAAAAAGTAAGTCCGGTAAGAGTTACAAGGCCAAATAGCAAAAAGGAGGGGGAATGAATATAATCCCCCTCCTTTTTCATCATGAGGATACAGATACCGTTGTATAGATAGATCAGGGGCCTTGGGCCGCTATGGCCAGGATCAGGACCCCCTCTTCATGTTTCGGCCCGCCGATGAGCAGGGTCCCTCCCTTTTTGAGCTTGGCCGTGGTCTTAAAAATCCCCTTCCCCCCCTGCAGGATCTCCACGGCGATCTCCGCCGTCCCCCCTTGTTCTTGAAGGAGTTTGACGTATAATTCCTTATTACCGGTCAAGGGGAGCTGACCGCTCTGGCCTTGCGCCAGGCGGAAGGAACGCTCTTGCAGGAGTTGATAGGATGAATAATTCAATGTATCGAGGTTTTTTTGTATATCCTGCAGACGAGCATCCAGCGCTTTTTCTTGGTGAGAGGCGAGGATCACCCGAACCCCTATCCCGGCTTCCTCTCCCAGGGCGATAGATGAAAGAGATGTTATGAACACCGTGCTTATGATACCTAACAAGAGTAATTTTTTCACCTCATCCCCTCCTTCCTTTCTTCTTTTTCGAACAGCCAAACGATCGTTGTTTCCCCCTCCCCTTGAAAGATCATGATCGGGTGCTCGCTCTCCACCGACTCCACCACCACGCGGGGTGTCGGCGGTGCCGTCAGCAAGGGGAGGGTGACGAGGA
>Ga0307421_1001298_pt1 | contig 15189 bp, 11 predicted proteins | sample SalMarWE160270MG_FD_202163 | JGI IMG/M metagenome (GOLD analysis project Ga0307421, IMG submission 202163) | Salt marsh sediment microbial communities from the Plum Island Ecosystem LTER, Massachusetts, United States - WE1602-70 | ecosystem: Environmental > Aquatic > Marine > Intertidal zone >...
AGAGAACATTTAAAGGGATGGTTCAACTGGTGTTGCAAGACCCTGCCGTAAACGCGAGTTGATCTTTAATGTGATTACGATGATGCTGACGAATATAATTATCATAAAGATCAAGGAAAGGATATCGTTGATACTGAAAGTTTCTATACCGGGTTCTTTAGATAATGCTGAGGAAGAAAAACCAGAAAGCAGAGCCAGAGAATTCCAGGCACCGTGCAGGATAGTGGCTGTAATAACATATAAGATTCCTCTGTCTAACCGCTTCTGATGCCAACTGCGGGCTAATCCATACCCAACCAGCCCGCTTAAGCCAATATGCAGTTGCTGCGCGCAATGCAATCGCGATCACCCAGTCTTGTATTTCCATCTGGATTACCATTCCCGCGCTTTCTAATATTGCAAATGCTCCTCCACTGATTAATCCCAATGAAAATCCCTCATGCTCTTTCAAAGGACGGCTTAACAGAAACCAGATTGACATTGGCTTGAAGATTTCTTCGATGAGAGGAGCGATTAACCCAACTGTCAGGAAGATCGCGGCTGAGATCAGGGGTTGTTTCATCATTTCATACAGGATATGTTCAAGTTCCCCGATTCCACCCTGATATAGGTTTATATTCTCAAGAAATGAAAGGAGTTGGCTGCTCAAACTTGGCTGAAATCCCAACCCGATCATCACAACAACCGCGGCGATTATGACTAGGATCAACTCGATTATTATGATGACTGCATGCGCAACAGTCAGCCCGATCGTGAGAGTACCCCATTCCCGTAGTTTAGTGCTGCGCGGAAGCCCCCTGCGTGAAAATTCTATCAACCACCATACCGGGATAATTACCGCTACGACTGTTAATGGTGCCAGAAAGAATATTCCATTTTCATCACGGCTAAGGAGAAATCCGACAGTTATCATCAGTAGCCACAGAAGAATCAAATAATTTGCTTTCTGAAGGTGGGGTTCTAATGATTGAGGGGTAGGCTTTCTTTGAAGCTTCTTAATTGAAATGATCAAAGTGGGTATATTAAGTATGCTGATAAAAATTGATAATACACTGGTCGATAGTACAGACATCTCATCAGCTGCAGAGAGGCTGGCTGTGGAAAAAACATACGCGCTTGCTAAAGTTAGTGCTGCGGTCATTATTCCAAATAATATACCCAACGCGCTGAGCAAAAGCAGAAGAACGCCGGGTATATTGAGTTTTTTGGATGCCATTAATTTTCGTTAATGGTCACAGTCAGGATGCTATCGATCGCTGGATCAAAAAAAGTTTCCCGCAGTTCAAGCGCGTTTACCACATCCATTCCTTCAGTGACTTCACCAAAGATGGTCCTGCCCTGCTGGTTTTCCAGGTTGGTTTTGTTGATAAAGAAGGTGCTTCCGTTAATACCAGGACCGAGGCTAAAAGTTGCCAATTTGCCGGCATTGTCAAATGATTGTTCATCGCTTAATTCATCCAGGTATGCATACCCCGGCCCACCGAAACCAGTATCTGATGGATCGCCTGTTAAAGTGAATTCATTAGTAGTGATGAATGGAAGATCATCATACCAGCCTTCCTGCGCGAGGAACACAAAACTGTTCACTGTGTACGGCGCGATGTTGGCAAATAGATCGACAACAATATCGCCTTTTGTAGTGCTGATAGTGGCGGAATAATTCTTGCCTGGCTGTGTAACGGTTGGCGCGCAGTTGTCGTATTCATTTTCCTGGTTCTTGAGCAACTGGACGTAGTAGGAGAAGATCTCAACACTGCGTTGATTTTCAGGCCATTCGTATCCATTGATGAATAATTTTGGGGTGCCGTTGATGCCAAGACTGTTAGCGGAATCTGCGGCGGCTTGTACCTTGCCGACGATCTCAATGCTGTACATATCCTTAAAGAATTGGGTTGGTTCTAGCCCGAGTTCGATAATATATTCTTCCAGCCACGCGTCAAAATCATCCTTTGCAACTGAACCCCAGAATGCGTCTTCCGGAAGTTTGGAATGCTCAGGATTCTCAGCATACTTTGTCTTTCGATCGAACATATAATTCTTAAATTCGTTGAACTTTCCCTGTTTTCCAGCCGCTTCCATTGCTTGCGAGGCTAAAATGGACTTATCATGGAAGGATTCTGGAAATGGGCGGTGCCGGAAAACCAACCGGACATCATCAGGATAAAGCTCCTGGACCGCGACCAGTAATGGCTCAAGCTGACTACAGTAAGGGCATTGCAGTTCGCTATATTCAAGGAAGGTCACAGACGCATCGTCTGGACCAAATACCCAGTCATCTTCCGTAACAGGGGGAAGCCCCGAAAAAGGTGTGGTTAATTTTTGAGCCATCAAACTAAATGGTTTGCAGGGTTCATCGGCATCTGTGAATGGTCCTTCCTGGGGAATAGTGTTTTCATCTGCAGGATCAACGGCTTCCTCCCCTTTGACCACAGCGGTCGCTACGGGTTCTGCAATCTGAGACGGCTCTTCTGCTTTGCTGCATGCAGCCAATAAGATGGCTGCAATTACAAGGATTGGAAACAGCGTTTTTTTCATGGTTGGTACCCTTTCTCTTTTTTTTGGATAATTTTATGATAAATTAGATAAATATAATAATAATAACGAATTAATGTTAGATTGTACCATATCTGGATTTTGATTAGCGTCGATGATACGCCACCTCTCCGGATCTTTTTTTGCCATTTCTAAATATCCCCTACGGACGCGTTCATGATACTGCAGTTGATATGCGTCCATACGATTCCATTCCCCATATCCTTTTTGACGACGCTCCAGACCAATTTCTGGATCCAGGTCAAATAAAAAAGTAAGATTTGGCGTCAATCCGTCTGTGGCAAAATCAAGAACTTTTTTAATTAAGCCAATATTGTTTTCATGACCGTATCCTTGATATGCCAATGTAGAATCAGCGTATCGGTCAAGCAGGATGACTTCCCCTATTTTGAGATGCGGTCGGATGATTTCTTCTACTAACTGCGCGCGGGCTGCGCAAAAAAGTAATGTTTCTGTGCGTGGCAGCATGCTCGTATTTTCCATCTTCATCAAGATTTCACGCACCTGGTCACCAATGCTGGTACCGCCCGGTTCCCGTGCAGGATATACAATATATCCTTGCTTTCGGAGAAATTCAGCAGTTGGCTTCATTTGCAGTGTCTTTCCGCTGCCGTCTGGTCCTTCAAAGGTAATGAACATGCTCTTATTCCCGGAACACCCTAACGTGCCGGCTGGGCTCCTTTCCATAAGAATGGGAAATAAGTTCTGCCTGTTGAATTAATTCATGCTGCAATCGGCGGACGCGCGCGGAAGCAGATGGCAAGTCAACCCAGCGCTGACCATTGCGGACTGCCTCAATCGCGCTGAGAGTTTGTTGGTTGATCTGCTCTAGATCGAGCTGGCGCCCGGATACTTCCGCAAGATTAAACAACTCGATCAACACCTGTTCTATTTGAGAATTTGAATTCGAGCGCAACACAAATATTGGCAACCCCAGCTCCTCAGCGTCGAGAACAATTTTTTGCCTGTTGCGATAATATGATTTTAATGTAATCAACACATCGGCTTGATCTAAATTTCGAACGATATTCGCAGGGACTCCCAGGCGTTTCGCAGATTGCTCCAGGCGGTTTCGAGCGACACCATATGGAAAAATTGAAACCTTTTTAAAGGAAATAGGAGACGAGATAAAATTTTGAGAACTTGAAACTACCTGATTACTTTTATGGTTAGCTTTTTCTTTGTAATTAATTGAGCCGTTTGGGAATGATCGCTTCAATCCCTGCGAGGCGGCTTGTTGCCTTGAGTTGCGGGGTTTCTGTTTCTGGATATGGATCTGGCCTTTTTCATCTCTGTACCGGACCTCTGGTTCCAGCGCGAATCCGCGCAGCATAGTATCTACTGCGGTAGCAACATCCTGATGGACAACCAGTCGGTCGCGTTCCTGAATTTCGATAAGCACGTCGAAAGTAGGAGGTGCGCGGCGCTCCAATACGGTTTTCTGCGTTCCGCGTCGGCGCGCTTCTTCATCAGACAAAGTGACAGATTCTATCCCGCCAATCAAATCAGACAGCGTTGGATTGAGAAGAAGGTTTTCCAGAGTCCGCCCATGAGCGGTTGCAACCAATTGAACACCGCGTTCAGCAATTGTACGCGCGGCTATGGCTTCTAGTTCGCGTCCGATCTCATCAATAATAATAACTTCCGGGTTGTGGTTCTCAACTGCTTCAATCATTACTTCATGCTGTAAGGATGGCTGTGATACCTGCATACGACGGGCTCGCCCTACCGCCGGGTGCGGTACATCTCCGTCGCCTCCAATCTCATTGGATGTATCAACGATCACAACACGGGTCTTTTCCGCGAGTATGCGTGCAGCTTCCCGCAGCATGGTTGTTTTTCCTATTCCTGGACGGCCTAATAATAAAATACTTCTTCCGGACTCAACGAGATCTTCAATAATATCTATCGTTCCATAAACCGCGCGCCCTACCCTGCAGGTTAGACCAACAACCACACCGCGTTTATTGCGTATAGCTGAGATTCGGTGTAATGTTCGTTCTATCCCCGCGCGATTATCGGCGTCAAATTCACCGACGCGGGATACAATCTCATCAATTTCAGCACGCGTTGCTTCATGATCAGCAATGATCACCTCGCGATCCATAAACCGCGCTATTGAAACTCGCCCTAGATCAACAACGATCTCAAGAAGATCATCGGCATGATTTGCGGTTTTTATTGCTTCAACATAGTCTTTTGGTAGAACCGCTAATAAGCCGGGAAGGTCATCGGTTATCCGGTGTTGTGTCATCTTATAAAATCCTGTTGAATCATTTTCTTCATTTGGAGTTTCAATTATATATTATCTTTATAATCGTTTGTTTTAATAATTGGGGTTACGATATCAATGTGCCGATTGCTTCTTGAATGATTGAAATTTGAAACAAGATTCTTATCCAGCACAGCTAAGTGCTTGACCATTATTTCATGACGCGGCTGAATCAATGTAATCTGATCAGCTAAAGCCGTTTCAATCCACTGTTGGCTGGAAGTTTGCACCAGGTAGCGTACAGATATGTGGCGGAAGAATTTATCCACAAGGATTTTCAAAACCGATGGTGTAAGAGGTATCTCGGAATCAATTATTGGTGTGATCATTACTTTATCAGGTGATGTCATCACATAGGCGTAACCGCATACCGTTTCTTTATGGGATAGAATAAATGCGGGTGGTTTCTTGTTAGCGGGTGGAGTGATAGTTCTTTCACAAGAAGAAAGCAATTTGTTCTGCAGCAGATTAATTGAAAGCAAGTCAGAAGATCTAACTTTTCTCCATTTAAATCCGGGTATATTATCGGTCTGAATATCTACTTTATACTGCCAAATTTTCTGCCAGCCAGAAGGGGAGTATCCAGCATTGAACAGTACTTCATAGGAAAATTCGTCCTTAGGGGCTGTTGCCTTGAGGAAATGCAAACCGCGTAATCCGGCTTCCACAGCCAGATTATCCAAAAGATCGGTAGATAGCAAATTCTCCTGATTGGATAGGTCTAGTGCCCATAAAATACATCCCCCTGCATGTTCGACTTCTACCTGCCCGATTGCAACCGCGCGAATGGAATTCATTCGAATCACACGTGTATACCAATTAATGGGAAACATCAGACATTCTAGCCCTATGCTGCTTGGAATATACTGAAATCCGCGCATAAGAAAAAGCTCTGTATTTAACCATAGAACTTTTTTACGATGGCGGTACAATGTTACGATGTCATATAAGGAAATCGCCGAGATATTTATCGCGTCATCTCCAAGAAATAACGGTGGAATCTATCGTCGGAGGCTAATTCCGGGTGGAACGACGTGGCCAACCATTTTCCCTGTTTGGCAGCTACAATTTGGCCATTCGGCAGTTCGGCGAGCGATTCTGCTCCGTTAGTTACACTCTCAATTAGTGGAGCACGGATGAATATGGCGTGAAATGGCGGATTTTTTGGTGAGACTTTCGCGAGAGCTGGTATTTCCAGATCTATTTCAAAACTGTCTACTTGACGACCAAACGCATTGCGGTCCACCTGGATATCCATAATTCCAAGCAGCGGTTGGGATTTCCCGGCGTCTTTTGACAGGAATATGCTCCCGGCACACGTTCCCCAAACTGCATGATTCATGGCAAAAGCACGCAGAGGATCTATCAGGTTAAAGTCAATAGCTAATTTTCCGATTGTAGTTGATTCCCCGCCAGGAATGATCAGCCCATCCAACCCATTCAGCTCACTTGGAAGGCGTACCTGCGATGAGTTAACCGATAGGCTTTCCAGAACTTTTTGATGTTCTAGGAAATCGCCCTGCAGGGCTAGTACGCCAATTCTCACGGTTTACCAACCGCGGCCAGCGATTAATTCTTTATCCGGAATATTACTGATCTGACGGCCTACCATTGGTTCACCGAGATTACGGCTGATTTCAGCCAGGATTTTAGGATCCTCAAAATGAGTGACTGCCTTAACGATCGCGGCAGCTCGTTTTGCCGGATCGCCGGATTTAAAGATGCCGGAGCCAACGAAAACACCATCTACGCCTAATTGCATCATTAATGCGGCGTCTGCCGGGGTGGCAATTCCCCCTGCAGCAAAATTTACCACAGGAATTCGGCCAAGTTCCTTTGTTTCCATAACAAGCGTGTATGGTGCTCCGATTTCTTTGGCAAACGCCATAACCTCTTCTTCCGGAAGGGTCATAAGATGTCGAACATCTCCAAACAAGCGGCGTGCGTGGCGCACTGCTTCAACCACATCCCCTGTCCCTGCTTCGCCTTTTGTGCGGATCATCGCGGCCCCCTCGCCAATCCTGCGGAGTGCTTCCCCTAAATTTCGAGCTCCACATATGAATGGGACTTTGAATAAACGTTTGTTGATGTGGTGTTCCTCATCGGCTGGTGTTAAAACTTCGGATTCGTCCACATAATCAACCCCTAATGACTCTAAGATTTGAGCTTCCACAAAATGCCCAATCCGCGCTTTTGCCATTACTGGTATGGATACGGCATCCATAATCTTCAAGATCAACTCGGGATCGCTCATACGAGCGACACCGCCATCTGCGCGGATATCAGCTGGTACGCGTTCAAGCGCCATCACTGCGCAAGCGCCAGCGTCTTCCGCGATTCGAGCGTGTTCAGGCGTGACCACATCCATGATAACGCCGCCCTTCAGCATTTGGGCTAATCCCTTTTTTACTGTAAAGGTGCCAGTTTCTGCTGTCATAAATCTACCTCCAAAATTGATGTTCAAATCAATTCTACCACGCAGATTTTGTTATTTAACTTCGATAAGTTTCAAAAGAAAAGCAGAAAACGATGTTTCACGTGAAACACCCCTGAAGCCATCCTGGATATGTTCCAGGTGAAACAATTAATAATCAATATATCTGTATGTGGATATGCTATGCTCTCTACGATAGTGAGGTCGGATTAGCAAAAAAAGAAATGAGTTATATCAATACAATACGATAAATAGATGTTTTCTAGCAGGCATACAAATGATTGTATGGGAGAAATTAATTTATCTTTGATTGGTCAGCAACGAGGTATGCAATTGCTGTGCTGTGTTCCTCGTTCATTACTAATCTGAGAGAATGATTTTTGCGGTATTTATTTACTTCAATAACTCTCAGCCGTTCTTTGAGAGTATCATCGGCTGGAATCAAATCTGTCAGGGCGTTTGGGGAGTGGTAGAAGAAAGCTGGTTGAAAAACGCTTTGGGGATCATCCAGGATAATCGCGAGTGGATAAATTTGGGCTTCAAGAAGATCCTGAAAAAAATGAGTGCCTAAAGAGGGTTCTGGAGCAGCACCTATATCCTTTCCGGAAAGCTCGATCAATGCGCAAGTGTTGTAGATGTCGCTGTAACTAACGGGGATGCCCAGGTCAGTGTTTGCGCTTCCCCATCTGCCTGGGCCGATGAAGATTGATGTTTTTCCTTTAAGTGCTTTATTGATCTTTCCAATAGTACGCGCCAGTTCAAATCGTTCATTCATTTGCAATTTGAAATATTCGGCTGGTGGAATGAATAGGACATGGCTGATATTGTTGATGGCCCCCTGCGGAACCATGAAATGTGTCTGCAGGATGACGTCTCTTTCGGGCAAATGGCCTGGGATATGCGTTTCTTTACCTTTTGCTAAGTGGCTTTGAGGACGGCACTGCAATAAAGTGAAATGCAGGTCGGAGTTTCCTTTATTGTCTATGTCAATATCCAGAGTGAATTCAAGATCGATGGGGTATTCATAAGAGTGCTCCAGTATTTGTAAGAATTGACGCATTCTTTCAGCGAAAGGTGTTCTGCGCAGCAGATCTTCAAAGGTCAACACCAATTTGCTCCTGTCTTTTTTCATCAACCGTGATCGCAGCGATGAGAAATATCCTTCATCGCTAATCTGGGTAATATAGCGCAATGAGGGGTAATCTGCATCTAGAACATCATGGATTGGTGCGGTTTTAAAACTATTTTCATCCAGGTCAAGCAAATCTACATATTTTTGAGAGCAGCGCTCCATTGTACGATGGTCTGGTGTTGGGCGTAGTAAGGGATGGCTCAACGCGATCAGCCGGGGGTAATCATTCCCTACCCGATCCACCGCGCGCGTTCCTAAACCCCAGACAAGGCGTATGAATCCATCTTCACGTCGAATTTGTGGTGCCCAACGGTATAGGTTTCTGCTGAACGCGACCCCTGAGGCGTCTGGGAAAAAGTAATTTTTATAGGCGTTCCCCTCTACTACCATGATAAGGATAGCCATTCGTTCATCATAGTCCTGCAGACCTTTATTCCTCCGATAAAGCAGCGCATCGGGATTAAAGGTTGATGCATAAACTTTCGCAATTGCGCTGGTAAAGGCCGTTAGTTTTGCTGTCTCACCCCCTTGGTTAGCAAGAAAATAGCTCTCATATTTGCCAGCGAAGGAGGTTCCAAAACTATCTTCTAATAAACTTGATGATCGTACGATCAGTGGCTTATTGCCGACTTGATCTAAAATCTTTTGTAATTTTTCAATAATATCAGAGGGAAATTGACTGCTGGAAAATTCTTCGATTATGTCTGGGTAATCTGTTCGCATCCTTTCTTCGTTTTTGTATTTTTGATCATTCCATTTTCCCAGATCGTTCATTGCTAAGAAGGAATACATTTCATTTGACCCAATAAAGTAGTACTCCGGTTTGTTGATGCATGATTGTAGTTCTTCTGGCAATTCATCAATAAGAATTCGATGTGCCAATAACATACCAGCTGCTTTTCCTCCAATCCGTCCAGCACCGATCTTTCGCGATCTTATTTCAGCCAGATCTGGGATAGTGAACCAGCGTTTGGCAATGTTGACATATGGCAATTGATCACTAATCATCGTACGGATAAGAACGACGCGGGATTCCTCTAAGTGATGATTATATTGAGCACGTTCTTCTGGCGGTAATCTTAGAATTGACCAGGCATGTTCAAAGATCAATTCTTGTGGAGCTTGTTCTGGATTGAATGTAAGTGTCAGGTCTGTTCGCTTGATTCCCCGCTTATTTAATATGTTGGTAATAATTGATTGAAAAAGATCAAAAGATAAATGCTGGCTGAAAATCAAATCGGTTAATTGGTCACGAATGCGAGTGTGTCTCTCTTCCCATATTTCCGCTGGTTCTTCACCCAAGGGATTCATCAAACCTTCTCGCTCTTGGGATAGAATTGCCTGCTTGCGTACCTGGGTTTCTAATTCTTGCTTCTGGATGATGCCGCGGTTATAGAGCTCGTGTCGCATATGATTGCGCATGCGGCCAGCTAATATTGGGTACTGGCCTAGGGCTAGTGTGATGCTCATTAAGCGGTCAGTTGAGTTAGAAAATGATTGCATTGATCACTTAGTATTTATTCTATATCTGGAATTACATTGTCTAAATAAATCAAAACCTTTACATTACTGCGGTAACTTAAATTTGCATATTGTAAATAAAGATTATAATATATATACAAGCGTATATAATATATTCTTGTTTAGCCGAGATGCATGGGCATGATCACATGGCGAAAATTGTCATTACCTACTGGTGAGAGCAGCCCGGGTGTGTTATTGGCATTGGCTTCCAAGATTGTGTTCGGAGTGCCGATAACTTCCAGTACTTCGCTTAAGAAGCGTACATTAAAAGCAATAAGTAGTTCCGGTCCTTCAATATTAGCATCTACAACCACTTCACCTGATCCCATCTCTTCTGATTGAGTGCTGAATTCGACTGCTCCGGGGGCGCCTTCCTGCGGTTGTAAATTAAGGCGGATCACATAATTTCCTTCACGGGCAATTATCTCTGCCTGCCGGCATGCTTTTAAAAATTCATTTGTTGAAATAACAGTACGGGTTTTAAAACTGCGCGGAATAATAGCGCGGTAATCCGGGAAATTGCCTTCGATCAGCTGGGTCACAAGCTCCGCATTTTTCATATGAAAAATAGCCTGACCTCGATCAGGAGGAACTATCATTGTTACTGTTTCATTACCATCTGTAGCAATCCTGGCGAGTTCGCTGAGAGAGCGGGCAGGGATGATCACTTTCACAGGATTATCTTGTGGAGCTGATAATTCAGCAGTGCGGACGGATATACGGAATCCATCTGTAGCGGCTAACGATATCTTATTATCATTGATTTCCATCAAGACACCCTGAAGCACCGGGCGTGCCTCGTCGCTTGAAGCCGCAAAACTAACTTGGTGAATCATCTCCTTGAAATCCGCAGTATTCAATTCCACACCGGTTGAAAGATCAGGTGAGGGCATTGGAGGAAACTCCTGCGCATCAATTCCTTTGATATCAAAGTTGGAAGTACCACAGTGGATGTTGAGGGTTTGGGTGCGCGTGGTGAGGGATAAATTAACCTTGTTGCCTGGAAGCGTATTGACAAGATCAGAAAAGATACGTGCCGGGATAGTTGTGCTGCCTTCTTCTTCGATCTCTGCGCCAATCCAGCATGTGATCCCCAATTCTAAATTTGTAGCGGAAAGGCGTAATCGGCCTTCATCCGAGGCTATCAGAATATTATTGAGCACTGGCAGGGTGCTTCGGGGGGATACTGCTCGGGAGACTATCCCTAATCCATAGGCAAGTTGTGCTTGGGTGATTTTTAGCTTCATCGAAAAAGACCTCCCATCTGGAATTTTATCTCAAAGAAAGTATACAATAATTAATAACCCTATCCTATATATTGTAAGACAAAAAAGCGAAACCATTATGGTTTCACTTTTTCAATTTCTATTGAAAAAAACTGGTTATATCCACCCTCTGAGCTGCATTGCTTTTACCACACGGCTTATTGCCACCATATAAGCGGCATCCCGCATGAAAACCTTTTCTTTTTCAACTACTTCATATACACTTTGGAAAGCATTTGTTATCTTCTCATCGAGGCGTTGTATGACTTCATCCCGTGGCCAGTAATAATTCATATCATTTTGAACACTCTCAAAATATGATACGGTTACACCGCCTGCATTGCATAAGAAATCAGGGATCACAAACACTCCACGTTTTTTCAATTGCTCATCAGCTTCCAATGTAGTAGGACCGTTCGCCCCTTCGGCTATGATCCGTACTTTATCTGAGATCATTTCGACTGTTTCGGCGTTAATTTGCCCTTCGATTGCTGCTGGGATCAGGACATCCACATCTTTGCTGATCCACCCCGGTCCCTCTTCAATTTCATATCCAGCAGATTTGGCTTTTTCCTTATCTATCGCCCCGTATTGATTGGTGATACCCTGTAAAAAGATTGGATCAATTCCTTTTGAATGGCTTATGGTATAGCTCATGCGGTCATCACGATCCCAGTATGAAACCGCCATGACCTTGCCTTTCAGCAATGTTGTGAAGCCAATGGCGGCATACTGGGCGACATTGCCAAAACCCTGGATAGAAGCACTGCACTTGCTTGGGTCAATTTCCATCTTTTTCATTGCTTCGCGGATAGCATAGATTACACCAAAACCTGTCGCTTCTGTACGCCCGAGTGACCCCCCGCCCCCCACGGGTTTTCCAGTAATTACACCTGGTGTATATTCACCTGATAATTTTGAATACTCATCCATCATCCATCCCATCATTTGTGGGGTTGTGCCTACATCTGGGGCTGGAATATCTCGACGCGGACCAATCTCTTGCCATATTTTCTGGATATATCCGCGGCAAAGGCTTTCTTTTTCTGAATTTGTTAATGTGGCTGGATCAACAATCACTCCGCCTTTTCCTCCCCCTAACGGAATATTTGCTACAGCACACTTCCAGGTCATCCAGGTTGCCAATGCCCGTACCGTATCAATCGTTTCAGATGGGTGGAATCGTATACCACCTTTGCAGGGACCGATTGCGTCATTATGCTGTACACGAAAACCGTTAAAGATTTTGATGTTCCCACTATCCATTTGGACAGGGATGCGGAAGCTTAATTCGCGCATCGGCCACCGTAGGTATTCTCTTAATTGCTGATCCAAATTCAGCTGATCTGCGACCTGGTCAAATTGCTGTTGTGCCATCTGAAAAGCGTTGGTTGTGGCGTTCATAATTTCTCCTTACTTTATCAGCACATATACCTTTTGTTTTTCATCGTTTATAGTAGGATTAAGGTATATGGGCGTAAATAACTTCTAAATAATAGTTTAAAAGGATTTCGGGTTCCGTCAATATGATGAATATCCTTAGCTGGCCAAACATTATAAATATTGTGCAGGATGGTAATCAAAAATTCATGCAATCCGTAAGGATATAAGAAAGATAAATACACAAAAAACCAATACAATTTATTAATCACAGAGTTTAAAAGCGAGAATGAAATTTATGTCTATCTCCTCGAGATAGTAATCCCATAAATTATTGGTGACAGTAAAGTAATTACTATTTTTTCGAATTCAATTGTTCTTGTAATATTTTCTTGACGACCTGAGGATTTGCCTTCCCTTTTGCTTCCCGCATCACCTGCCCGAAAAGCCAGTTAGTAATGGTATCTTTACCCATCAGGTATGCCTGCACTTCATCAGGGTTGTTTTTGAGCACGTTTTCGACTATGTCGTTGATTAGTTCACTATCGGAGACTTGCTGCAGTCCTTTTCCCTTGACGATCATCTCCGCAGATTTTCCGCTTTCCAGCATTTCTGCCAGCACTTCTTTTCCGGTATTCTGATTAATAATCCCATTTTCTACCAGCGCAATCAGAGCTGTAAAATTGGTAGGATTTATTTTGATTTTTTTCAGCGTGTTTCCACTATGTTTGATCCATGCAAACAAGTCGGTAAGCATCCAATTAACAATAATCTTAGGAGTGAGCGAAGGAGCTGCATGTATACACGCTTCGAAAAAATCCGCGGTTTCCTTTTCTTCAACTAAACGCTCAATATCTTCCATCTGAAGTTTGTAGTCAGCAGTATAGCGTACACGTTTTGCATTAGGTAATTCCGGCATTGCCGCCGATGTTTTCGCAATCCATTCTTGGCCTACGATTAACGGCGGTAGATCAGGTTCGGGAAAATAACGATAATCATTTGCGTTCTCTTTACTTCGTTGAGAGAAAGTTTTTCTTGTTTTTTCATCCCAGCCAAGTGTTTGCTGGCGGACTTTCTTTCCCTTTTCCAAAGTTGCTTTTTGAATACCCATTTGATAGATGATTGCGTTTTCCATGGCTCTAAAGCTGTTCAGGTTCTTGACCTCGACACGCGTGCCCAATTCTTTACAGCCTTCCGGGCGCATAGAAAGGTTTGCTTCAAACCGCATTGTCCCTTTTTCCATGTCACCACTTGAAACACCGATTGTCCGCATAAGTAGCCGTAATTCACGGCTGTATGCCGTTGCATCTTCAACTGAGTGCATATCTGGTTCGCTGACTATTTCCAGCAACGGAACACCTGCTCTATTCAGATTAATTAGTGAGTAGGTGTTTCCATCCCGGATAACATGTGTAAGTTTACCGGTGTCCTCTTCCAGGTGTGCTCTATGAATGCGGATATTTTTAGCACCCTCACTTGTGTGGATCAGCAAATGTCCATTTTCCGCGAGAGGATATTCATATTGGGATATTTGGTATCCCTTGGGTAAGTCCGGGTAGAAATAATTCTTACGGGCGAAAATGCTTGTTTGTGCGATCTCGCAATCAAGGGCAATTGCTGCACGCAATGCCAGCTCAACTGCTTTTCGGTTGATCACTGGTAATGTGCCTGGCATTCCACAGCATACCGGGCAGATCGAGCTATTGGGCGGTGAGGTTGTATTATCCACTACCGCACAGGAGCAAAACATTTTAGAACGTGTTGAAAGTTCCACATGCACTTCTAATCCGATATCAGCAATATATTCTGTCAATTTATATACCTGCTTGTGTTTTTTAACCAACTAATTATAGTATGTAAAGAAGTTCTTTTATTCAGCGCGGAAGAGCAATGGGTTTCTTTTTAAAAAAATCGAGCATAAGAATAATAAGCACCTCAATCAATAATGAGGTGCTTTCTTGATCTCGTTTTTGCTTATGATGCTTATAGTGATTTCACAAATTGGTCAATGCGATCCAGCGCTTCTTCAATTTGGTCAAAGGCGGTTGCGTAAGAACAGCGCACAAAACCTTTTCCTCCCGATCCGAATGCAGATCCCGGAACAACTGCCACATGTTTTTCATGGAGGAGTTGTTCGGAGAACTCCTCATCGTCTAAACCGGTTCCACTCACTTTCGGAAATGCGTAGAAAGCTCCGTGCGGCTCGAATGTTGGTAAGCCAATATAGTTCAAACCATCCACGATTAATCTGCGGCGGTGGTCGTATTCAACGATCATTTTTTGCACATCATCCTCGCAGGAGAGAAGCCCTTCAAGAGCACCATACTGAGCCATAGTTGGAGCAGTCATGATGATATATTGATGAACACGTACCACCCCCTGCATTATACTGGTTGGTGCGCATACAAATCCGATCCGCCACCCAGTCATCGCATAATCCTTGGAAAAACCGCCGACCAGGATTGTCCGATCTCGCATATTCGGCAGCGCGGCGAAGCAGACATGTTCTACGCCATATACCAGGCGGTCATATATCTCATCTGAAATAACAACCAGATCGTGTTTCTCGGCGATTTTGCCGATCGCGATCAGAGTTTCTTTATCAGCCACAGCGCCAGTGGGATTATTG
>Ga0307421_1001301_pt1 | contig 15170 bp, 16 predicted proteins | sample SalMarWE160270MG_FD_202163 | JGI IMG/M metagenome (GOLD analysis project Ga0307421, IMG submission 202163) | Salt marsh sediment microbial communities from the Plum Island Ecosystem LTER, Massachusetts, United States - WE1602-70 | ecosystem: Environmental > Aquatic > Marine > Intertidal zone >...
ATATCCTATATAAATTTTTTTAATATTAATATCCAATCTCTTCTATTCCTTAACCTTTTATATTTCCTAGTGGTTTTACTCTGACAACTTTTTTTGCGAGATTAGCATTATGTATTGAATCAACTACTTCTTCAACTGGCTTATAAGCTCCTGGGGCTTCTTCTGCTAGGCCTGGCATGCTATGTCCTCTGATATAGATTCCTTTTTCTTTCAATTCTTCTACGAGTTTCTTCCCATACCACATTCTCTTTGCCTTAGTTCTTGACATAGCTCTTCCTGCTCCATGGCATGAAGAACCAAAAGCTTTTTCCATTCCTTCTTCAGTCCCAGCTAAAATATAAGAATGGGTTCCCATTGTTCCTCCAATAATAACTGGCTGACCAACTTTTTTATAAGCATTTGGAATCTCTTCATGGCCAGGACCAAACGCTCTTGTTGAGCCTTTTCTATGAACCCACAAAGATTTTAGCTTGCCATTAACTTTATGTTTTTCTTTTTTTAGAGTATTATGACCTATTCCATACATCATTTTCAATTCAGCGTCTTTAAAAATTCGAACAAAAGATTTTCTAGCTAAGGCTGTTATGACTTGTCTATTAGCAAAAGCATAATTTATAGCACATTTAACAGCTGATATATATTTCTGACCCTCATCACTATTGATTGGAGCGCAAACTAATTCACGTTCATGAATAGGTATCCCATATTTACGGCTTGCTTCTGCAAGAATCTTTAGATAATCTGTTCCTATCTGATGTCCTAACGCCCTAGAACCACAATGTATAGTTACTATTACCTGATCTTTTTCAAGACCAAAAGTTTTAGCTATTTTTTCATCATAAATTTCATCAACATATTGAATCTCTAGATAATGATTTCCTGCACCTAAGGTTCCAACTTGTCTCCTTTCTCTTTTTAATGCAAGTTCAGAAACATTTTCTGGATTACCTCCAGAAACACGACCTTCCTCTTCTGTGAATTCTAAATCCTCTTTAGTCCCATAACCTAATTCAACAATAAAACGAGAGCCTTCAGTCAGAACTCTAGTAACTTGTTCTGATGTTAATAATATTTCTCCTCTTATCCCTAATCCAGCTGGAATATCTCTGAAAAGTTGATCAATAAGTTCCTTTATTTTTGGCTTAACATCTTTTTTAGTTAAGTTAGTTCTTAAAGTTCTAACACCACAATTAACATCAAAACCTACACCTCCAACAGAAACAACCCCATTTTCATCTGGGTCAAAAGCAGCTACACCCCCAATAGGAAAACCATAGCCCCAATGGGCATCAGCCATAGCCATCGAAGCTTTCTGAATTCCAGGTAATGTAGCAACATTAGTTACTTGTTCCCAAACTTTTTCATCCATTCCCTCAATCAACTTTTCACTAGCAAAAATTTTTCCTGGAACCCTCATCTCTCTAGTTTTAGGAATCTCCCACTCATAACTATTAATCTTCTTAAATCTAGAAAGTTCCATCTTTCTTTTATTTTAATTTCTTAATTATTTGTTAGTTTAATCACTACCACAATCAGGAACACCAACTGAAGCCACTGTGGTGAATGTCCAAGTATCTGTCTTTGCTTCAGCTACAGCATCACTAGGGATTTTTAGATAGCAACCAACATAAAGCTCATTCTTACTTGCATTAGGATAAAGACAACTACACATTGACCTATTTGTCGTATCCATCTCAAGTCCAGGAAAAGCTCTTGGAGTAACTGAACCACCAGAAGAGCATGAACCTGATTCTTTATTCTCAGACCATGCTGTAACATTTGGACTTGTTCCACCTATAAAATTTGCTGCTGTCTTGCCTGAACTAACATTAACCCACGCATTCTTATTTCCTACATTTGCTACTATCATACAAGCAGGATCATAAGCAGAAGTATTTGTCCAGTTTCCTTTTGTATCACTAACATCACCACAATAAGGAGATGGAGAAGTCCCTTGATTTAAGGTAGCAAAGTCATAACCGGCTGTTACAGAACCTGTTCCAAAACCACAATAAGGTTGTGTTACATTAATTGATGTTTTCCCTTCAATAGTAACATTAACATAACTCACAGTTCCATGACCAGTCAAAGCTTCTAATCTACCTATCTTGTCAATACTATACCAAGTTCCGACTACTGTAACTAAGATTGCTATTACTAACAAAAACACGAGGAATTTGTTTGAAATTTTATCCATTTTTTTCTTTTATCTCTTTTTTGATTTAAATTTATAATTTAAACATCAACTATACATTGAGCTATCCACTTATTATTTTTTTGTTCTACTTTGAGCTGTGAATAAGTTGCTCCTTTTACTTCATCTTTAGTATTATGTTTCTCTGGATTTAGTTTCTCACCCAGAGCATGACCTTTTAATTCAAAGATTTTGTCCTTTTTAATATTTACTTTAAAACTAGAAAAAACCATCTCATTTAATGAGGCTTGGGCAAGCAAAGAATTTAACCACTCAACAAAAAGTTCTTCAATGTTCTGAGCCTTGCATGCAATTTCTATCTTTTCATCTTGTCTGACCTTATCCAAATCAACCTCAACATCAAACATTGCTTTGGCAGCTTCTTCAAAAGCTTCCTCTATATTTTCTCCAATCCCCCTTATACCAACATCAGCTTCGTGTGGAAAAGTTTCATATGTCATTCTTTATTTTTCCCATATAAAGATTTTTAATTTTTTTACTTTATAACTTGTTGAATTTGTGGCTATAATAATCTCAGCACTATAAATTTCTTCTTTCTCTAAATTAAATTGATTAGGTTGACATGTTTCATCAACAAAACTTATACAACTAGTAACATTTTCATTAGTCATTCCTTCTAATATATTATTAATCTCTTCTTCATTTCCTTCTCCTTCTAAAACATACATTCTTATCATATCATCATTTTCAACTTTAATAGCAAGATCATTCACAACACTATAGAGATACTCACCTTTATCAGCTGGTTTTGTTTGTTGTGCTTGTTTTCCTATAGCTGTGAAAAGAAAACCAAACAAAATCAGGACAGCAAGAACTGCTTCAACAATTAATATCCATCCTCTTTTTCTTTTCATCATTTTATCAAGCTCTAATTTACCAAACCTTAATATTTATTATAGTTTTAATTACTGTCCCATCTTCTCTAATAATTTCAACAGGAATCTCTCTTGCCTGAACCTCAACTTGTGCTGGTGGTTTTCCTCCAATATTGAAACTATTTAGTTCATCAATAGTGATACTAAAATCATCATAACCTAAATCATCAAGCTGTAGTATTTTTTCCTCTGCAAATATTTTTCCATAATATACTATACTATAATTATACTGCTCATCTAATAATTCTATACATTGTTCATCCTCTAAACTAATATCCTCAGTTATGTCATCAGAAAAATGATAAATCTCATAAAAGTTCTCTCCAGAATTATTTATTAAAAACCAAAGTTTGTCATCTGAAAAATTAAAAGCAATTCCTCCAGAGATAAAAGTAAATTGCTCTTCTTTTAAATCTGAATGAAGAGATATATTGAAACATTCAGCATTGCTGCCACTATCAATAAACAAAGAAATTTTTTTAAAATCTATTTCAACCTTCTCTCTCAACTTAGCTTCAAGAGCATCTAGAAGTGGCTTTTGTCCTCCAACACTTCTATCGAAATTAATGAAATAAATAACAACTACTATAGCAAAAATAAAAATTAGTATTGCAGTTATCAATTCAAGATGACTTATACCTCTTTTTCCAAGTTTCATTTTTTTTCTATCTTTTTTCTATCGTGTCCAAAGCATTATAAAAAAAGGTTTTGTTTTTTAAAAAGTTTCCTACCTAGACTTTGTTTTAGATTCTGTTTTAAACAAAGAAGGTAAAAGAGAATAATCTTTTAGAACTTTATTTCTATCTTCTATTTCTTTATATCTTATTCCTATTACTTGCGTTCCTAAATATCCTTGTTTGTTTAAATAATCAATCCATTTTTCTGTTCCCTCTTCTTCTAAATCACTCTCTAGTTCACTTTTGTATTCCTTACCAACCTCAAGCCATTCCCAATTTGGCATCTCATCTTTTAAAGAACTATGCCATGGTAATATTTTAACTACACCTTTTACATCAGATCCAAAGAAAGACATTGATGAATAAGGGCTGCCTCCTACTTCATTATAATAGAAATCTTCAGATGCTGTTTTTTCTATTATTTTTTCAGCCATTCCATTATAAATCCAACCAAGAACACCCATCTTAACATTATCCATAAGTTTACCTCTTGCTCTTGCTCTAAGTATAGTTGGTAAGTTCCAAAATTTCCACCAATATTTAACCTGATACTTATTAGATAATTTTTCCTTGATTTTTTCCTCTTCTTTTCCTGGTTTTTCATTATGTTTCTTTTTAACTATCTCATTAATTTGCATATCCATCAAACCATTAGCATTCTCAACCACACTATCGCTGATATCATAAGTTTTTGGATCTTTGACATGAAGCAAGTATACAGCTCTTATCTTATCTTTATCATCACATCTTACAGGTTTTAGTTCTGATTCAACAATTGCCTTATCTTTAATAAAAGAAGTGTATTCCTCTACAATTTTATTAGCAGAATCCCAATTATTAGCTTCTATCTGTAAACGTATAGCAAAATTAAAAGTATATTTTTTATCTTGTTTATCTATTTCTCTATATATTCTATTTAATTTCCTTTCAAGAAGTTGTAGTTCTTTTTTAGAAATTTTTCTTTTAGATTTTTGTTTATCTATTGTAGCTTCTTCTTCATCTTCGTCTTCAAATTCTTTTCTATAGGTAAATCCATTTATCTCTGATAAAATATCTTCTAATCCTGTTTTTGGAAGTTGTGAAATAAATGAATCATATCTCATAGCACCTCTACAAGAATTCATGATAAAACCAATACCAGCATTCTTATCCTTAGAAGAATATCTTTTATGGGCTGCTATTTCTTCGTTAGATTCTTGATGTAATGTTAATCCGGCAATCTCAGGAATTTCTGGATTATATCTTCCTTTATCATATATCCTATCAACTTTATTTTCTATATTTTCTTTTTTATCAGGATTTCTAATTTTTTTATAAATTTGATTAAATTTTTCTTTTTTGATTCTTCTTATAAGCTCATCTGTAGGTCTTAGAAAGTGTATTCCTATGATTTCTTCAGTAGTTCCATCATTTTTTTCTTCTCTCTTTGCCCAACCTAATTTAGGCACTACGAGTTCTGATACAGTCATTTTCTTTCAAGTCCTCCAAAACTTATAAAGTTTTCTATTTTAAAGTGATAACACATCTTATTTTTTCTCATTTTTAATCTCCTTTCCTTTTTTCTTTAAGTCATCATAACATTTTATCTTAAGTTTTGAAACAAAATTGTAAAATTGTTTGTCTGTTGGTAGAAAAGCATAAACCCCAAATCCAGCCTCTGCAGCCTTTCTCTCTCCACCAACACCGGCAAAATCTCCTACATAGGCTATTACTGGTCTTTCTCCAAAGAAATCTGATTGATAAGCATTATATCTATTACAATAGTGTCTTATAACCCCAGCCAATTCATTTTTATAAGGAACAATCTCTTCTTTATATGTGTCTAACATATCTTTATACACATAAGAATCTAACATATTTTTATTTTCAATAGGTTTCTTTTCTTTCACAAGGTCTTCACAATTTTTCAGAACCATATTTATGCTTGGATTTTCCTTAATTCTCTTTTCAATTTTTTCTAGCAATCTGATTGGCATTTTTCCCCTCAGCTCTGAAATTTTTTTATTAGAAATATACTCTTGTATTGTTAGGAATCCTTGCCTTAATTTATCCATGACATTTTCTTCTTTATTCTTTGGATCAACACTAAATAAAATACGTCCTTCATTCTTGATTTTCTCTTCTAATTCTCCAATTTTTACATACATCTCTGAATCTGCAAGATCAGTAGAACGTTCAGCTGGTCTAGCATTTAAGTGCTTTGCCTTTGCGTCTATATTTGCATATCCTATAGATAATCCACTTCTAAACCCGAATTCTTTCATTTCAGGAATATGGTATGTTCGTACATAAGCTGGTTTTCTTTCTTCCTCAAATATTTTATAAAAATCTCCTATAGCAGATAAAACAAAATATTCTTTTGGAAAAACAAACCCCCTATCATCAGCCCTAGATGGTATATATTCTTCTCCACTATATTCAGATATTATCTCTTTAGCTATAGACTTGTCTGAGCCATCTCCAGTTTTTAAGAAAAGTTCTTGAAGTATCTTATTAAAATTATTTAATTTCTTTTTTATTTTTCTAGAATTAACTATATCAAAATACCATACTGCTCCAGGAATTTCACTAAGAAGAATTGATCTTTTTCCTGTAAAATCAAAAAGTTTTCTCTCACTATAAAGAGTGTCTTCTAATTCTAATATTTCTTTTCTATCTTTTCTTGGAATATTTGGTTTATCGACAAAAGAAGAATAATCAATTAAATCAAAAACAAATGATGCTAGGAAATCTCTTTTTTTTATTTTTTCTGTAAATTCTTTATATCTTCTTTTATTATCATCTAGTCTTTCTACCCCTCTAGACTTAATCAAATTTAAAACAGTTGGTGACCTAAGAGCAATTGCAACTATTTGAGGATCATGCGCCAGTGCCTCCAAAGCTTTCTCATAAAGTATTTCTCCTTTATTTACTCTTTCAAAAATCTCTTTAGTAAATCCAATCATAAATTCCTGTTCTTCCTTACTAAAAGCTCCTTTGTAAGGACTTTCAACACAATTAATTATCTCAGTCTTAATTTTTTTGTAATCAGAAAAATCCATTATTTCTCCATAAAGCACATAATTTGTTAATTTTCTTGTATCAAATCTGTTTTCAATTAAAGCAATATCTGGATTTAAGAAAGTTCCACATTCTTTTACATAACCTTTCATATTTCCCTCTATTTTCTTAAAAAATTCACCTAAAATATCTTTCATTACATGAGATCTGAATATACAATCTTTCCAATAGAGTTTTCCTTTAGTAGAACCTTGATCAAAAACCTGAAGCATTTTTTTATTAAATAAATCAGAAATATATGTTCCAAAAGTTGCTAAAGCAAGATTCATTATTTCTTGATTTTCAGACTTAACTAATCTTTCAGATAAATTTTCAGCTTCTTTTAAAATATAATCATAACCCTGGCTTCTTTCTTTGATATTATTTTTTGTATCTTCTATATCCCCATCTAAGATTCTCAATTGTTCTCTTGTCAATTCAATCCTTGACCTGGCTGTATTCCCAAACTCTTTTTTTATTATATGCTCTATATCATCTAATTCTCTGTTTTTTAAGTCAACAAAATTTAGAAAAGAACTCCAAGAGAATTCAATCATTCTGTTAAAGTTTAATATCCAGTAAAAAGGAATTTTTGCAGTCCATTTTTTCCCATTTCTTGATTCTGGTGGTCTTGGGAATTCAGGAAGCTTGCCTCCAAAGATATATTCAAATTCTCTTTTATATCCTAGAGAAAAAGGGAGTTTTTCTGCTATCTTTACTGGTAGTCTACCGTCTCCATTAAACAAACTTTCTAAACCTGACATAAAAAAATTAAGATGAATTAACTTATAAATCTTTCGTATATTGTCATTTATTAATAGTAACGAATAACTAATTGAATAATTAGTTTATTTTTTTAAAGATTATATTTTAAATTCTCTTTCTCACTTTCACTGCTGTAGGAGCTTCTCCACCATGCCATGTGAATCTTGGATGCACCCTCATAGGATATATTCTTTCAGAATTATCATCTAAGATTATCGCAGAACCTTTCAACCTAGGAAGATTATCAAGATATGTTTTAATATCAGCAAGCAGATAGGTCTGCATTATATAATTAAGAGCATCTATATCTGGTTTTGCTGTTACTCTATGACTTATCACTATATCACTTTGTGTCATAACATCCCTATGAATTTGACCAGGTTGCTGTGTTGCTATAGCCAAACTAATACCAGGCTGTCTTCCTTCTCTAAGCAATTGAATTAAAGCATCAGTTGCAGCTGTTTTTCCTTTCAAAGGCAAAAATTCATGGCCCTCATCAATACAAATCCACACCATGGGCATCTCTCTCTTTTCCTTATAATATAAATAATCTAAACCATGCCTGACAGCCCCTATCTCTTCATGCTTTCTTGCCGTCATTCTCTCACTAAACAATTTTTTACTAACAAGACCTATGACTAAGGCTCTAATATTTATTGTTCCAACGCTAGGATAACAGCTCAAATCTAAGACTGTGGTTTTTCCTGCACTTATAAGATCCTTAATTTTTGTTCCACTCTGGCGTTTTGAAGCAAAAATTCCCCATGTCTTGGCTCCCTCAAATAAATTAATAGCTGACTCTCTCTCTCTTTTTCCAGCATCTTTATCTAATCTTATCTTCTTAATAATATCATCAACATCAAAATCCTTAATTGCACCTTCCTCAAGCTGTTCTAGAATTCTTGCTATATTCCTAGAAATAACAACAGCAGTAGGGTCTGTAAAATTAAGACTAAAAGTTAAAAGCCAATCATCAGCATTTATGTCACTAACTTTGATTGCAAATTCTTTATCTACTGGAATGCCTTTTTCGCGCCATTTTTCTGCATAGCCAAAAGGCACAAAAATTTTTATAGGTATTTTTTTCGCTTCGAGATCCCACTCTCTTAGTAATCCACTTTCTTTTTCATTTTTATATGCCATTGTCCAAAAAATTCCCATCGTATCAAAAATCAAAACAGCCATATTTTTAGAGACACTAGGAGGCAGACTACTTATCTCTTCAGCTAAAACACCCAAAGTATAACTTTTTCCACTTCCTCTTTTTCCAGCAACTAGAATAACATGAGCACGAGCAACATCCACCACAATTCTATTACTCAAACTAGTTATCTGGCCCATCTTAACATAATGTCTTCCTAAATAAACCAATCCTTCAGAACCAAATCTCTTTTTATCAGCCGTACTTCTACCTATTATAATATCTTCTGGCATCTTAATTTACCTCTTTTTTCAAAAATCTAAAAGAAAAGGAACTTATAAATTTTTACCTAAATACTTCGAAACATTTTTAAATAATACGAAACTAAAACAGAAATGGAAGAAGAAAAGGCTGAGGGAGATGTAGAAAATACAAATCCTAATCCAGATCCTAAACCTAAAACAAAAATAAAACCAAACTGGAAAAGGATTGGTATTGGTATTTTTATTATTGCTGTAATTGTTTTGATAGTGGTTCTAATTTTAATCTTAACTAAAACAACACCAACCCAAGAAAGATTAAATCTTACATATACTCTTGAATCAGAAAATGGAACAGTATTTGATTCTGGAACTAAGATTTTTACACCAGGAGCAGTTGCATCTGTTTTTAATTTTGAAATAGATAAACTTGATAATGAAATTGAATCAATGAAAGAAGGAGAAGAAAAAACAATAACTCTTGAACCTAGTGATGCTTATGGAGAGTATGATGAAGAACTTACTTTTGAGTATGCCAGAGTAGAAGAGATTGAAAGAATTAATGAGATAAACAGAACAGACACAATACCTATAGATGACTTCATGCAAACATTCAATGAACAACCAGAAGTGGATAAAGTCTATACACTAGAATTCTCTCCATGGGGATATAAAGTTTTAGAAGTGACTGATACAAAAGTCAAGCTTTCTATAGAAGCAAAAGTAGGAGATGAAGTTGCTTCAGCTGGTTATTTTCCAGCAGAAGTTGTGGAGATTACAGAAGATAAAATCAAGTTAAAACTCTTAGGAGAGGATTCAATACTTCCTACTCCAAGCGGCGATCTTTATATAAATTTCACAGAGGATAAAATTTTCTTGACTCTCACTCCAGAAATAGGACAAGAGATTGAGATAGGAAATTTTCCAAAAGCCAGAGTTACAGAATTGAATGATACTCATATATTCCTTGATGCAAATCATGAATATGCAGGTCAAAAAATAAAAATAAAAATAATCCTTAATGAAAAATATATAGAAAAAGAGAGCGCAGGAAGCGCAGCAAAAATAACAGGAGCACCAACAATGCAAGTTTTCATAATGAGCTATTGTCCTTACGGCTTGCAGATGTTAAAAGGTATGCTTCCAGTATGGGAAAAATTCGAAAATAAAGCCAATATTGAATTGAGATTTGTTAGCTACACAATGCATGGTCAGAAAGAAGAAGATGAAAATTTCAGAATGATATGTATTAGAGAAGAACAATACTCAAAATTAATTCCTTACTTAAAATGTTTTGCAGAAGCAGGAGATTATGAGGGTTGTTTAAAACAAACTGGAGTAGATGAAACAAAATTGAATTCTTGTATGACAGACAAAGCATCACAATATTTTGAAGAGGACACAGCATTAAATGATCAATACGATGTACAAGGAAGTCCAACAACAGTTATTGATGGCCAAGTTATTGAAATATGGCCAAGAAGTCCTGAAGATATCAAACAAAAATTGTGTGAGGCTTTTTCAACACAACCAAATGAGTGTTCAGAAACTCTAAATACAGAAAATCCAAGTCCAGGATTTGGTTTTGGAACCTCTAACCAGGGTGGTAGTTGCTAGTTGTTAATTATTAAATCACATTCTTTCTAAGACCTTAATTCTTTTATCGATTGGTGGGTGTGTCTGGAATAATACAGCTACTTTTCTTTTTGTTGTGTCAGAAAGAAACATTGGAGCAACAGCAGTAGGAACTTTTAATTTCTCGTGGTCTGCTTTTATCTTTTTCAAAGCATTTATCATTCCAGGAGGATATCTAGTAAACTGCACGCTTCCGGCATCTGCCATAAATTCCCTCTTCCTGCTTATAGCCAGTTGAACAAGCTTAACAATAATTGGAGCAAGAATAGCAAGAACTATGGCGATAACAAAGAAAAGAGCATTTCCCTGGCTTCTTCTATTCCCTCTAAACCATAAACTTCGCAAGAATAACTGGGAAAATATAGAGACCGCACCGACAACAATTGCAACTGTAGTAACAAATCTTATATCATAATTAGCTATATGGGCCATCTCATGACCTACTACTGCCTCTAGTTCCTGTTTATTTAATATATTCAAAGCACCTTCAGTAACACAAATTACCCCATGTTCTGGATTACGACCAGTAGCAAAAGCATTTATTTGAGCGCCTGGCATGATATAAATCTTAGGCATTGGCATTCCAGAAGCAAGACTCATGTTTTCAACAGCATGATAAAGCTCTCTATGCAAAACAGGATCAGCTTTCTTAGCTTTTACAGAAGCTAAAGCTATCTTATCTGAATTATAAAAAGTAATCATAACATAAACCAAAGAAATTATTGTAGCAAGAATCATGATAAAAAAGAAATAATCAGGAGAAAAAGCAAAACTTATAGCATAGCCAAGAACTATAAGAACAATAAAAACAATAATAACTAGGAAAAATGAATTCCTCTTATTTCTAGCTATTTGGTCATGAAAACTTATTTTTTTCATTTAATCAGAAACTTATCTTTGGGACTGCTCTTGAAGCTGCTGGTATCTCTAAATATTTTCCTGCTTTTTTGTTAAACATAGCTGCAAACCATTTCCCTGGAATAGTCTTGCATAGATTATTATAACCTAATACAGAATCATTGTAAAACTGCCTTGCATAAGCAACCTTATCTTCAATGGCACTAATCTCTTTTTGTAATTGTAAGAAATTCTCATTTGCTTTTAAGTTAGGATAATTTTCAGCGATAGCAAATAAACTCTTCAAAGCTCCTTGCAATGCATCTCCTGCTTTCATTTTACTTTTCATATCTTTAGAAGGTATGACTTTAAGCAGAGCTTTTCTTGCTTCAGTAACTTCTTTCATTATCTTTTGCTCATGGCCCATATAGCCTTTCACTGCCTGGACCAAATTAGGTACTAAATCCGACCTCTTCCTGAGCTGAACATCTATCTGTGCAAAAGAATTGTTAATGCGATTCTGTAAAACTGTAAATCTGTTGTAATAACTAAACACCATTATCAGAATAAATATGACCACTACAATTAAAATTATTATCCACCATAACATACAACAGCATAAAAGGTTAGATATTTAAATCTTACCATCCAAAACCCTTAAATAGTTAACACTGTTAACCAAAAAATGAATAAAATAAAATTTAGCTGTCTAACTCAAAAAATTGAATTAAATTGCTTAATTCCAGCTATAAGGATATATTTTATAGAAATTCTTGAAAAAAAAGGATTAAATGATGCAGAAATTGCAAAAAAATTAAAGATAACTAAAGCAGCAGTTTCACAATACAAACACAAGAAAAGAGGAAAAAAGATTAAATTTCCAAAAGAAATAATAAAAGAAATTCAAAAATCTGCCTTATCTATAAAAAAAGGAAAAAATACTGATGCTGAAATTTTAAAAATAATTAATAAGATTAAAAAAAGTCGCTACATATGTGTGATATGTAAGGAATATAAGTGCAAATAAAAATGAAAAAAATATATTTAGATCATGCAGCAACTACTCCAGTAGATACTGAAGTTCTTGAAGTAATGCAACCATTTTTTTCAGAAAAATTTGGAAATGCCTCCTCATTGCATTCGTTTGGTCAGGAAGCAAGGCAAGCAGTAGAAAATTCAAGAAAAACAGCAGCTAAATTTCTAAATGCTAAATTAGTAGAGATAATTTTCACTAGTGGAGGAACAGAATCAGATAATTTAGCAATAAAAGGAATAGCACTTGCAAACAAAGATAAAGGAAATCATATAATAACATCAAATATAGAACATCCTGCAATCCTAAAACCTTGTGAATGGCTTGAAAAAAACGGGTTTAAAGTCACATATCTGGATGTAGAAAAAAATGGACTCATAAATCCAGAGCAAGTTGAGAAAGCAATATCAAAAGATACTATTCTAGTTTCAATAATGTTTGCTAATAATGAAATAGGAACAATTGAACCTATAAAAGAAATAGGAAAGATTTGCAAAAAGAAAAAAATTTATTTTCACACAGATGCTGTTCAAGCTTTTGGCAAGATACCAATAGATGTTAGAAAGATGAACATTGATTTGCTTAGCGCATCTTCACATAAATTATACGGACCAAAGGGTGTTGGTCTTCTTTACATAAATCAAGATGTAAAGATTGAACCAGTCCAACATGGTGGCGGACATGAATCTGGATTGAGAAGCGGAACAGAAAATACTGCAGGAATAATAGGATTCTCAAAAGCCATAGAACTTGCAGACAAAAATATGAAGGCTGAGGCAGAAAGAGAAATAAAATTAAGAGATAGGATAATAAAAGAAATACTAGAAATAGAGGGAGTAAAATTAAATGGTCATCCAATACAAAGACTGCTAAATAATGTTAATGTAAGTATCAAAGGAATAGAAGGAGAGGCTTTATTGATAAGATTAAATGACAAAGGAATTGCAGTATCAACAGGTTCAGCATGTAGCACAAAAAGTCTTAAGCCCAGTCATGTATTAACAGCAATTGGCCTCACAGCAGAACAATCTCACGGCTCTTTAAGAATTACATTGGGAAAAGACAATACTGAACAAGATATTGATTATGTTTTAGAGCAACTCAAAAAAATTATAAATTCCTTAAGGAAGATAAGCCCATGGTAAAGAAAAAACAAAAAGAAAAGATTACAAAAGATATGATTTTTTCAGAAGTTTTAAAAAAATATCCTGAATCAACAGAGATTTTCTTTAAACATGGAATGATGTGTGTTGGCTGTCCCATGGCTACTCAAGAGACAATAGAACAAGGAGCTAAGGCACATGGTTTAAACACAGAAAAACTTCTAGAAGAATTAAAGAAAAAATTAAAAAAGAAAAAATGAAAATAAAATGAAATTAATAATTTTTGATTTAGATCAGACAATTATAGAACTTTTTAAATTTCATAATAAAACTACAGAACTAATTTTCAAGAGACTTTTTAATAAAAAAGCCAAACTTGATGAAATAGATTTTGCAGGAAATACAATAAAAAGGAATCTAATAACTCTAGCCAGATTAAAAGGTATTAAAAAATCAGAGATAAATAGAAAAATTCCAAAAGCTATTAAAATATATGGTAAAATATTTATCTCAATATTGCCAAAAAATATTAGAAAATTTCTATTGCCTGAAGTTCAAAAATTAATAAAAAATCTTTCTAAAGACAAAAATAATTTTTTAATTCTTTTAACAGGAGATTCTAAAGTCATAGCAAAAGCAGTTCTTAGAAGAGCTAAAATTTTGATATATTTTCATTTTCTTGCTACAGGAGAACATACTAGAAGTAGAACAAAAATGATGAGAAAAGCTGTTAAAAAAGCACATAAAGAGACTGGACAAAAAAGATTTGAAAAAATAATTATTATAGGTGATTCAATTCATGATATAAAAGCAGGAAAAGCAGTTGGGGCTCTAACAATTTGTGTTTTAACAGGTTTTGATCCAAAATCTAAACTTAAAAAAGAAGGAGCAAATTATATTTTTAAAAATCTAAAAAATAGTAAATTAAAAAATGTCATACCACTATAGCAAAAAAGTAATACAGCACTTTATGCATCCAAAAAATGTTGGTAAGATAAAAAGCCCTGATGGTATAGGAAAGATTGACAATCCCATATGTGGTGATATAATGTGGGTTTATATCAAAGTAAATAAGAAAAAAATGAAAGATAAGCAAACAGATTACATCAAACAAATAAAATTCCAGACATTAGGCTGTGCTGCAGCAATCGCAACATCTTCAATGATAACTAAATTAGCTAAAGGAAAAACTCTGGAGCAAGCAAAAAAAATAACAAGAAATGATATTGCTTCATCTCTTAAAGGATTACCACCAATAAAAATGCATTGTTCAAACCTTGCTGCCGATGCTTTGCATATCGCGATAAATAACTACGAGAAAAAGAAAAAAAAGGAAAGAAAAAAGAAATCAAAGAAAAAATGAAAACAAAAGCAATAGCCCTTCTTTCCGGAGGTCTAGATTCAATTCTTGCAATAAAGCTTCTACAAAAACAAGGAATAAAAATAATAGCAATAAATTTCTCATCCCCGTTCTTTTCAAAAAAAAATGCAATAGAAGCTGCAAGAGAATTAAAAGTAAAATTAATAAATATAGATTTAAGCAAAAATAAGAATTTTCAAGAATATATAAAAATCATCAAAAAACCAAAA
>Ga0307421_1001302_pt1 | contig 15167 bp, 10 predicted proteins | sample SalMarWE160270MG_FD_202163 | JGI IMG/M metagenome (GOLD analysis project Ga0307421, IMG submission 202163) | Salt marsh sediment microbial communities from the Plum Island Ecosystem LTER, Massachusetts, United States - WE1602-70 | ecosystem: Environmental > Aquatic > Marine > Intertidal zone >...
CACAATCTAGAAACCGAGACAACCGGGGCGACCCCAGCTCCGGGACCGGAGACCCGGCTATCTCAGGGCGACGTCGCCGCCTCGCCTTTGCTCTTGCGTCCCACGTCCGCCGACCTGAGCGCCGCCATCAGGCGGCTCAGCTGGGCGCGTGCCTCTTGGGCCCTTTCCGGCGTTATCGCGTGGGCGCTGTAGCGTGCCTCCACGTAGGCCTGAGTCAGAAGCCGCATGTCATCCCTGGCCCCAGCCAGCGCAGGCCAGGCTGCCGCCTCGTACTCGAAGGGGGTCTGGCTGCCGCCTCTGGGCAACCCCGATCGGGCTGCACGCCGCAGGAGGCTCCCGTAGTAGTACCAGATCCGTTCACGAGATGGAAGCGAGCCCGGCCTAAGAAGGCGGAGACGTCTACGCGCACGCGACCCGCGCCGGCGCCGGCGCAGGCTTGGGTGCGAGACGAGCTCCCGGGCGGCGGCAGCGGCCCGCGCGGCCTGCCCCCAAAGCCTGGCCAGGCCATCTAGCAGGCCGCGGACCCATCCTATCCTGGATAGCGAGCGCAACACGGCTGGATGATCGCGAAGGTAACTGCGGACCACGTATACCGCGCCAGCTACCGTGGCTGCCCAGAAGACAACCGATCGGAGGATATCCAGCCAGTTCGGCAGCGGAGCGATCGGCTCTACCACCGGCGGCTCAGCGGGCGGCCCTGCCATCGGCGCGGGCCCGTTCCCCAGCAGAAGAGCGGTTAGCCTCCCCAACAACGCGATGATGAAGAACGCCGCGACGAGGATCCCGTAGGCTACGTAGGAGGCCGCGACGACCAGCGGATAGAGCGCTCTAGAGGCAAGGTCAAACAAGCCCAAGGAGTAGTCCGTCGGCAGAACGAGGGCGACAAGCGTCGCCAGGGCGACGATGGCCAGGCTGTAGCGAGCCCACCTCCCGGCCAGGCCGAGGCTGACCCGGACGCCGCTCGCCCTCCACCAGTGTTGGAGCTCCGCATGCTGCACGAGTGCCAGCAGAGCTAGACCGAGCACGAAGTAGGCTGCCAGGTACAGCGGCAGGGGCCTCGATATGGTGTAGAAGCCGCTGCCGGCCACCAAACTGGCGTAGGGGAAAGCCGTCAGGATGAGCAGCAGCGCGCCTCCGACGAAGATGCGGGCAGTCACCGTCGCCCGCGGGGGCACATAGTCCCGGCTGCGCCCGCGGCGGTCGGAATCGGGCAGGCCGCCGATACGCTCGAAGTCGCGCTCCGTGGCATTCACCGCCCACCACGCCAGCAGAGCTGTGCCGAACGCCGCCACCTGCACCGGCCCTGCCATTGCCAGTGGATCGACCGGCCAAAGCCGCGCCTCGGCCACGATATCGGCCCAGGAATACCCCAGATAGCTCACCAGACGGGCCATGATGAACAGGAGTACGATCTCGAGCGCCCGCGTCCTGCCTGCGCCCAGGCGCCAGAGCAATCGTGCCTTGATCAGGCGGCGCGTGCTGGCGCTCTCCAGCGCTGCCAGCAGCGGTATCAGCACCAGGGCGGCTGTACTCAGCCATACTCCGCCGAGAGCGAGCAGGCCGGCGCTTGCCAACGCCAGGCAGGCAACCATCGCCCCTACGACCAGGGGCCGGAACACCCTTCCCGTCCAGCCTTCAGACTCCGTCACCAGGCTTCCAGGTCTCTCTTCCGCCACACGCGGTGCACGGCCAGACCAACACCCGTCGCCCCCCTCCGCAATGCAGACGAACTGCGCCCAGGCCCAACCAGGACCAGGGCCACGGCGAAGCCGGAACTCCTGATTCTGAAGATCTCCTCGAGAAGCGGCTCGCTCTCACTGCCAGTGATCGCCACCAGCGTGCTTCCCCAGGACAGCCGAAGCGTCTCCCGTAGCAGCAGCTCCTGGAACGGGGCCGAGGAGGACATCTGCACCCTGGCCAGCACCTCCATCAGTCGTATCAGATGGGCCTGGCCAGACCCAGGCGGGATGAGGAAGCGGGCATTCCGGCCCAGCTCCGGGTCGAAGGCCTCCGTCGCCAGGCCGACTGGCAGCCGCTCGCGAACAGCAGTGTGATTAGCGATCGAGGCGGCGACGACGATCGCCAGTTCCGCGGAGTCGTACGGCTGGCCCAGGCTGTAGCTCTCCCGATCCAGATCCAGGCAGACAAGCGTCTCCCGAGCGCTGCCAGGCTGATACCGCCGTACGAGCAGCTTGCCCACTCGGGCCGTCGCCGTCCAATGCATCCGCCGTGGCGAATCGCCCACCTGGTAGTCCCGCACACCCATCACCCGGGCCGGGTCTTCGAAGAGTGAAACCTGAGCGGCAGATACGACTAGCGGCGAGCGGGTGGGCAGACCGAGCTGGCCCAGGCTGACGACCTCGGGATAGACTATCAGGTGGTCGGCCGGCGTCACCTTGCGGCTGACGGGCCTGATACCCAGCAATCCGCCCGTCCGCAGCACGGCGGGGCCGATGCTGTAATATCCTCGACGCTGACAGGCCAGCACGTAGCGCAGATGCCTCTTTCCCCGGGGCCCAATGCCCATGGCGGCACGCCGAAACGGCGGGTTAGCCAGGCCGACCGGCAGCGATTCGCCAATCTCCAGCCAGGGCACCGGCAACCAGCTGCTGTTGTCGATCTCCACCTCCACGGCAATCCGTTCGCCGCGGAAGGCTCGATCGGTGAAGGTGCGCCGGACGTGCAGCCGCCCGATTAGATGGCGGGTCCACATGTCAGAGAGTAGGTAGGCTCCAAGCAGAACATAGGCAACGAGGACGAAGGAATCGGCACGCAGCAGGACCGCAATGAGCAGGAGGAGCAGCAGGAACGGCCCGAAGCTCTGCATGGAGGCGCTGTCTACCGATGATCGCCCACATCCAAGGGCGTGTCCTCGACTATGCGCTCGAGCACGCTCGCCGGAGTACGTCCTCGCAGCTGGCTTTCGGGTCTGATGATCAACCGATGGGAGAGCGTGAGCGGAACCAGCTCCTTTACGTCGTCCGGCAGCACGTAGTCGCGGCCCTGCAGCGCAGCCATGGCCTGGGCCATCTTGTACAGGGCCAGCGAGCCGCGCGGGCTGGCCCCCAGGCCAACGTCCGAGTGCGTGCGGGTGGCCTGCACAATGGCCAGGATGTAGTGCTCCACTGTCTCGTCGACGTGGACGTCGGTCACCAGGTCGGCCAGGTCGATCAGCTTCGATCCGTCGACAACGGATCCGATGGCCTCGATCGGGTGGGTCTTCCGCAGGTTGCGCAGCATCTCTATCTCATCCTCGCCCTCGGGATAGCCCAGCGACAGGCTGATCAGGAAGCGGTCCCTCTGCGCCTCCGGCAAGGCAAAGGTGCCCTCGTGCTCGACCGGGTTCTGCGTGGCCAGAACCAGGAAGGGGGCGTCGAGCGGATGCGTGACCCCGTCGATCGATACCTGCCGCTCCTGCATGGCCTCGAGCAGTGCGGCCTGCGTCCGCGGCGTGGCCCGGTTGATCTCGTCCGCCAGGAGGATGTTGACGAAGACGGGGCCCGGGCGGAACTCGAATTCGGCGGTCTTCTGGTTAAACACATTCACTCCGGTGATGTCGTTGGGCAGAAGATCGGGCGTGCACTGGAGCCGCCTGCAATCGAGCCCCATGCTGCCCGCTACCGCGCGGGCGAGCATAGTCTTGCCCACGCCGGGGACGTCATCGATCAGGACGTGACCCTGGCAGAGCACCGCAGCCAGGAGGAGCTCGACTTGGCGAGCCTTGCCCACGATCACTGTTTCGACGTTCTTGACTACGGCCTTGACGAACTTGGCCACCTTCTTCACGTTGACGCCTCCCCAGACGGATACGTCATTCTCAGACTCCTCGAGCAATCCCGAGGACGAGCGCTGTGCCTGGAGCCACCGCTAGTCGTGGCCCCTCCGCCCCAGCAGGTTGAGCTTGTGCCTGCGGATGATGTCGGCACCGACGCTCTCACCGCCCGGGCCGGCGAAGCTGAGTGCGTCCTCCGGGCACTGGACGATGCAAGCCCCACACTGCTCGCAGCGATCGGCCTGGCGCAGGGCGGCAACCCGCTCCACGACGAACACCCCTCGCGGGCAGACCTCGGCGCAGCGACCGCAGGCTGTGCACCGCTCCACAGCCAGGGCCACAGTGCAGCGGCGCTCGGGCTGGACCCAGCTCTTGTAGAGCGGAGTACTGCCGGCCAGGTCGATCCCGAGCATGAAGACCGTAGCCAAGCCAATCCCACCCCAGCGGAGCAGGAACGGCCAGGCCAGGTTGCCGCCCAGTATGTCAACCATCGCGGCCCCTGCCACGGCAAACACTCCAAACAGGGTCAGGAAGCCGGCCAACCCGGTGCGTGCGACGAGCCGCTCATATAGAGGGAAAGCGAGATAGACGGCCAGCGCAAGGCCCCAGATGGTACCCAGGAGCGGCAGCGCCCCCTCTGGCCAGACGAGCGCTGCGGCCAGGGCGAGCAGAGAAAGCGGAGCGGCCCACATCACGGCCATCTCGACGCGCTGGAGGAGCCCGAACTCGACCTGGCGCATCTGGGGCGACTCCTCGCCTTGCAGGAACGAGGGCAGATCGCGCACATCGACCGGCCCCCAGACCACCTCCCAGCCGGCTCGCCGCCGCACCTCGTCCGCCTCCACGCCGGCGGCCGCCAACTGGGGCAGCACGAGGCGACGGTGCGATACACTATCGGCAACGGTGGTCGTCTTCAGCGAGGAAATGACGTCGTGCGTCGTCAGATGGCCGCCGGCGGCGGCGCACCAGACGTTGATGCCGCGCGAGTTCGCCACCAGGAGCCAGGCATCGAGGCCGCGCAGCGCCCGCCTCACCCGTTGCACGGTCAGCGCGAAGTTGGCCGTGAGTACGACAGAGGACGACGGACCCGGGCTGCCCACACGGCGCAGCCCTGTGCGAGTAGGCCAGGGAAGCAGGCGAAGCGCTGTTGTGACAAGCCACAACAGCGGCCGGGGCAGCGCTGTGTCAATCATTGCACGCAAACAAGCCAGAACAGGCGGCGACTGCGGGCATCAGCCTCTGCGCGAATGATTATAGCCTGCGGGCCAGGCGAGCACAAGCAGACAGCCCCTCCGGACACACCAACCGCAGAGCACGCAGAGGGCGCCGAGGGTGACAATCCTCTTCGGGGCTGCCCCCTCCCCGCCGCTTTCGGCTTCTCCGCGATCTCTGCGCTCTCTGCGGTAGATCCGTGGCGCTTTCGCAGGCCCGCGCGGAGGTGTATAATGCCGCCCGGAGAACCCAAGGGGCGCCCATGAAGAGAGCGGTCAGCGTAAGCCTGGGTAGTTCAGCGCGCGATAAGCGCGTGGTCGCCAATCTCGCCGGCACACCGGTCAGCGTCGAGCGGATAGGCACCGATGGCGACGTGCCGGCCGCTCAGCGGCTCTTTGCCGAGCTCGACGGACAGGTCGATGCGCTCGGTGTAGGCGGCGCCGATCTCTACCTGCGGCTGGGTCAGCGCGAGTATCCCCTCCGCGCCGCGCTCAAGCTGGTACGGGGCGTGCGGCACACGCCGGTCGTCGACGGCCGCGGACTGAAGCACACGCTCGAGCGGCGGGTCTTCGAACTGGCCGAAGCGGATCTGGGAGGCCGGCCCCGTTTCCGGAAGGCTTTCATGCCGATGGCCGTCGACAGGCTGGGGCTGGCCGAGGCGGTCACCGAGGCGGCGGATGAGGTGGTCTTTGGCGATCTGATGGTCGGCCTGGGCCTCCCCATCCCGGTGCGTGGCATCGAAAGCTACCGCAGGCTGGCGCGGGTCCTCCTGCCCATCGTCAGCTTCTTCCCTATGAGCATGATCTTCTACGGCAGCGGCGGGGCGGAACAGGAGCCGAAGCATACCCGTTGCTTCGAGGAGGCCGATCTGCTCGCCGGCGACTTTCTTTTCATGCGCAAGTACATGCCGAATGACCTGGCCGGCAAGACGGTGGTCACGAACACGACGACCGAGGAGAACGTCGGGCTGCTCGCGTCCCGGGGGGTGCACAAAGTGGTCACGACCACCCCGCGCTACGACGGCCGCTCGTTCGGCACAAACGCTCTCGAGGCGGCTCTGACCGCCTACGCGGGCAAGGGCCGGCGGCTGAACGACATAGAACTGAACGGGCTGATCGATGATCTGGGGCTGCGGCCGACCGTGCAGGTCCTCAATCCTTAGGCCGCCTGGCCACCAGCTCCTGCCACCCGCCCAGCAGCCCACACTGGGATTCCACGATCTCAAGCCCTGTCCTCCTCACGAGCCCCTCCAGATCGGGAACGGCCCGCGTCGTGCTGCCAGCCAGCAGCCAGGTGAGCGCGGTGAGGGGGACGCGGACCGCGCGGAGGAGCAGCCCGGCCAGCCCCGGCGCCGCTACCTCGTCCGCCAGCAGCAGCAGCCCTCCCGGCCGCAGCAGCCTGAGCGCCTGACCGAGAAAGTAGCGCCTTTCGTCTGCGGACAGCTCAGACAGACAGAGCCCGGCAGAGACGGCATCGAAGCCGGCTGCAGGGAGGCTATCGACCTCCGCCACGCCCATCTCCCGCCACTCCACGCGGCCAGCAAGGCCCGCCGCGTCCCCCTTGCCCCGGGCGATTGCCAGCATCCCAGCGTTGACGTCGATAGCCAAGACCTGGCAGCCTCGCGCCGCCGCACGCAATGCCAGCCCGCCGGTGCCGGCGCCGACGTCGAGCAGGCGCCAGCCCGGCTCGAGGCGCGCGGCCAGGCGATCGTAGCTCCGCTCGACCCGTCCAAGCGTCAGCGCCCTCATCACGGCGTCGTAGCGGTCGGGCGTCGATTCGAGCACGCGCATGAACACAGCGCTCATTCGTGCCTCCCGTGTGGATTATAGCAGAACGACGCCGTAGGGGCGAGGCGTGCCTTGCCCCTACCGGACGCCGGCAGGGCCACACCAACCCGGACGCCACCCCCTGGGCGAACGCCCTCTTTCTGATATAATCGTTTGTGCTGTGAAGAGGAGTGCTCGCTGGCTGGCCTGTCTGTTCTTCCTGCTGGCTACCGGGGCCAGCGCCAGCGGGGGCGAACCCCCGCCTCCCCCCGCGCGCGACCCGCCAACCCCGGCGAGCGACGCAGCGACTCAGCCTGACCCGCCGGGGGGCGTGCTCGCTCCCGAGCTGGTCCGGGCGCTGGCTAGGTCGCGCGAGCATGACGAGCTCCGGGTCATCGTCGAGCTCCGCGAGCAGGCAGACCCGGAAGAGGCGAGTTCCCGCGGGACGGACGCCGAAGACAGCGCTCGGCGCGCGGTAGAAGCGCTGCAGACTACAGCAGCGCGGTCGCAGTCAGAGCTGATCGGCTTCCTGGAGGCGACCAGGGCCGCGGGCCTCGTCCGCTCCTTCAGGTCGTTCTGGATCTTCAACGGACTCGCTCTGGAGGCCCGCCCCTCACTAATCCGGGCGCTCGCGCAGCACCGCTCCATAGCCACGATCCGCCTCGACCACTACCGCCGCTGGATCTTGGACGAGAGGGAGACGACGGAATCGCTGGTCAGCTCCAGCGCCTCGGCGGTGGAGTGGAACATAGCCCAGGTACGCGCACCCGAGGTGTGGGCCTCGCTCAGTATATCCGGCACGGGAACAACGGTCGCCGGAATGGACACGGGCGTTGATTGGCTTCACCCGGACCTGCAGGCCAACTATCGGGGCTACAACCCCCACGGCTCGCACGTGCACAGCGGCAACTGGTACGACGCAGTCAACGGCACGCTCTATCCGATGGACGATCACAGCCACGGCACACACACGCTGGGCACAGCGGTGGGACAGTCCGGTATTGGCGTGGCGCCCGGCGCCAAGTGGATCGCCTTGAAGGTCCTCGATAGCACCGGCCACGGCTGGGACTCCTGGATCCACGCCGGCTTCGAATGGCTGCTGGCCCCCGGCGGCGACCCGGGCCGCGCGCCCGACGTCGTCAACTGCTCCTGGGGTAGCTCGAACGGCTACCTGACCACGTTCCGGGCCGACATCGTGGCCCTGCGGGTCGCCGGCATCGTCGCCATCTTCTCCAATGGCAACGACGGGCCGCTCGAGGGCACGGTCGGCTCGCCGGCCGCCCTGCCAGAGGCCTTCGCCGTGGGAGCCACAGACTCGGACGATGACGTGGTCAGCTTCTCCAGCCGTGGCCCCTCGCCCTGGGGTGAGATACGCCCGCACGTCGCCGCTCCGGGCGTCGGCGTCCGCTCCAGCCTGCCCGGCGGCGTATACGGCACGAAGCAGGGCACGTCGATGGCTGCGCCGCACGTCGCCGGCCTGAGCGCGCTGCTGCTTTCGGCCAACCCGGCGCTGACGATCAGCGACACCTATCACATCATCACCAGCACAGCCGTGCCCCTTGGCTCGCCGGTGCCCAACAACGACTCCGGCTGGGGGCGGATAGATGTCTTTGCCGCGCTGGCGAGCGTCACCCATCCCGGCTACATCTCCGGGACGGTCACGACGTACGGCACTGGCCAGCCGATCGCCGGCGCCTTGGTCATCGCCACGCCCCACGGCGAGGGCGGAGGGGGCAGTGCAAGTTCTGACGGTGCCGGGCTCTACTCGATGGCCATCGCTCCCGGGACCTACGACCTGAACGCCTCCGCCTTCGGCCACTTGTCCGGTGCGATCAGCAGTATCGGGGTGGCCACGGATACGGTGAGCGTGGCCGATTTCTCGCTGAGCGCGCTGCCCACGGGGACGCTACAGGCAAACGCCACCGCCGCCGCCACGGGCGCGCCGCTCACGGCCACGATCACGCTCGAGGGCACCCCGCTCACGGCCACCGCCAGCTCGTACAGATTCAAGCCGCCGGAGGGGGTCTACGTAGTCCGGGCCAGCCAGCTGGGATACCGGGTGCTCACAGCCACGGCATATATCACGGCCGGCCAGGCAACGACCGTCTCCCTCGCCCTGCCCGCGGCGCCTTCGATCCTACTCGTCGACAGCGGCGCCTGGGACTACGACAGCCAGATCGGCTACTACCAGGAGGCGCTCGACGATCTGGCATATACCTACGACGAGTGGGTGGTCAAGTCGCTCCCGGGCGACGTACCGGAGGCAGGCGACCTGACGCCCTACGGCATCGTCGTCTGGAGCGCTCCGGAGGACGCCCCTGGGTCCATTGGGGCCCAGTCGGCGATCACCGGCCACCTCTCCTCCGGCGGACGGCTCCTGCTGAGCGGGCAGGATGTGGGCTACCTGGACGACGGGGGTACGGGCTTCTTCTACGCTCCGTACTACCGGGACTACCTGAAAGCCCAACTCGTCGAGGACAACGCCGATGACTGGGTATTGGAGGGCGCGGAGGGCAGCCTCTTCGCCGGGCGGACGATCACGATCGCCGGACCCGGCGGGGCGGACAATCAGTTCTCGCCGGACGTGGTGGCTCCCTTCGATCCCGACAGCGCGGCCGGGGCTCTCGTCTACCGGGAAGGCGGATGTGGGGCCTTGAGTATCGGCACCTGCCTGCCCTACAAGGTGATCTACCTATCCTTCGGGTTCGAGGCCATAGAGAGCCGGGCGGGCCGCCAGGAGATCATGAGCACGGCGCTCGACTGGCTGGCCGCCGAGCCGGCGGCTGTCGGCTTCGAGCTGAGCCCTGCTGAGCAGACAGGCATCGGCGTAGCAGGCAGCATCGTCACCCACGCGCTGCGATTGCGCCACGTTGGCCAGAGCGGCAGCAGCGACGCGTTCACACTGACGCTCTCGGGCAACTCGTGGAGCACGCAGCTGAGCACGCCCGCTCTCACACTGAGCCCCTGTACGTCCGACAACGTGGTGATCAGCGTGACGGTTCCCATCAGCACAGCGTTGGACGCCCGCGACGAGGTGACGGTCACCGCCCAGTCCACTCTCTCGCCCACGCTTGTCCAGACGGCCACGCTGACGACGAAGGCGCCGGCACCGATCCTGCTGGTGGACGACGACCGGTGGTACGAACAGCGCCCCAAGTACGAGGCGGCGCTCGGTGCGGCAGGGCTGCCGTATGACGTCTGGGAGTCCCATCCGGCGACCGGGTCGGGTTGGGACGTTGGCCCATACCCCGAGATCCTGGCCCGCTACCCGATCGTCGTCTGGTGGACGGGGTACGACTGGTACCGACCGGTGACGAGCGAGCAGCTCGGCTGGCTGGAGAGCTACCTCGAAGAGGGAGGCCGCCTCTTCCTTTCGTCACAGGACTTCCTGTACTTCCACGGCGATTCGGCGTTCAGCCGGCGCTGCCTGGGATTGCTTTCGTTCGCGGAGGACATCACAGCGACAAGCGCTACAGGCGTGGTGGGCGACCCGGCCGGCGACCGGCTGGGACCGTACGAGCTGGACTACCCCTTCCGCAACTGGTCGGACGCAGTCGAGCCCTGGCCGGGCACGGCTGTGTCGTTCCGCGATCAGGGCCGGCGGGCGATCGCGCTCTCGAGGGAAGAGGGGGATCACAGGGCCGTCTTCCTCTCCTTCCCCTTCGAGACGCTGGCGGAGGCGGAGCGTCCGGCGGTGATGCAGCAGGCCGTCGGGTGGCTATCGTGGCTAGGGGGTTCGACATTCTCCCCCAATCGGCCAGCGATGGGCAGCGGCGATGCTGTGACCTACACCCTACTCCTGAGCAACGACGGCCCGTTGACAGTGACAGCGTCGCTTTCGAACACCCTGCCTGCAAGCACGACGATCTTGCCGGGAAGCCTGGCCGGGCCGGCGACGTACGATCCGCCGACGACGCGGGTGAGCTGGACAGGGCAGCTGGGGCCGGGGGAGGGAGTGACGGTGACCTACGCGGCGGTGCTGACGGGCACCGCGGGCACGCAGATCACGAACACGGCCCGGCTGCGGCTGGATGACCATTCCATAGGTTTCGACCGGGGCGCGGTGGTGCGCATCGGCGCGCCGGACCTATCCCCTTCGGCGCTGTGGTGCGAGCCGGAGCGGCCACGGCCGGGGACAGTTGTGAGTTGCGCGCTCGCCGCGGCGAACGCCGGGCCGGCGACCGCGGTGAGCGCGACGGTAGCGATCTCGTTGCCCACGACCGCCGAGTACGTGCCGGGCTCGTTGGTCTGGGCGGGGGGAGGGAGCGCAGCCGCCTCGGACGACGCAGTCGATTGGGCAGGGAGCATCGTCTCCGGCGGGCAGATCACGGTGACCTACGCGCTGCAGCTGCCCGCCGACCCACTGCAACTGCCCCACTACTCCGTGGCCTTCTTGGAGGATGGGACGGGACTACTACTTGAACGGCCGGCGTGGGTGGTGGCGGAGCCGTGCCGCGTCAGGTTGATCCTCATCTTTCGGGGATACGGCGGCCCGTAGTCGAAGCGCGCTAGACCCTAAGGGTCTGCTATGAGGCCTAGCGATCATCTGGGGCGAGCAGCCGCCAAACACCTTCGCCGTTTCGAACCGTCCCAGACCCTTAGGGTCTTCTTCCTAGAGGACGTGGCCGCCTGGTGACGGCCCCGCACTCTGAGCGCCCTGGCCCGGCTATGCGCTGCGCCGGGGTTTAGCTGCCCGACACAGCCCAGTGCACACCTCGGGTCTTCCTCTCCCGATCCGCAGCACGTGAAGAGCCGGGCCTCTGAGAGGCCCGGCTCTATGTACTCGAAGGGGCGTTCGCCGAGAAGGGAGGGTGGGCTGCGGGCAGCCCAGGTATGGCGGTCAGCCAGCCCGGGCTACCTCCGCGACCCCATTGCTGCGTGCCTCAACCAGGTTCTCGTACAGCGTCCGGCTGAAGCCCGTAACGGTAAGAAAGCGGTCCAGGAGAGCGCGCTCCAGCTCGGCATCGCGAACCTCTAGATAACCGGAATAGATGAGCGCGGAATCGAGATTCAGCGCCTTGTCAAGGCTCCGCATGGTTGCCGACAGCGCCTCTGCGTCGTCACTGAGCTGCTCGCGGGCTAGCTCGAAGAGCCGGCTCCTGGCCAGCCCCTCCAGCAGGATGACGTCGTTGAACGTCAGGTCCCGCTCCAACAGCCCCGTTCCGAACGCCCGGCGCTCCTGAGCGCGCTCCCCCTCGAACGCCCCTTCGAGTAGACCAGACAGCCACTCACCGAGCGTGGCGTGCAGGCGGCGCACAAAGCGCTTGTTCGACATCAGCGCGTGTGCCCCCTTGCACTCCGCCAGCTGCTCGCCCAAGTACTCGACAACCTGGCTCAGGTTCGAGTTCAGCCAGGAGCGCAGCTTGGCGATCTGCGCCTGGTCGGCCAGGTCCCATCCTACACAGGCCTTGACCGTGTCAAACCAGGCCGTCATCCCCACCAGTTTCCTCCACCGCCCGGAAGAGACCTGCCCTCATTCACCGCCGCCGGCGCTCTCCGGAACCAGCCCGGACTCGCCCACTCCGCCGACGAGCGATCGCCTGTCGTCCGAATCGATAGCTCCGCAGCGGCTCCTCATCGAGACTTCCTGCAACAGCCGGCGCAACCGCTGTGATGCCGCCACGCGCGGATTACCGGCCCTCCTCAGAGCCTCGACTAGATCTACAGTCTGATCAGCATTCACCATCTGCACACCCATCTCTTCCTGCCCAGCAAACACCCCGCCGTCTACCAATCGCCCCGGCAGCCAGCGTGTAAAGAGTGTAGACGGCGGGGCCTGCGCTGGTGCCGGGCGCAGCGGCCAACCATAGGATACCACACTGCCCCGGACGTACATGTAACGAAGGGGTTACGGTTTGGTTACGGGTGGGGACGCTGAATCTGGCCCTACTGGCGCGCCGCAAGGCCGCCGCCAGCGCGGCCAAGGCGAGGGATGCTGCGAGCGACACTCACTCAGAGCCGGATCGACCCGAGGAAAGGAGGTAGCCTACACCCCGCACGTTGACTATGTAGCGGGGATTCGAGGCATCTTGCTCGATCTTCTTACGCAGGCGGCGGATGTGCACACGGACGATTGCCCGGGCTCCCCAGGCATCCGTATCGTAGCCCTGCGCCCGCCGCACCAGGTCCCGAGGGCTCCAGACTTCGTCCGGCGTCTCCATGAGGCAAGCCAGTATCTTGAACTCTGTCGGTGTCAAATCAAGCGGCCGGCCGCCCATCGAGGCCACGTGCTTCTGCCGGTCGAGCGCCAGGTCGCCGATCTTGGCGAAGCGGTCGGCGCGGACAGGGGCAGCCGGCTGGGGAAGCTCGCCACCCTCCACTGAAGCCAGCCGCGATATCGTCTGCTCCAGCTGGTTCACGAGCACTTGCCGCTGCCTCTCCTGGTGGCGCTTCTCCAGACCCTTGCGCACGCTTTCCAGGACCTCCGGGACAGGGCACGGCTTCAGCAGGTAGTCGTGCGCTCCCTTGCGCACCGCGTCGATTGCCGTCTCCAGCGTGGCGAAGGCGGTCAGCAAGATGATCACCGTTCCGGGCGAGCGCTCGCCCACCGCCTCGGTCACCTCCAGCCCGTCCATCCCCGGCATCTTCAGATCGAGCACCATGAGGTCGAACGGGCCGCTCTTCTCCAGGAGGCTCAGCGCCTCCTCCCCGCTGGCCGCCGTGTGCACCTCGTACCCCTCTAGCTTCAGCACCTCGGCCATCGAGACGCGGGCCACAGCCTCATCGTCCACGACCATCAATCGAATCGCTCGATCGTGACTGTCCATTGTCACCTCACCCTGGGCTGCGATCCCCACGCACCCCCTGTACAGGCAGACGGACGGTGAAGGTGGACCCCTCACCGGGCTGGCTCACCACTTCGATGTCGCCGCCGTGCCGCTCCACTATACCGTAGCTAATGGCCAGGCCGAGTCCGGTGCCGTTCTGCTTGGTGGTGTAGAAGGGCTCGAACAGGTTGGCCACTTGCTCGGCGCTCATCCCCTCTCCGCCATCGCTGAACTTCACCAGCACGGATTCCCCGTCGTCCGAGAGCATCGTCTGCACGGATAGCTCCCCGCCGCCAGGCATAGCCTCGGTGGCGTTGATCGCCAGGTTCAGGAACACCTGGGCGATCTGGTCCTGCACCAACTCCGCCGGGGGCAGCTCACCCAGGTCGGCGCTCACGGCGACGCCGCTGTGCTGCATCTTCTTCGCCGCCAGCTTCAGAACGTTCTCCACGACCTCGTTTACGTCGACGAGGGCGACACCTCCCTTGGACGGCCGGTAGAAATCAAGCATACGCTGAACGATGCTGATCAGGCGCTTCACCTCACTCTCCGCCATCTCCAGGTACTCGCGTCGCTTCTCCGCCCCCAGCTTCTCCTGCCGGGAGAGATGCAGAGTGTTGTGAATCGCCTGCAGAGGGTTGTTGATTTCGTGAGCGACCGAAGCAGCCAGCCTGCCGATGGCCGCCATCTTCTCTGCCTGCACCAGCTGGGCCTGCGAGCGTTCTATCTCCTGCGCGAAGTCCGCCAGCTCCCCATATAGGGCGGCGTTCTCCAGGGCCACGGCCACAGAGGCCGCTATCGCCTCCACTAGCTCCTGGTCCTCGTCGGTGAACGCCCCACCGGACCGATTGAGCAGCTGCATCGCGCCGATGACCCGGCTGCGCGCGGCCAGTGGCACGCAGAGTATGCTCTGGGCCGTGACCCCTCCAACCTCGTCTACTTCCGGCAGGAAGTGTGGGTCCCGGTCCACGTCGTTCACCAGCCTGGGCTGGCCCGACTCGACCACGTGGCCGATGACCCCTTCCCCCCGTTCCATCTTCCTGCCGCTTCCGTCCTCTTCCGGCCCGAAGGTGGTGCGCACCTCCAGCTCGTCGCTCTCCTCGCCGACGAGCACCACCAGGCCCGCTTCCACCGGAACGATCCCCCCGATGCCGCGCATGGTAGCCGCCAAGATCTCATCCAGGTCGAGGCTCGAGCTGACCATGCGGTTGGCCTCGACAAGGGCAGCCAGCTCCTGGTTGCGCCGCTTCAACGCCGCCTCGCTGCGGCGGACGCGCATCACAGCGTCGATCCGGGCCAGGAGCTCCTGGGGATCGAAGGGCTTCGTCAGGTAGTCGTCCGCCCCCAGCCCCAAGCCGAGCGTTTTGCTCTCGACAGAGTCGATCGCCGTGGTCATGATGATAGATACATCGCGCAGCCGCCGGTCCGCCTTGGCCCGCGCCGCCACCTCGTACCCATCCATGCCCGGAACCATTATGTCCAAAAGGATCAGATCGACCGGCCTGCCCGTCTCCGCCTGCTCAACCAGCACCTTGAAGGCCTCGTCCCCCGAGTAGGCGACGAGCACGTCAGCGTGGACGGGAGCTAGCATATGCTTCAGAAGGACCACCATGTCGCGGTCATCTTCAACGACCAGTATGCGCGGCGCTA
>Ga0307421_1001306_pt1 | contig 15148 bp, 10 predicted proteins | sample SalMarWE160270MG_FD_202163 | JGI IMG/M metagenome (GOLD analysis project Ga0307421, IMG submission 202163) | Salt marsh sediment microbial communities from the Plum Island Ecosystem LTER, Massachusetts, United States - WE1602-70 | ecosystem: Environmental > Aquatic > Marine > Intertidal zone >...
GGAAAGACTCTTTTTCCGGGTTATGCGCCATCAATTCCAGGAAGCTTTCCAGCTCCTGATCCAGCTGTCCTTCATATTCAACGATATACCAACTCACTGGAAGAAAGTAGTTTTCTGCTCTTCTTAATTTTCGTTCAATTTCGTGCCGGTAGCGGTCATCCAGTTGATTTCGATAATCTTCCCAGCTGCCTGGTAAGCTGAGGAAAGGAGCCGGCTGCAGTACTTCCTCCTTAATAAACCACCCATTTGATTCTACAGTCTTGTGAAGTAATGATATGGTAGGAGAATTCTCCGGAAGATTGAATAAATCCAGAATCTGCCAGGCAGGGCTCTCGGCAGACTGAAGAAATCCAAATATCTCATTGATGAAACCAACTAATGTATCTGGTCTCGCGATCAGGTCCAGGTAATCAGATATTTGATGGCTGCCCAGAAACAATATCCGCTGATTTTCGAGAAAAAATGGGGCAATACCCTGGAGGAGATTCGTTTGATCGCGGCTGGTGAGGATTAACAATTCTCCTTGTTCCCATTCTCCCCCTCCCAGTGTGGACCACCAGCTGGTGAGATATTCGTGCCTCAGGAATGGCACATGACTTGCACTTTTTATAAGAAGCGCGTTCCATTCATTTTTTAGGTTAAGAAAATCACTATTAGATTGAATAATTTCTATGGTCATGAACTTTCCTCTGTCCACCAGAGCTGGTTTCGAAACTCATTTTACCAGTATAATAAAAGCAGGTACTGATCTCAAGCGGGATATGTGACTATGGCTATCAGGTTTAATCTAAATATACTGCCGATTTTCCAGCAAGCGGGGAAAACCGTGTCGGCACTACCGGGATTATTTATTGCTTCTCCACCCCGGCGTTCCTCAAGAAGGCGATCTCAGGAGCGGTTAATCTTACACCTTAAGATCGAGGGCAATGCACCCTTATCTGAAACTGCCCAACAGCAGCTGCTGGCGAAACTGGCAGAAGTGTATTTCCAAACGGATGGATCTACAACTTCAGCTTTACGCAATGTGACCGATGTCCTAAATAAATACCTCCTGGACCGCAACTACAGAGCTGCCTCACGGGGACTAAAAGGTGTGGGATATCTCACCCAAATCGTCTTAAGGGAAGATCGGATTTTGTACGCCCAGTGTGGTCCCTCGTATATTTATGTCATTACTCCGGACCAGGTAAAGGATTTACATGATCCTGACCTGTCCGGAACCGGTTTAGGAGTGGGGAAAGCATTTAAAGTGCGCTACCATCAGGAAAATATCCAACAAAACCAGCTGATAGTTATCACGCCAAAACTACCTGAAACCTGGACAAAAAGCGTTTTTAAGAACCTGCCGAGAATGAAGCTCAGCGCTCTTGTCCAGCGTCTGATCCACAAGATAGAAGACAATCTAGAGGCCGTTCTTTTGTTTCCTGTAGAAGGGAATGGGGAAGTAAACGTCCTGCAGCCGAATTGGGAATTAGGCGCTGATGTGATCAAGCTGCCAGAATTGGATCTGGAACCAGAACCCGAGGCAGCAAGGGAACCGGAAAAAACTCAGAAACATCCAATTCCTTCCATCCAGATAGCTGAAGAAATAGTTTCTGAGCCCGGACCAACAACCCCGCCCGGAGGGGATGTTCCCCCTGTTGACATTCCGGAAATCTCCCGGAGAGAGTCACCTGATCAAACGGGATTATCAAAACGGTTGGCTTCTGAACTTGCTCCGGTAATAAGTAACATCACAGAATCAACCGTTTGGTCTGTCCTATCCAAAGCTGCCTCATCTATAGGTAAATTGTTCCAGGGAGCTTGGAGGTGGATACTTTCCCTGATTGGAAGAATGCTGCCTGATGAACAGCTGTTGGATTTACCTTCCTGGACGTTAAGTTTAATCGCAGTTCTAGTCCCCCTGATTATGGTTGTCTTCGGCAGCGTCTTTTATATCCAACGGGGAAGAAATCGCCTTTATCAAACCCATTTTACAGAGGCGCAATCCTTATTGACAATGGCAGAATATCAGGATGATCCTGCTGAATATTATCAATCTATCGAAGGCGCGATGAATGAGATCCAGTCAGCAAGAAGTTATCAACAAACTGACGAAGTTGAAGAGCTCTACCAGGCCATCAGACTGGAATTGGATATCTTGGATCGTATCACCCGCTTAAATTATCAGCCGCTGTTCAGCAGGGGGTTGGGAGTGGATGTTACTATTTCCAGGATTGTTGTCACTCCCTGGAATGACCTCTATATGTTAAATGAGGACAAGGGCACAGTGATTTGGGCCCAATCAAATCCGGATGGATATCAGATTATGAGTGAATTCAGCTGCGGCCCGATTGATGGACCTGTTACAGTCGGACCCCTGGTGGATATTGTCAACCTGCCGACATCCCAGGAGGATCAGGCTACAATTTTGGGAATTGACCGAAATTACACCATGATCTTTTGTTATGCAGATCTAAGTGAGACCCCGGTAATATTTGAAGATACTTCTTACACATTGGGTCGGGGACCGGTAAAGGCGATTACCATGTCCAGCAGTATGCCATATAACCTGTATATCCTTGATCCGGAAAAACGAGCCATCTGGATTGAGTATCAAAACCAGAATTATCATGAAGGATCTGAGTACTTTGGAGCGGTAGATTCACCCGAGATGGCTGATGCTCTTGAATTGGTGACCAACGGCAGTGATTGAAGGACCAGATTCTAATCCTCTCTGTACAACACCGTTTGAGTTTACTGATCTCAGAGAAGGCCATGAATCAGGAGCGTTCATCACTGGTGCAAACTTTAATTCATTTACCATTAAAAGCTCACCAGGTATGGCTGTTTATATGCTGGATTCAGAAGAGCAGGCTTTATACCGCTTCAGCACGCAGCTGGAATTTCAGGAACAATTCCGTCCGATGGATGGGATTATCGCCAACCCGGCAACAGCATTCACTATTACCATGAGTGATAGGGTTTTCCTGGCAGTAGATGACCAGGTATACACTGCGCAGTTAATTCCCTGAACCAAACACATGGAAAATAAAAACAGGTTGATATTGTGAACTGACCCCCAAAAAGTAGACGCGAAAAGAAACACCTCCTGTGAGAGAATCAAAAAAAGGAGGTGTTTTTTATATATGAACAATCCGTAATCCTCCAGGGAGTACGGATTATATTAATTACGAATTATATTCTTCAAATAATTCTTCTCCGGAGGGTTGAAGCAGCACAACCGTGATATTGTCGTGTCCACCCCTCAGATTTGCCAGATCCACCAGTTTTTGCAGCTGTTCATCGTGAGTGCCGCCCGCCTGAAGAATTTTAAGAATTTCCTCGTCTGCGACCATGTCAGAAAGCCCATCCGAGCAAAGCAGAATCAGGTCCATAGGCAGTAAAGGTAGTCCCTGATTTGCTTTCGCCTGCTCCAGGTTCTCATTGTCTGCCAAATACAAACGGAGGTCTGGTTTAATGGGATCCGAAGAACCAAGATAGCTGCGGATTAAATGTCTGCGGGGATGACTGCGGGCCTCCTTGGAGTTAATAACACCTACATCTAACGCTTCTTGTACCCAGGTATGATCGATGTTCAACTGGCGGATAAAGTTATCCCGGATCAGGTAGATTCTTGAATCTCCCAGGGTCGCAATGTAAAGGGCAGTATCGATGATCAGAGCGCACGCTACCGTCGAGCCCATTCCTTTTTTTTCATTATCTTCAGCTGCTTCTGAGGTAATACTGTGATTAGCTTCCAGGAGAGCGCTTTTAAGTACCCACTGGGGATCACCCATGTCACTTTCTGCAATAGCGCTGACGATCGTGTCAACGGCAATTCTGGAGGCGACCTCACCTGCTTTATGCCCGCCGATTCCATCAGCTAACACAGTAAGCAAGACTGGCGTATCATCATTATCGCTAATAGTAAATGAAGTAATCTGATAGGAATCTTCATTTAACCTGCCCCGGCTGCCCGGGTCTGATATGGCTGCTGTATCGAGGTGATTTTGATTACTCAGGATCAAGTTATTTTCTCCTCGGTGAAAGGCAAGTTACTTGCCCCGTCCATTAGCTGATATCGGAATCCAGCTTCTCCGATGTGTATGATATCACCATCTTTGAGTGGATGGGGCTTGTTGCTTAAAATCTGTTTGTAGTTGATCCAGGTACCTGTTGGAGATCCTTCGTCTATAATAACGAATTCTCCGTCAGGTTGAATAGTAATGCGGGCATGCTGTTTTGCTACAGAGGGATGGGGGATATTGATAATTCCTGGGGAAGGATCGTTTCCCAGGATGACATCGTTTTCCCATACCTGGATTGGTTCAGGAACCTGTCGCTGAAGTACATCATTGATAGGAATCAAACGGAAAGCTTTTTGTTTTTTGATCTCGAGAGAGGCAGGGTCACTTGCGCCGTTGATAAACTCCCTGTTTTGAGTGATTTTCTTAAGTCGAGAAATTTTATTTTGCTCTTTTCCTTCCTTCCTGAAAAACCGATTTACGCCAAATTTAAATTTTGGCTTGATAGCCCCTATTGAAATAAGAATAAACAACAGTATACCCAGGATAAGTACGAGTGCCAGGCCGGAAAAAGCTGGGGCATACTTGGCTAAAATTGTACTGATGGACGGAGGAGGTATGTCTACGATAACCTCTACCGGGGTTTGGATACTCTGTTTGCTGAGACCGAGCAGATCTACTGCTTCAATTGTGAGGTAGTGGAGTGCACTGTTCTCATATTGGCTTAGATCCCATACAAAATGATCATAAGGTTCCGTGGTTAATCTGGAGACAACTTCCCCATCAACCCGGAAGATGACTTCTTCAAGCTCTCTCGGATGATGATCAGGAAACTCAACGATTACACCAAGTGTAATTGATTCGGGTTCAAAGTCAGCTGTGGAAAAAGTGTCACTTCCTATTTGATCTATCTTTCGGGTAATAACCCGGGGCGGGGAGATGAATATGGGGTTTGGGGGTTGTACATCTAGGAAAAACTCTCTTTGCCCTTCACTCTCCCCCAAATTCGAGGATATTGTTAACTCTAGAGTATGGGAACCTGAGGTGACAATTTGAGATTGATAATTTATCAAATAGGTGCTGCGTAAAGGGGCAAATAATCCGACAAAATCAGGAAGAGGTTCATCACCAGAAAAGGTGAAGAAATTACCATTTGTTTCCACTGATAATCTTTTTAGTACTTCCGCGCCAGTTGATGTAAAGAAAGCCGGCGAAGATACCAGGATTGTATAAACCATCACCTGGCTGTCTCTAGCCCTTGAGACCAGACTTTCAATTGCCGCAGACTCTGCCGGTGTAGTGGGAGGTGTAAACAGCAGTACAACCCGCTTCATTCCTACCTGATTAACAGGATCCGAGGCGATCTCAATTGCTCTTGCCAGGACATTTAAGTTAGGTTCAGTTTCCCTCAGATCCGGTGAATATTCTTCCACCGTAGTGATAAAATCCCCTTTATTGTCAAAATGGGTCAACTCAATACCGTCATTGGTAATTAAGCTCAAATCATCCGGAGAGGATGGGAGAGTCAGATTTGCCCAGCCTATCAAGGCTTCTGTTATGTAATTAAATCGTGATTGCCCGCTGATGTCTTGGATAGCAAATGGAGCTGAGATATTTAATACCATAACCAGTTGAATACCAGGGGTAAGGGCTTTAAAATTCAGGAATTCTTTTTCAAATCCATCTTCCCTCAGTGTAACCTGATCTTCAAGCAAATCTGTAATCACCCTTCCGTCTCTCTCTGTGGTATCGAAGTATACTGTCATGAGGGGGAACTCGGCAGTCTCGGGAGGGGAAATATCCACTACTCTGCCAGCCTGTGCACCTGCAGGAACCGTGGTGCACAGTAAGCTGATCCAGATCAAAAACGCTCTTAGATAGTTCTTTTTTGACTGTGTTTTTTTCATTATTAGTTTAAGTCATTGTACCAAAACGTGTTCAAAATCCGGCTTACTGTTTTTTTAGGTTTTTCGGATACACCTGGATCGGACTAAAGGATAAATAATGTAGGGTGTGATAAAATTTGTTGTGTTGAAAACAAAGCCTATTTTATTGTGAAATTTGATAATTATTATCTATGACTGAGTTTATTTTGGCATCAAAATCACCCAGGCGGCAGATGCTGCTCCGCAACCTGATTAATAATTTTATCGTTATGGAAACGGATATTAATGAGACCATTCATCCTGGGGAAGATCCTTCCGATTTTGTGCTCAGATTAGCATTAGAAAAAGCATTTGCTGCCGGGAAAAAACTGGATGAGAGTACCCTTCAGGATGTGATTGTAATTGCCGCCGATACTATTGTTGTTGACAGGGGAAAGATGCTCGGGAAACCGATCGACGCGGCAGATGCAAAAAATATCTTGGAACGGCTGAAAAACAGAACTCATCAGGTTCTATCTGGGATAGCAGTATATCAACTCGAAACAGGGCAAATCCGATCCGGGATGGTTCTTACAGAAGTGAGAATGAGAAACTATAGTGAAACAGAAGTCCAGGAATATATAAATAGTGGTGATTCTTTTGATAAAGCAGGTGCTTATGCCATCCAGAATGACTCGTTTAATCCAGCGCCGGATTTTGAAGGATGTTTTGCTAATGTGATGGGTTTGCCACTTTGTCACCTTTCGTTGTTATTGAGAGAGGCAAATCTGGAAATATATTCGAGAGTAGCGGAACGCTGCCAGGAATCGATTCATTATCAGTGCCCGGTTTATTCCCAAATATTAACCGGGGAGAATGAACAATAGATAAAGAGTGATTTGATATGAAAAAGAGGTTAATACTTTTATTTCTTCTGGTGCTGCTTGTGGGGTGTAATAAATCAAATCCCGAAGCTACTCAAACAGAAGAATTTACTCCCACCCCGGGTTTGGCAACACCTGTAGTGCAAACAACCCAAACCCCCGATGTGGAAACGACCGCTGTGAATTTCCTGAACAGTTGGAAGGATAGTGATTTTCAGGCCATGTATGAGTTGTTGGATCCTGCAAGTCAAGCCATGATCAGCGAAGAAGAATTTTCTCAACTGTACCATGATTTTGCCGTGGAACTTGCTTTGGAAACCCTGGATTATCGGATTTTATCTTCCTTTATTGATCCTGCCCAAGCTCAGGTTGCGGTATCTGTCGATTACAACAGCCGGCTGATCGAAGGGATCTCCCGGGAAATTATTCTCATGCTCGCCCTGGCAGACGGTGAGTGGAAAATTGAGTGGTCAAAAGCTCTTATCTTTCCGGAACTAGAAGGGGAGAATCAACTGCAGCTTACTAGAATTGTTCCCTCCCGGGGAAATATTTATGACCGGGATGGCAGTGTGATCGTAGCTTACGCGGAAGCTGTTTCTCTGGGAATCACACCTTCACAAATTAAACCCAAACAAGAAGAAAAATTACTGAAGGAATTGGGTAATGAACTTGATATGCCGTGGCAAGTCATTGCTGCAATGTATAAAGATTTTCCCCCCGATGTAGATTGGTATATCCCGCTGGGTGCAATTTCGATGGATACAATTGAAGGGCGGTTGGGAATCCTTCAGTCTTATACAACTACCGGTCTTTTACTCAGGAATTTTGAGGGCCGGTATTATTTTAACGGTGGAATTGCGCCGCAGTCTACAGGATATGTGCGCTGGATCCAGGAATCTGAAGAAGATGACTACAGGATCCTTGGTTATTCCAGGGATGAAAAAGTTGGCGGACAGGGCTTGGAAAGTTGGGGAGAGCCCTATCTGAGCGGGGACCGGGGAGGGATCCTCTACGTGGTGGATGGAGAAGGTGAGATTCTATCCCAGTTGGCACGATCAGAAGCTGGTCCAGCATCAGAAATCTATACTACAATCGAGAAAGAATTTCAGCTGGAAGTGCAAAAAGCTATGTATGGGTATAACGGCGCAATTGTGGTCCTGGAATTGGACACTGGACGCGTTTTAGCCATGGTATCCAATCCACACTTTGACCCCAATGCCTTTAATTCCAACTATTTCAACTCCAATTTACTGCTGCAGGAATACTACAAAACTGATCAGAAATCACCCTTTCTGAACCGGGCTACACAGGGTTTATATCCCCTTGGATCCGTGTTTAAGATTATCACCATGGCAGCAGCTCTGGAAAGCGGTGAATACCAAGCGGGTGATATATACGACTGCGGCTATTTCTTTGAGGAACTGGGTGGAGTAACCTTGACCGATTGGACATACGATCACTTTCTTGAAGATGATAAAACGCCTCCCAGTGGGGTTTTAACTCTCACTGAAGGATTAATGCGCTCCTGCAACCCTTATTTCTGGCATATCGGATTGGATCTATACCGGAAAGGGCTTACGGATGCGGTGTCTGAAATGGCGAAAGGTTTTGGCCTGGGATCGCTGACAGGGATTGAAACGCTTGAAGAAGAAGCTGGAAATATTCCAGTTCCGCAATCTGAGTTAGACGCCACAAATTTAGCGATAGGCCAGGGAGAAACTCTGGTAACTCCCCTCCAGGTTGCTCAAATTTTCGCCGCCATTGGTAACGGAGGCACTATCTATAGACCTCAATTCGTGGAGAGCATCAGAACCTCAGGAGGAGAAGAGATCTTTTCCTTTGAGCCCCAGGCAGTGAGTGAACTGCCAATTAGCAGCAGTAACCTGAACATTATTAAAAATGCCTTGATTCAAGTGGTTGATAATCCCCGGGGTACAGCAAATTACCGGATCCGTGGATTGCATATACCTGTAGCGGGTAAAACAGGTACTGCCGAGTCCGGATCAGGTGAGTCACACGCCTGGTTCGCAGGTTACACTAATAACCAGAATGAAAACAAACCCGATATCGCAGTGGTCGTGATTGCTGAGAACGCCGGTGAGGGATCAGATGTGGCTGCCCCAATTTTCCGGCGGGTTGTTGAACTCTATTTTGATCAGATACTGCGTTATTATCCCTGGGAAACCGAAATCGGTGTCTGGTATGTACCGGATCCGGAAAACGGCGAAGAATAATATGTTGAAGAAGGTTGTTACGTGAGTGAACTCCTGCGGGGAAGGGTAATCCAATCCCAATCTGGTTTTTACACAGTTGAAATCGGGGAAGGTGAGTTGATCTGCCAGCTAAGAGGGCGATTAAAACAAGGGCGCAAGATAGGAGATATCGTCGCAATTGGAGATTGGGTTCAAGTGTCCAGACAGGATGAACGGGAGGGGATGATAGAAGAAGTTGAATCCCGCCAGAGTATGATTTACCGAATGGCACCCACGGCGAGAGGGGAATATCGACAGGTGATCATTGCCAACCCGGATCAGGCAGTTTTTGTATTTTCGGTTACTCAACCGGAACCAAGGTTGCGGATGTTAGATAGATTCCTGGTCATTGCGGAAAAAGAAGATGTATCTGCTATTATTGTTGCAAACAAGATTGATTTAACTGGTATGAAAAAAGCCAGGGATCTTTTTAGCCGTTATCAAAAGATTGAATATCCGGTTTTTTACACCTCAGTTATTAATCGGCGCGGGATCAAAGCACTTAAGAAACAATTAATAGGTAAAACCAACTTGTTCGCAGGTCCTTCCGGGGCTGGAAAAACCAGTATTTTGAACGAAATCCAGCCTGGATTAGGTTTGGAAGTGAAGGAAGTAAGCGACACAACGAAAAAAGGTAAGCACACCACAGTCTCTAGAAAACTAGTTGCCTTGAGTGGTGGAGGGTATGTAGCTGACACACCGGGATTAAAAGCCCTGGATCTATGGGATATTACACCAGAGGAAGTGGATGGCTATTTCCGGGAGATTAACAATCTGGTGCATAATTGCCGTTTCAGCGATTGTACCCACACTCATGAACCAGGCTGTGCTGTACTAGACGCGCTTAAGAATAAACGCATCCACATAGATCGCTACAGGTCCTATTTGCGGATGAGAGAAGTTGAAGAAGATAAAATTCCATGGTTTTAAAGAGCAGATATTTCCTGGTCATCATTTTTATATCTTTAATCCTGCTGTCAGCCTGTAAGGAAGAAGGAATCCAGGCTCTTGAGATTCCGCAAGTCAGTAAAGAAGATGACCTCCCCGGCCTGATACCGTCTCCTGTTCCGGAAAGAACGCTGTCAATTTGCCTTGGGGATGAACCGGAGTCACTCTTTCTCTATGGGGATCAATCATCATCCGCAGTTATCATCCGCCAGGCAATTTATGATAGTCCCGTAGATGAGGTAGATTTTCAGTATTCTTCATCTTTACTGGAGGAAATCCCCTCCCAGTTAAATGGGTTAGTAGCTGTTGTCCCGGTGGAAGTTTATCCCGGAGAAAAAATTGTTGATTCAAAGGGAAATATAACCATATTAGCGAGCGGCGTTGAATACCGGCCAGCTGATTGTTCGGCGCCAGATTGTTTGGAAACCTATCAGAATCAATCTCCGGTTATTCTCGATCAGGTAGAGATAAGGTTCCCGATAAAATCAGGGATTAAATGGGCTGATGGAAATCCGCTGACAGCGGCTGATTCCGAGTTTTCATTTTGGACAGCACAGGAGTTGTACGGATCCCGGGGACCCCGAAGTATCCGATATACTGCCAGTTACGAAGCTGTGGATGCAAGGACAATTCTCTGGAAAGGAGTACCGGGGTTCCTGGGTATTTATTCCTATCCGGAATATTTTTTCTCCCCCCTTCCGGAACACCTCCTGGCAAATCTGACAATAGAAGAGATGCTAACATCAGAGGGTACAACTCGACAACCGCTAAGTTGGGGACCATACCGGATCACAGATTGGGTTCTCGGAGATCACTTAACCCTGTTGAAAAATGAAAATTATCATTTAAATTCTGATGGTCTGCCAATTTACGATGCCCTGGTTTTCCGGTTTGTGGATAGCGGCGAGGAATCGTTGGCGGCTTATTTTTCCGGAGAATGTGAGATTATTGCTAATGAACCCGATCTCTTTGATTTCCTGCCAGAGTTATTGGCCCGTGAGCAGGAGGGAGATCTCAAAATCAACTTCATGGAGGGGGGGGCCTGGGAACAGGTCAGTTTTGGAATCAACTCCCTGGATTCGAAACGGGTTTTGCTTCAGGATTCAAGAACCCGTCAGGCAATCTCCCAGTGCATAAATAGAGAAGAAATCTCCCAGGCACGTGGTGACGCCGGTTCCGTAGTTGACAGCTTTTTCATGCCAGGAGATCCGCGAATTACAGACCAATCTTCCGGCAATTCTTACCAACCAGCTGCAGCGGTAGATCTGCTGGAGGAAATCGGTTGGACAGATCATGACCAGGATCAAAATACTCCTCGGGTTGCCCAAGGGGTAACTGATGTTAAGGATGGCACACCATTCCAGTTGACTCTTCTAACGGCGGGTGTCGATGAAGTGCCTAACTCAACAGAATTAATCCGGGATGATCTAAAAAGTTGTGGTATAGAAGTTGAGATTGAATTATTACCGGCATCTGAACTGCTCGCTCCTGGTCCTGAAGGACCGGTTTTTGGACGTCATTTTGATTTGGCTCAGTTTGCCTGGACTACCGGGAATTACAATTTGTGCGTTTTATTCTTATCCGCTGAGATTCCCGGCCCTTACCCTGCCTACTCAAAGGGATGGGGAGGGGCTAACGCTTCGGGTTACATTAATCCAGGTTTTGATGAGGCGTGTTCCTCGATTCTGGGAAATCTTCCTGACCAGGGCAGCACTCTTGAAGCGTACCAGACTGCCCGGCAAATCTTCAGCGAGGATTTGCCTGTCCTTCCACTTTTTTTCCGGCGCCAGGTAATTGTTTTTGGACCGGAATTGACAGGTTTTGAAAATGGAACTTATGATCTATTTTGGAATATTGAAACTATTCATTAGAACACATTAGAGCGTAGAGTTGATAGTTGAAGGGAAGTATGTTAGTATTATTAGGCTAAATTGAAAGATCATCATTGCTTAAGTTGAAGGTTTATTAATTTCCCAGACCGTACTATAATGATTACGAATGAAAATATACTGAGTCTAAAGTGACACAAATCCTTTGACAGATTCTTGGGTACACCATTATAATTACAAATTGAACCCAAATAATGTTATAAAGCCAGGAGTGTTGTTAACCAAGTCAATTTTGTGGTAGGAGGTAAGCAAATTGGACAATCGAGAGGTAATCCTTGATATCAGGGATTTGAAAACAAGATTCCACACTCGGGAGGGTGTTGTTCATGCGGTCAATGGAATAACTTATCAATTGCATTCAGGGGAAACAGTAGGAATCGTTGGTGAAAGCGGCTGCGGGAAGAGTGTCTCGATGTTGTCAGTCTTAGACTTGCTGATATCTCCTCCAGCTGAAATTGATGCAGAGGCTATCTATTATAAGGGGGATAACTTAAGGGAAATCTCCCATACGGAAATGCGCCGTATCCGTGGTAGCAATATCACGATGATTTTCCAGGATCCGATGACATCACTTAACCCCGTCTTAACGATCGGGTTTCAGATCAAAGAACCCCTGAAACTCCACATGGGGATGAATGATGCACAAGCAGCGGAGAGAGCAGCAGAATTATTACATTTAGTTGGCATTCCTGATCCAGAGAAGCGGTTATCAGATTTCCCTCATCAATTTTCTGGTGGTATGCGACAGCGGGCTATGATAGCTATTGCCCTGGCTTGCAATCCAACCTTGTTAATTGCGGATGAACCCACTACCGCTTTGGATGTGACTATTCAAGCGCAGTTAGTGGAGTTGGTAAAAGAAATTCAGCATAAGTTGGGCATGGCTTTGATCTGGATTACACATGACCTGGGTGTTGTGGCCGGGATAGCGGAAAGGGTGATTGTGATGTATGCTGGTTTTGTTGTTGAGGATGCGAAAGTGGATGATTTATATGGAAATCCACTTCACCCCTATACCTCAGCCTTGCTCAAGTCTTTACCCAGACTTGATGGAACCCATGATGCTCATTTATCCACAATCGAAGGGATGCCTCCCGGTCTGCTCGAGATGCCGAAATGCTGTCCATTTGAACCACGTTGTGAATTTGCGATAGATAAATGCCGGGAAATGAACCCGTTGCTAACAGAGGTAGAACCCGGACATAGCATTGCATGCTGGGTGGATATGAAAACAGGTGAACTTCGATGACAATGGAAAATAACACATTAGTCCGGGTAGAAAATTTAGTCAAACATTTTCCCATTACTCAGGGAATCATAGTCCAGCGTCAAGTTGGTGCAGTAAAAGCGGTGGATGGGCTCAGTTTTAGTATTAAACAAGGAGAAACTCTCGGGTTGGTTGGTGAAAGCGGGTGCGGTAAATCAACCACCGGGCGAGCTATCCTGCAGCTTCATGTGCCCACATCAGGGCATGTCTATTATAAGGGTGATGATCTGACTAAAGCATCGGCCAGCACTATGCGAAAACTGCGCCGCGATATCCAGATCATTTTCCAGGATCCTTATGCATCCCTGAATCCGCGGATGACGATTGGAGACATCATCGCAGAGCCCCTTGAGATTCATAACATTGGCACAGCCAAGGAGCGCCGGGAACGAGTTCAGGAATTGCTTCACCTGGTAGGTTTAAATCCCTTTTTCATCAAGCGTTACCCGCACGAATTTTCCGGTGGTCAAAGGCAAAGGATTGGAGTAGCTCGAGCCCTGGCATTGAACCCCGAGTTTATTGTTTGCGATGAACCGATCTCAGCCCTGGATGTCTCCGTGCAAGCCCAGGTGGTTAACCTGCTGGAGGAACTGCAAGAAAAGTTTAATCTCACTTATCTTTTCATCGCCCATGACCTATCCATGGTTCGGCACATTTCGGATCGGGTGGCGGTGATGTATCTTGGAAAACTGGTTGAATTAGCCGACCGGACCGAGCTGTTCAATAATCAAATGCATCCTTATACGATCGCTCTCTTGTCCGCGGTCCCCATTCCGGATCCAATTAAAGAACGCCAGCGGAAAAGGATTATTCTTGTAGGAGATGTTCCCAGCCCCGCCAACCCGCCTTCTGGCTGCCGGTTCCACACTCGCTGCCCGATCGCAGAAGATATATGTAAACAAGAAGATCCACCCTTTGAAGAAAAACAACCGGGACACTGGGCTGCCTGTCATTTTGTAAAAAAAGCCCAGGAGACTATGTTATAAACTGTCCTCAACACGCAGATTAACACCACTGCAGCAAGGCAGATAAAATCCCCAAGGAGGTGATGACTCTCATCAAAAATAGTACAGCTGAGCACCATATTGAAAATGTTTATTAATCATGATTAGAAGGAGAAGAATAGCTATGAGGAAAAGACTATTAACTCTGTTTTCCGTATTGATTGTCGGCGCAATGCTGCTCTCCGCCTGCGGAACCACAACCGAAACCGTAATTGAAACTGTGATTGTGGAGAAAGAAGGCGAAACGGTTATTGAGACAGTGATTGTCGAGAAAGAAGTCGAAGCGGAAATTCAGCCGGTTACCCTGAATTGGAACTGGGGCACCGAACCCCCCACGGCAGATCCCTCCCTGGCCACTGACACCACGTCTGTAGACCTGGCTGGAAACATGTTTGTGGGTCTGACCAAATTCCACCCGGTCACCGGTGAAGTATCCCCCTACCTGGCAACTGAATGGGAAGCTGGCGAGGATGCCGATGGCAACCAGACCTGGACCTTCCACCTCCGCGATGACATTGCCTGGATTAATTACAATCCCGTCACCGGTGAGACCGTCCAGGAAGTGGATGCTGATGGTAACCCCCGTTTTGTGAATGCCATTGACGTAGTTTATGGCGCCAAGCGAACTGTCAATCCAGACACTGGCTCTGACTATGCTTACGTAACCTACATCATCAAGAATGCCGAGGCCATCAATGGCGGCGATGAAGAGCTGACATTGGATGATCTTGGTGTGGTTGCCCTGGATGACTACACAGTGCAGTTCACCCTTGAGAATCCGGCTGGGTACTTCCCCGCCATCGCCGGCATGTGGATTATTTACGCCATGCCGGAGTGGAATATCGATGAATGGGGCGAGAAGTGGACGGAAGCTGGCCTGATCGCCACCAGCGGACCCTACGCAATGGAAAGCTGGATTCACGGCGGTGAACTTAACCTGGTTAAGAACCCGCTTTGGGTCGATGCTGACAAGGTTCAGATTGAGCGCGTCGAAGGCGTCATGATTGTGGAATCCTCCACCGCGTTTGCTCT
>Ga0307421_1001315_pt1 | contig 15082 bp, 18 predicted proteins | sample SalMarWE160270MG_FD_202163 | JGI IMG/M metagenome (GOLD analysis project Ga0307421, IMG submission 202163) | Salt marsh sediment microbial communities from the Plum Island Ecosystem LTER, Massachusetts, United States - WE1602-70 | ecosystem: Environmental > Aquatic > Marine > Intertidal zone >...
TAGCTTTGTATATCCCCTGGGATATAACTGATAATTGGAATGCTCTTTTAGAATATTCTCTTTCTTTGGGAATAAGACCGGGAGCTATAAATCCTAATTTATTTCAGGACCCGGATTATAAATTGGGGAGTCTTTGTAATCCTGATAAAAAAGTGAGAAAAAAAGCTATTGATCATGTTCTGGAGTGTATCGATATAGCCAAAACACTTAAATCCAAGGATATTTCTCTCTGGTTAGGCGATGGAACCAACTATCCCGGACAGGATGATATAAGAGAGAGAAAGCATAGATTAGAAGATAGTTTGAAAGAAATTTACGATAATTTATCAGATGATATGCGCATATTTATAGAATATAAATTCTTTGAACCGGCTTTTTATCATACTGACATACCTGATTGGGTTGGGGTACCGCATATAATTTGTGCTTAAAATTAGGAAATAGGGCTATGGTATTGGTCGATTTAGGACATCACGCTTTAGGTAGCAATATAGAACAGATAGTAGCCTATCTTTTAGATGAGGGAAAGTTGGGAGGATTCTATTTTAATAATAAAAAATATGCTGACGATGACCTTACGGTGGGCTCTATAAATCCTTATGAATTTTTCCTTATTTTCAATGAACTGGTATCAGCAGAAGAGGATGGAATAAAGGCTGATATAGCTTATATGATTGACCAATGTCACAATCTTAAGCCAAAAATTGAAGAAATGATCCAAAGTGTTGAAAATATTCAAAAAACCTATGCAAAAGATCTAATTGTAGATAGAAAATCATTGAGAAAATTCCAACAAGATGAAGATATAATTATGGCTGAGAAGGTACTAACTGAAGCTTTTGAAACTGATGTAATGCCTCTTTTATTTAAAGTAAGGGAAGAGATGGGGGTACCTTTAGATCCTCTTGAATTTTTTAGAGAGAGTGGATATTTAGAGAAGATTCAAAGGCAAAGGTAAATTTTTTTATTTTAACTTCTTTTGAAATTCATTAATTTTTCAATTACAAAACCTCAAAGAATAATAGAGATAAATTTATTAATTCTTTAATCCGCCAAACAACAGCTTTTTAAATCAATAGAGATATTCTAAATAAAAAAATTTAGAAATTATAAAGATATTAATTATTTTATAAAAATTTCTAAAAAAGTATTGACACAGAAATAATAATATGTTAAAATGTTAAAAAAGCAAAGAATAATGTCAGAAAAATAACATTAAGGAGGTAAAAAGAAAGATGGACATTTACACAGATGCATTAGGAATGATTGAAACAAGAGGCTTTGCAGCAATGGTAGAGGCATCAGATGCTATGGTGAAAGCAGCAAGAGTAGATTTGGTGGGCTATGAAAAAACTGGTGGTGGTTACAATACTGCAATCGTACGCGGTGATGTAGCGGCTGTTCGAGCTGCCCTTGATGCCGGAAACGCCGCCGCCCAAAAAATGGGTGAAGTAATTTCTGTTCATATTATTCCACGACCACACAGTAATGTAGATAATGTTCTTCCTTTAGGCAGAGGCCTGGTTAAAAGCAAAAAAGAAAAAATGAGTACTGATTAATTGATACATCCATAATACAGGGGGAAAAAATATGATACTGGCAAAAGTAGTGGGTACGGTGGTATCAACCAGGAAAGAACCGAAAATTGAGGGCATAAAATTTTTACTTCTGGAGAAAATTAATCCTTCTAACATGCAAGGAAAAGGTGATTATTTGGTAGCAATGGATAGTGTTGGTGCGGGATTAGGGGAAGTAGTCTTTTATGCAGCCGGAAGTAGTTCCCGGATGACGACTACTACCGAAGGTAAACCGAGTGATGCAACTATAATATCTATCGTCGACTCTATAGATATTAACGGGGAATATGTATATAAAAAATAATTAATAAAATAAATCGGGGCGGATAAATCCGCCCCCTACACTGAACAGAATTCATTATACAAAAAAGTTTTCAATTTTAAATTATGCTTTTGCGCCTTTCGTTTTAAATTTTTTAGCTACATACCGATAACTGATTTTATTTACGCGATACTCGATACGCAATACGAATTACTATCAACTAGTTTGTCTATTCCTAAAAATTTCAAGAAATCAATAAAAAGAGGTAGAGATGATATTTGGTAAAATTGTGGGGACTGTAGTTAGTACCCAAATAGATAAAGGAATAAAAGGAAAGAAATGTCTTCTTGTCCAAACTTGTAATCATAAAGGAGAAGTAGATGATAATTATTTGGTAGCCGTAGACCTTGTCGGTGCAGGAGTAGAAGAGGTAGTGATAATATCTCAGGGGAGTTCTGCAAGACAGACAGAAGTTACTCATCAGAAACCAGTCGATTGCGTAATCGTAGGAATTGTCGATATGATAGAAGAACACAATAAAATTGTTTTTAAAAAATAGGCGTTATAGTTTATAAGAAGGGGAATAACTTATGGCACTTGAGAATGTTCTAAGGGATATGGGAGTAGTAGGAGCTGGCGGCGCCGGTTTTCCCACCCATATCAAGGTGTCCAACAGATATGATGTAGTAATTGGAAATGGAGCGGAATGCGAACCTCTTCTTTATAATGATAAATATATTATAGAAAGACAAGGAGAAGAGGTAGTAAAAGGTTTAGAATTGGTTATGCAGTCGACTGGTGCAAAAAAAGGGGTAATTGCCCTGAAAAAAAAAGACCTATCTATTGCGGGAAATATAAAAAAAGCTATAGTCAGAAAGAAAAATATATCATTATTTCTTCTTAAGGATTATTATCCGGTCGGTGATGAGTTTATCCTGGTACAGGAAATTACCGGCAAAGTTATTCCGGAAGGCGGAATTCCTCCGGATATAGGTTGTTTGGTAAATAATGTAGAGACCCTGAGAAATGTGTACATGGCAGATAAAGGTAATGCAGTTACCAGAAGGGCACTAACCTGCATAGGAGAAGTAAAAAAACCGGCTATTATAATTGCACGGATTGGTACTTCTTTCCGGGAAATTATAAATCTTTGTGAATCTACCATAGAAGATTTTGTAGTCATTGTGGGGGGACCTATGATGGGCAAGGTAGTCTTTGATCTTGATACACCGGTAACTAAAACTACCACCGGGATTCTGGTTTTGCCTCGGGACCATCCCTTAGTTTTGAAGAAGACCTTAAGAATTGAATATATTATCAAGCAAAGTAAAGCTGCCTGTTGTCAGTGCAGTTATTGTACCGACTTATGTCCTCGTTATTTATTGGGTCACGAACTTTATCCCCATAAGATTATGAGACAGATAAATTTTGGACTCGATCTTCCGTACGAAATAATTCAAAATGCTTTTCTATGTAGCGAATGCGGGCTTTGCGAGGTATTCGCCTGTCCGATGGAATTATCACCCAGAATTATAAATCAAAAAATTAAGGAAAACCTTTTAGCAGCCGGATATCAACCCAAGTTTTCGGGTAAAGAAAAGAATCCAAGAGAGATGAAAGAATATAGAAATATCCCCAGTTCGAGGATTAAAAATCGCTTGAGATTAGATAAATATGATGTAAACGACCAACGCCAATTGCCAGTAATAAAAACTAATCCCGATCAGGTGGAAGTTTTACTCAAACAACATACAGGTGTTCCTTCGAAACCTGTAGTGAAAATTGATGAACAAGTAAATGAGGGTGACCTTATTGCGGAAATCCCTAAGGGGAAATTAGGTGCACGGTTACACGCAAGCATTAAAGGTAAAATAACTTATATTGACGAGGAAAGGATTATTATTAAAAAATAATGATGAAAGATAGGTAAGATATGGATATAATCGTTCTTGGAGTATTAGAATTTAATAGCATAGCAGTAGGGATAAAGGCTTTAGACGGCATAGTAAAAGCTGCGTCGGTGAAAGTAATAGATGCGAGAACAATTTGTCCGGGAAAATTTGTAATTCTTTTTACCGGTGATGTGGCAGCAGTCGATGCTTCTCTTACCGCTGGTAAGGAAATTGGAGAAGGTTACATAGTTGACGAATTATTTATTACCAATTTACATTCTCAAATTATTCCGGCAATTATCGGTACGGTTGAATGTAAGATTTGGGATGCTGTGGCTGTAGTAGAATCTTTTTCGGTAGTTGCCAGTATTGAAGCTGCCGATATAGCTGCCAAGACTGCCAATGTTTTAATTAATGAGGTTAGATTGGCTGTGGGGATGGGCGGTAAATCCTATATTAAAATGATAGGGAATATAGACGAAGTGGAAGCTGCAGTCAAAGCAGCAGTAAAGATTATAGGTGACAAAGGTCTACTTTGCAAAGAGGTCATTATTCCTAACCCTCATCCGGAGATTAAACCTTATTTTATTTATTAAAGATAAGATAAAATTTTACACTTAGGTGGTAAATTATGGAAATAAACGAAAAAGATTTGAAATTAATAATTGAAAATGTGCTTGATAAATTAGAAAGCGATAAAAGCGATAAAAAAATATTCGATAGTTCATTAAATATACCTTCTTCAGGTCAGGATGGTATTTTTGAAGAAGTAAATGCTGCAGTTGATGCTGCCGAAGCTGCTCATCTCGAACTGATGAAATTAACTCTCGAAAAACGAAGAGAGATAATTCGAAGCATACGTAAAATAATTATGAGTAATCTGGAAGAGATTTCTAAATTAGCCGTAGAGGAAACAACTTTTGGCAGAGTAGAAGATAAGATTGAAAAGAATAGATTGGCTGCTTTAAAAACGCCGGGGATAGAAGACCTTGAGCCTACAGCTTATTCCGATGATAATGGGATGACCTTAATGGAAAGAGCAGCTTACGGAGTTATCGGTTCTATTATACCCTCTACCAACCCTACTTCTTCAGTTATTAATAATGGAATAAGCATGATTGCCGGTGGAAATTCGGTAGTTTTCAATCCTCATCCTGCAGCAAAAAGAAGTTCTTGTTTTACTATTTCCTTGATCAATCAGGCGATTGTAAAAGCCGGTGGTCCTCCCAACGTTCTTTGTGCTATTGCTAATCCGACTATCGATTCAGCTCAAACTTTAATGAAACATCCTAAAATTAAATTACTGGTAGTAACCGGTGGTCCGGCGGTAGTTAAGACAGCTATGAACAGTGATAAGAAAGTAATTGCTGCTGGTCCCGGAAATCCTCCCTGTGTCGTAGATGAAACTGCCGATTTAGTTAAAGCCGGCCGTGATATTGTAAATGGAGCAGGATTTGATAATAATATTGTTTGTATTTGTGAGAAGGAGATTTTAGCTGTTTCCCAAATTGCCGATAAATTAAAAGAAGAGATGATAAAAAATGGTGCTCACGAATTAAAAGGTGAGCAGATTGAAAAAGTTACTAAATTGGTTATTGCTGACCCGGGAAAGCCCGGACATGAAGGAGCACCGAACAAAAAATATGTGGGGAAAAATGCCAGTGTAATTGCCCGAGATATCGGGTTAGACATTTCTGAACAAACCAAAATATTACTTTGCGAAGTAGACCGTTATCATCCATTGGTCTGGACTGAACAGCTTTTACCGGTGATTCCTCTGGTTCGCTTTAGCAATGTCGATGAGGCCATAGATTTTGCCGTGCAGTGTGAGCATAACTTTAGACATAGTGCTTCTATTCATTCTAAGAACATTGCTAAACTTTCCAGGATGGCTAAATTGATGAATTGTTCTCTTTTTATAAAAAATGGACCAAATTATAGTGGTTTAGGATTTGGGGGAGCCGGGTATACCTCTTTTACCATTGCTACTCCTACCGGAGAGGGATTAACCAGGGCAAGAACTTTTACCCGGGAAAGACGTTGTGTTCTGGTAGGTTATTTTAGAATTGTTTAAAAACAATTTAATTTTTATTGGCCAAATATTTGGAGGTTAGAAATGAAATTAGGAAAAGTGATTGGTAATGTAGTTTGTACCCAAAAAGTAGAATCTTTTCAAGGTATAAAACTATTATTAGTACAGCCTCTTAATGAAAAATTAGAAGAAATTGGTGATCCTGTAGTGGCTTGCGATACGGCTCAGGCAGGTATAAATGATATTGTATTCTATGAAGGCGGCAGAGAGGCAGCTCTGGGACTTAAAAATTGGTTTAACCCTTCTGATCTGACTATTATAGGCATAGTTGATCAGGTAAATATTGGAGAATAATTATGATTTTAGGTAAAGTAATTGGTAATGTAGTTTCAACTATAAAGCTTCCGGTTTATCAGGGATATAAGATTTTAGTCGTTCAGCCTGTGAATAATAAAGAAGAGCCGCAAGGGGAAAGTGTTTTGGCTTTGGATACAGTCCAGGCAGGGGTGGGAGATACGGTTCTGGTAATTGATGAAGGGAATTCCTCTCGTTTGATTATGAACAACTCGACTGCCCCGGTTAGAACAATGATTGTAGGAATCGTCGATGCAATTAATTAAAGTATAGAATAAGGTTAAAGAAAATGACTGATAATATCAATAGAATAAAAATTATCCAGAATGTGGTTAGTGGATTGTATTCTACCACTACCCCTGAAAAAGTCCAACCTATCCCCAATAATGTTCGGGATAAAGTGGGGTGTGTTGCCATTGGTTCAGATCATGGTGGATTTGAGGCCAAAGAAATTATTAGAGATTATTTACGTGCTATTGGTTATCGAGTTACAGATGTCGGAACTTTTAGTAAGGATAGCGTGGATTATCCTGATTTTGCCCTTAAAGTGGCCAGGAAGGTGGCCAGCGGAGAATGCGAAAGAGGAATTATGATCGATGGAGCTGGAATTGGCTCTTCAATGGTCTGTAATAAAGTTAAAGGGATAAGAGCTGCCCTGTGTTATAACCTAAAAACTATTATAAATAGCAGAGAACACAATAATGCAAATGTTTTAACTTTGGGTGGCCCATTACATACTCCGGATGAATTACGCGATATGGTAAAACTCTGGTTGGAAACTTCTTTTGCTGGCGGAAGACATTGGAAAAGAGTTAATAAAATAATGGCTGCAGAAAGAAATTAGTAAAATGTGAAAAGAGGAGGTTTAAAATTATGGATATAGATAAGATGGATAAAAAAGAATTGATTGATAAGATTAGTGATGAAATAATATCAAAGTTAAAAAAGACATCTTCTTCTGATAATCTTTCTTTTAAATCTGATTTGAGTAATAAAAATTTAGAGAGCTCTTCTATGGGTAGTAAGGTACAAATCAACACACCTGCAGATGTTGCTCGTTATATTGATCATACCTTATTGAAGCCTGACGCAACAGAAGCTCAAGTGCAAAAATTATGCGAAGAAGCTGTTCAGTATGGTTTTTGTACGGTTTGTGTTAATTCAAGCTGGGTAGAATACTGTGCAAAAAAGTTAAGGGGAACTAAAGTTAAGGTTTGTGCGGTAGTAGGATTTCCTTTAGGAGCAATGGACAGCAGGACTAAGGCTTACGAAACTCGTAATGCCATTGAAAACGGAGCAAACGAAATTGATATGGTGATTAATGTAGGTGCTTTAAGAAATGGTGATCTAAAGACTGTGGAAGCTGATTTAAGAGCAGTATTTACAGCTTGTAGGAATACCACGACTACCAAGGCAATTATTGAAACTTGTTTACTATCAGACGAGGAAAAAGTAATAGCTTCTCAATTGGTAAAAAAAGTTGGTTTTGATTTTGTAAAGACTTCCACCGGTTTTTCTACCGCCGGAGCTACTGCCCATGATGTTGCTCTAATCCGCAGGACTGTTGGTCCAAAGATGGGGATTAAAGCAGCAGGGGGCATTCATAGTTTTGAAGAAGCTTTATTAATGATTAAATCAGGAGCGACCCGGCTGGGTTGTAGTGCCAGTGTAAAGATTGTTAGTGTCTGATATTATTCTGATATTATAAAGAATAGATGAGTCGAGGATGATAAAAATGGAAGAGCAAGACTACAAAAAACTTGTAGATATGATAACTGAAACGATTTACAAAGAAATAAAGCCAAAAGAAGAACCATCTAATCTTTTCTCTATCCCCGTAGAGATATCCAATCATCATGTTCATTTAACCAGGGATTCTTTGGATATTTTATACGGAAAGGATTATGAACTTACCAAATTACGTGATTTATCTCAGCCCGGGGAATTTGCCAGTAATGAACAGGTTAGCCTGGTTGGCGCAAATATGAAAATTATTGAAAAGGTAAGGATTCTTGGCCCCCTGCGAGAATATACACAAGCAGAATTATCTATTACCGATGGATATTTTTTAGGATTAGACCTTCCTACCAGAATATCGGGGAATATAAAAGGCTCTCCGCCCATCACATTTATCGGACCAAAAGGTGTTTTAAGTCTTTCAGAAGGAGCTATTCGAGCCGCTCGACATATCCACATGACACCTAAAGATGCAGAATATTATCAGGTAAAGAAAGGGGATAGAGTTAAAATGGAAGTATCAGGAGAACATGGAATTATTTATAAGGATGTGGCAATCAGGGTTTCTCAAAAAAGTAAGTTAGCCTTTCATCTGGATACAGATGAAGCCAATGCCGGGAATGTAAAAGGAACCGGCTTAGCAAGAATTTTATAATCATAAAAAAAGAGAGAGATAATATGGCAGGTAAAAATTATCGGACCAATTACATATTAAATAGATTATCTGTTGATGGTTTTGCGAACATCAAAGATTTGTCAAAAAGATTAGAAGTTTCGGAGATGACTATTAGAAGAGACCTCAGGGAATTATCTAAAGAGAATATTGTTACTCTTATCTCAGGGGGAGCTGTTCTAAAAAGGAATTCCCCGGTTGATACAAATGAAGAAAAATATCTAATTCAAACTGCCGAGTCTTTGATGTTAGAAGAGAAGATTAAAATTTCTCGAAAGGCAGCTTCTTTGGTAGACCCTAATGATGTGATTATCATAGATACCGGCTCTACTACCGAAAATCTCCCTAAATTTATTCCGGAAAATATACCCCTAACTGTTATATGTTATACTCTAAATATTTTATTTAATGTTTACGAAAATAAGAATTGGAAATTAGTTTTTCCTGGAGGTTACTTCCATAATAATACTCTAATGTTCGAAAGCCCGGAAGGAATAGAAGTAATAAAAAGAATAAGAGCCAACAAAGCCTTTATTTCAGCTGCAGGCGTTTCTGAAAAATTAGGAGTTACCTGTGCAACTGATTACGAGAAGGAAACCAAGAAAGCAGTTATTGAATCTTCAGATACTAAAATATTATTAGTAGATTCTTCAAAATTTGGGAAAATTAAAATTTCTCATTTTGCTGAACTTACCGATTTTGATATTGTTATCACCGATTCAGGAATTTCCAAAGAGTGCGAAGAAATTATCAAAAATATTGGTATTGAGTTATATATTGTTTAAAGAAAACATTAAACCTTCTATGAATCGAAAATCACTTCCTTCTATCCCTTAGCTATTATAATAATTTTAATATATTATTTTAGGTACTCTTTTTTTCTATCTAATTAGGGGAGCTATGACATTCCAAGCCCTTTGACATTTTTCGAAGGGCTTTTTTATTTTTTTTAAATTATTTTTCGTTAAAAGAAGGATTTTGGATTAAAATAACGTATATAATAATATATATACAACATATCATATTATATAAAGGAAAAGCTGGGGATAAAAGAACATCAGCTATCTTTAGCAAGGCGTTAATGGAGCTCTTTCAAGATATCTATAATCTAAAATAAGAATAATTTTTTATAGCTTTTTGTTAGTAAAATTGAAGTTTTCAAAGAGAGAAATTATACCCTGGAAATTGGAATATGATTATTTTAGTTATATTAGAATATATTCTAGTGATTTGCTTATCAGTGATTATATTAATCCTTTTTGTACCAATATTTTTTCATCTTCAGGTAAGTAAATACAATGATTTAATTTTGTGGGCGAAAGTTAATTGGTTCTTTAATGCTATTTACTGTCATATTAAGAAAGAAGGGGATCAAAATCTGGTAATTACCTTAAAAATTTTTGGTTTACAGATTCACCTAAAAGAAGGAAGAGCACAGAAGAAGAAAAGGGAAAAAATTAAAAAAGAAAAAAAATTTGATTTTAGGGCATTACTTAACCAACCTTTTTTAACGAAAGTATTTCAATTTATTAAAAAAGTAGTAAAGCATATTGTTCCTCAAGAATTTCGGGTAAGGTTATCCTATGGTTTTGATAATCCTGCCAATACCGGGATATTGAGTGGTTTTATTGCCTTATTTTCCGCTTATTTTTCCGGATACGATATCTTTCTTAACCCTATCTTTGATCAGGAAATTTTAGAGGGAGAATTATTTCTAAAGGGTAGATTATTTTGTTTTGTGATTACCTATTATGTTCTGCAATTGGTTTTATCAAAAACTTTCCGGAAAACAATAAAAGAGGCAAAAAAGATTAATTAAATTTAAGGAGGTATCGATAATGAAAGAAGAAATAACCAAACAGGTAGAAATGTTATTTGAAAAGTTAAAAGATTTTATAACTTCTAAAACTGTGGTGGGAGAAGAAATAAAGATAGGAAAATTAACTTTAATCCCTATCATTGAAGTTACATTTGGTATGGGCTCAGGGACTGGTGGAGGTAAATATGCCAAAGATCAGGAAGGTTCTGGCGAAGGAATAGGTCTGGGTGTCAAAGCCAGACCATCGGCTTTTATTGTCATTAAAGAAGAAGAAGTTGAATTATTGTCTTTGCATAAGCCCGGCTCTTTAGAAAAATTAATAGAAAAATTTCCTGAAATTGTGGATAAATTTCCCTATAAACCGGGAAAGAGCGAAGGGAAAGAAGAAAAGAAAGAATAAAATCAGTTTCATCCCTCATATAAAAAGTTCTAAAATCGTTCTGTTGAGGGAGACAGACAATTACCAGCCCTTTGGCATTTTGCTGAAGGGCTGATTTATTTTTAAAAATAATTACATCAAATGTGGAGACCACCCCATTGATGTTCAATTAGAAACAAGAGTTATCTTGTTATTTCTTAAACATCAATGTCAAAAGTTATGTTTAACTCTTCAGAAAGTTCTTTTAGTGACTGAATGACTTCTTCGTCCAAAGGTATACCGTTTTTCTTCCGCTCTTGCATGTACTTGTTTTCAGGTCCACCTGCAGCATATATCTTTTCAAATCCGGGTAGTACTGGCAAACTTTCAATAGAATCAATCAGTTGATCCATCTGCTGCTTGAACTCCTTTACGGGGCGAAAGCCATCTATTCGAATTGCGCCAAAAAAGTGATTCATATCTGTATCTAAAGCAGCACCCGAGAGTATAGTGCAAAAGATATCCACCAGCACAGCAAGTCCAAAACCTTTAAATCCACCGGTTTCGGGTAATCCGCCTAAAGGAAGCATGCCGCCTTTCCATTGATTATCTCCGATATTAATTTTCGGTGTATCCGTTATAAAATTACTATTCTCGTCAACTACCCATCCCTCGGGGATTGTTTTTCCTTGTCTTTTAGCAATCTCTATCTTGCCATATGCAACAACACTGGTAGACATATCAAGAACAAACGGATGTCTTTTATAGGCAGGCACAGCAACTGCAATTGGATTCAGTCCTCCCGCCCTTTTGTTACTTCCGGGGGCCATCATAAATCGTCCTCCGGCAGTCATAGCAATACCTATCATATCGTGTTCAAGCGGCATCATAGAATAATAAGCAGCAGCCCCAAAGTGTGTACTGTTTTTTACTGAGACAAACCCCGCACCAAACTTTTTAGCTCTCTCTATTGCTTCAAGCGTTGCATGGTAACCGGCTACGAAACCAAGTCCAGAATCTCCATCCATTATCGCAGACATCGATGAATTGTTGGTTAACTTTAATTCAGGTTTTATTTTTACCTTCCCTTGTTTGATCCAGTTCACGTAAAAAGGACTTAGATGTGCCACTCCATGCGATTCAACTCCTCTAAGGTCACTATTTACCAACATTTTGGCAGTAATGTTAGCATCATCTTCAGGAATACCTAGCTTTTGTAACACATTTGATGAAAATACTTCCAATTTATCCGAATTAAAACGTCTTCTATTATCCATATATTTCTCCTCTCATTTATTTTTCTAATACACATACAGCAAAAAGCACTATACTATACTATGCGCTATATATAAAGTAATACATATCCTAAAAAAAGGCAATAATTTCTAAAAAACATTCCCCAATCAATCAAAGGAGCAGGTTGGAAAGATTACTAATAGAATATCAAAAAATATTACAAATTGCTTCACCTAATTTATTATACACTTTTTCAATCTCATGACTGATACAAAAGTTGCGAAACTCGTTCTGTCTGGGGAACCGGACAATAACAAGCCCTTTGGCATTTTTCCGAAGGGCTTGTTTCTTTTTATAAATATTCCTCCAGGAAAGAAGGATTTTTAAATGGCTTTGTAGTATAAAGAAAATAGTGTGTTAAAATATTAAAGAAGTCTATTTTACAAGGAATAATCTTGCAGAGTTTGCTATCAAGTATTTAAAAAATTTTTGGGAGGAATCTTTCAGGTAGAAAGACAGGGCAAGAGAGTAATATCATTATTTTTCTACTCCATATTTTTTGTATAAAAACATTTTGAACATGTTTAGATATAAACAAGGTAGGCACAAAAAAACTAAATATTGGATATGAAAATGAACCATAAGATTATTGAATCATTACCCAAAATAGAGCTTCATTTACACCTTGATTGTTCGTTAAGCTTTGATGTTGTCAAACAACTGCGACCGGATATATCAGAAATGGAATACAAACAAAATTTCATAGTGCCTGAGAAATGCACTTGCCTCGCTGATTTTATAAAATATTCTTCCAGTGGTATTGAATTGATGCAGACGGACGAGCAGCTTAAAAAGGTAGTAAAGGATTTGTTTGTTCAATTAAAAAGAGAAAATGTTATTTATGCAGAAATCCGCTTCGCCCCACTTTTGCATTTGGAGAAAGGGTTATCAGCCGAGGATGTTGTAGAAATAGTGACCGATAGTGTAAAAGAAAATAGCCATTCAACAGGCATTCAATGTGGCATTATATTATGTACGCTTCGTCATTATGATGAAGCGAAAAGCCTCCAAACGGTCAAATTAGTTGAAAGATATATTAAAAATACAAAAATTGTTGGTTTTGATATAGCAGCAGATGAAGCTGGTTTTCCAATTGACTCACATAAAAAAGCGTTTAAATATGCTATCAAGAGGGATATTCCTAGAACTGCACACGCGGGTGAAGCAAGAGGCGCTGAAAGTGTGTGGGAGACTCTGGTACATTTTAAGCCCCAAAGAATCGGTCACGGAGTACGTAGCGCTGAGGATGATAAATTAATCGAATTTCTAGTAAAGAATGAAATACATCTTGAGATTTGTCCTACTTCTAATATAACAACAGATATATACAAAGAATATTCGGACCATCCTATTGACTTTCTTTTCAAGTCTGGTGTATCGGTTGGTATTAATACAGACGGCAGAACGTTGGTCAATGTAACCTTAACCGATGAGTATAAAAAGCTCGCCACTACGTTTGGTTGGGAAGCTGAAGATTTTTATCAATGTAATGTTAACGCACTATCACATGCATTTATTTCAAATTCTGAAAAAGAAAAGCTTGGACAGATTCTCAAAAGAGATTATAACACAAATGATGTCAATAAATTTGCCTAACCAGAAAACACAGCTGACCAGATAAAAATGTTTTACAGGAATTTAATAAAGGAAAGTTTAGGGTTTAGTAATTGTTATATCAAATGTGGAGACTTAGCCCCTTTAATTATCTTTAATTTTTTTTAAATTATACATTAGGAGGGTTTATAAATGGAATACAGAAAATTAGGCCGAACAGGACTTGATGTTTCTATTATATCATTTGGCGGCGTAATGGCGAAAAACATGGAGCAAGAAGAAGTAAATAAAGTGGTTTCTGAAGTTATCAAAAGAGGAGTGAATTTATTTGATGTTGGGCCAACTTATGGAGACGCTCAAAATAAACTAGGACCTGCTATAGAAAAATATCGGGAACAGATAATTTTAACTTGTAAAACTGAAGCTTATAAAACCAAAGCAGAGGTTAGGTCTGACTTGGAAAATTCTCTAAAATTACTAAAAACCGATTTTTTTGATGTTTACCAGTTACATGAAGTCATCAATGAAGATTTGTTGAAAAAATCAATGGGTTCGGGTGGAGCTTTAGAAGCCATTCTGGAAGCAAAAAAAGAAGGCTTGGTTAATTATGTCGGATTTTCAACTCATAGTGAAGAATGGGCACTGAAACTTATGAAACTCTATGATTTTGATACTGTTATGTTCCCTGTAAATTGGAATTACTGGTACAACTATCATCAGGGGGAAGCAGTAATAAAAAAAGCCCGCGAAACGAATAAAGGCATACTGGCTATAAAATCTTTAGCTCAAAGGCGTTGGAAAGATGGTGAGGAAAGGCATGGATATAAAACTTGGTATAAGCCTTTGTTTGATAACGATGAATTAGCCATGCTCGCACTCAAATTTACATTATCAAAAGATATTGATTCTGCAGTTAGTCCAGGCGATAAAAGGTTGTTGTATAAAAGTATTGATTTAATAGAAGATAATAAGGGTTCTTTAAATCTTTCAAATTCTGAAAATGAAAGATTGGAAGAATTTGTTGCTTTATATGGAGGACAACTTTATCCAGTTGTAAAATCCTAATCTATTTTTAGAAATGAGATTACTCCCCTTTTAGTAATATATTTTTTTCTGCCTGAGAACAAAAGGCCTGGCCCTAAAGAGTTGGTATAAACTTGAAGATTTTTCTATCAAGTATTTGCAAATTTTTTAGGAAGAATCTTTCAGATAGAAAGACAGAGTAAGAGAGTCATCAATTATTTTCTTAGGATGTTTTTTTATTTTGAATTGAAATAGTTTGCAGGAATTTAATAAGGGAGAGTTTAGGTTTTAGAAATAGTTATGTCAAATGTTGAGACCAGACCTCCTTTAATTTCTCTTTTAGGGAGTTAACTAATCAAATTTTAGGACAATTTCATTATGCCAAAAAGAACTAATCCATTTCAAAAACTGTCTACTTCCATTATGGCTGTATTATACGCTCCTGATTATTCGGTAGAAGAGTCTGTTTTAGAAATTAATCCTAAAACCGGTCTTCCCCGCGAAA
>Ga0307421_1001316_pt1 | contig 15081 bp, 15 predicted proteins | sample SalMarWE160270MG_FD_202163 | JGI IMG/M metagenome (GOLD analysis project Ga0307421, IMG submission 202163) | Salt marsh sediment microbial communities from the Plum Island Ecosystem LTER, Massachusetts, United States - WE1602-70 | ecosystem: Environmental > Aquatic > Marine > Intertidal zone >...
ATGGGGCAGCGTTTGCTGAACTGGTGGGCGCTGCCGTGGTACGTCCTGGGCTACGGTGCGACGCTGATTAGCGTCATGTTCTCGCTGCACGATGCCCCGAGGCTTACTCTGACACTGGTCCTGGCTGCCGTGGCCTACGCCCTGGCCGCCCGGCGCTTCCGGCTCAGGGGATGGCTACTGGCGTCTGCCGTCGCGACGCAGGCGGCGGCTCTGGCTGGGTTCGACGTGCTGGGATGGTTGGACTACGCGGCCCGAGGAGCGATGCTCTTCCTGCCCGTGACGCTGGCGACGGCCTTGCTGGGGCTCATTTTCGAACGGAAGCAGGCCGAAGGCTCACCGTTCGAAGGAGGGTGGCAGCGAGTTGCCTTGGGTTGGTCGAGGCCTCTGTATGACCTGGTGGCGGTCGATGTGCTGGTGGCCCAGTGTGTGGCCCTCTTCGACAGTGGCCCGGGCGTGGTGGTCTCGGTCGTCCACGCGTTGCTCTTGGGGTTCATGGCCACTGTCTGGGCTCAGCCTGCCATCCCGTATACGTCGGCGGCTCTGGGGCTGGTGGCGCTGTTGCAGTTCTTCGCTCGTCCGGGGGTGAGACCCACAGACTTTCCCGTCGCTCTGGCGGTGCTGTCCTTCGGCTATGGGTTGGTCGGCTATGGGCTCGCGCATGCACGCCGGAAAGAGCTGTTCTCGCCCGTGGCGGCGGCGCGAGTGTGGGAGAAACCGCTCCAACGTGCGGGCTTGCTGTTCTCTGTGGCCGCTCTTGGCCTGGCAACGATGATGGGTGTGGACATCATCACCCTCTCCATACGCGCTCTGCTGGGTCTGTCCCTTCTGGAGGCTGCGGATGTCGTGGCCCTGCAAATGCTGGTCGGTGTGCTGGCTATCACCGGGCTTCTGTATCTGGCGGCGGCCCTGGTCCAGCGTCTGGCCTGGCTGGGATACGCCGCGGTGATCCTGCTCCTCTGTGGATGGAGTTTGGAGTGGTTCTTCATCTGGGGCATGAGGGAGCCACAGTGGTATGCCGTCCCGGCTGGAGTCTACCTGCTAGGGGTAGGGTACCTGGAATGGATTCAGAATCGCAGGACGCTGGCCCGGTGGAGCGATCGCGCTGGTCTGGTGCTACTCCTGTTCTCATCCTTCTGGCAATCGATGACAGAGCCCAACGGTTGGCCCTATGCTCTGCTGATGGGCGCAGAGGCGCTCGCGATCGCGTGGTGGGGCAGTGCCAGACGCCAACGGAGGTTCCTGTACTTCGGTGTGGTTGGCGTGATCCTCGACGTGGCGGGGCAATCGATCGAACCTCTGCTCTCCGCCAACCGATGGATCGTCTTCGGCGTGGCGGGATTGATTCTGGTGACAGTCGCGGTGTTCGTGGAGAGGCGCCTGGAAGCCCTGACGCGGCTGTCCCGGGAGCTGCGAGAGCGTCTGGAGGAGTGGGAGTGAGCCCGGATGAGCACTAGGCTGAAGTGGCTGGTTACCTTCTGTGGGTTCATGCTTCTGCTGCCTGGGCTGATGGTTCTCGCGGTCTATTGCTGCCTGGGCTTTGCGATGCTTACGATCCTGGTGGAGGAGGATCCTCAAGCCTTGGTGGCTAACGTGGGCTTTGCGGTATTCCTCGTTGTGACCGTGGGCGGAGGTGGCTTCACCTTCTACCAAGGAATGCAGTCGGAGGCGAATCGTCCCTCCCAGGCTCTTCGCCTTCCTCCCTTGTGGGCGCTGGCTGGGGCGTTTCCACTGTTGTTGGCGCTGGGGCTTGGTGCACAACAGTCGTCGTTAGGATCCCTGTTCTTTCCCATACCTCTCATCGCGGCGGCTCTGCTACCCCCCATCGGTGCCCTGGTGTGGATGATCGAGCGTCAGCCTGGCAGCTTGACCTGGCGGCGGGCCGGCGTAGCCTTCGTGGCGGGAGGGACCATCTCTGTGGGCCTGGCTTTCGCCCTGGAGCTACTGTTGCCTGGCCTGGCCCTGCTACTGGTGCTCGACCTGGTTGAGCCCGTGCTGAGCGGACTTGGAGGATTGCTGGAGGCGCTGGCTGGCCTGGAGGTAGCCAGGGCCTTGACTTCACCGGGGTTCGTGGTGGCGCTGGTGGCGCTAGGTGTGGTGGCGCCTGCGGTGGAGGAGATGGTCAAGCCCCTGGTCACTCTGCCGCTCCTTCGCCATTTGAAGAGCCCTCGCGAGGCGCTGCTTCTGGGGGCCGTGGCCGGCGCCGGGTTCGCTGCCGTGGAGAACGTGATCTATGCCACCGCAGGTTTGCCCGTCTGGACAGGCATACTGGTGCTGCGTGCTCTGGGTGCGGCGGTACATCCGGCGGGAACCGGTCTGGTGACGGTAGGCTGGTTCAGGGTGCTGGGCCGTGAGTCTGGAGCAGGGCTTTGCTGGCTACGCGGATACGGTCTGGCCGTGGGGATCCATGCCCTGTGGAACGGGGGATCCACTCTGCTGCTGGCCTTGATGGGTACTCGCTTCTTCGGGGAAGCGCCTCCTGAGGTGGATCTCCTGGGCGTCTCGGTTGCAGGCAGCCTGCTGGCACTCCTAGCCATGGAAGGAGCACTCGCCTGGATAGCGGCTCGGGCTCTGTCCCGGCGGTTGGCGGGCCCCGCCGAGGAAGAGCGGGTCGAGGAAACCCTCGTGGTGGGCGGTCTGTCGCCTGATCAGAGTCTGGCGGTCTGGGCCGTAGTCTGTCTTCTCGTGTTGTTGCCTGTGGGTCTCGCCGTGCTGGAGGCGACGTGGTGACGTTGACCAGAGTTGATATGATTCTGAGCGAGGTGTCGTGTACGTGGTTCGTCGTTCTCTGAGGAACGCCAGTCTGTGGATCACGGTCGCGCTGCTGGCCGTCAATGGTGTGGCCTGGGCGTTGGCCTTCTCGGCCAGGGAACGAGAATACGTCGTGGAGCCCAGGCTCGATCCCGACCTGGCCGATCTGCGAGAGCGTATCATCGATGGGACGCACCACGGAGAGCCCTTCGAGCTGAGGCTCACCAACCTGGAGGCGGAGCAGGGCATTACCTGGTTTCTGAACCGCCATCCCAGCATGCCCTTCCGCTATCCTCGCGTGGAGATTCATCCTGACGGGGTGGAGGTATGGGGCGAGGCCCACCTGGCCGGGATACGGGTGGGCCTGGAGGGGCGGGCCAGCGTCTCCCTCCGCGACGGGGTCCCGATCATCGTCGTCGAGCATCTAGGTATGGGGGGAGTGTCCGTCCCTGGCTTCGTCCGGCAGCGTATTCAGGCAGAGATCGACAAACAGTTGGGTCAAGCCGAACATCTGCCCATGACTATAGAGACCCTAGAGCTCCAGGAGGGTCAAGGAAGGGCGACGGGGACCATCCGGTAGCTCTGCCGGGAGGAGGCCAGGTGGGCGCACCGCTCGTCGTCCAGCCAACCTCCGCCACTACTGACCGCGGCGGCCAAGCCTCCTTGCCCTGTGTGCCAGCTCTCGCCCCTTGTCCACGTACCACAGGCCGCAGGTGACTAGGCTGTAGAGGTAAGGAGTGCGGCGTCCAAAGATGGTGCCACCGCGCAGGTTCTCCAGGAACTCCGCCGGTCCGGCGAAGGGATCCAGTTCCACCCCGGCACGACCGATCTCCCTGGCGAAGTGGGCGTCGCTGCCGGCGGCGATTGGGACGTTATACTGGCGCGCTATCTTCTGTGCAGCGAGGTTGTCCGCATGGCGCAGAATCCTGGCGTTGAAAGCCTCTAGCATGTCCACACGGTCGATGATAGCTTCGAGATTCGTGCGACCGAGGGCAGTGGGCACGTCCTTCGCGAGCGGGTGTGGGACGTAGACCAGGCCTCCTTGCTCCTTGATGCGGTCTATGGTCTCCTCTGCGGAGAGACCTGGCGGAATCCACTCCGAGAGGAAAAGACCCGCGATCTCCCCTTGCTGCGACCTTACCTCCTCGCCCACGATGACGGGAAACGGTGCCTCGTCCGCGAGCTGGAGAGCTCCGTTTATCTCGTTGTGGTCGATGACGGCGATGGAGTCTACCGAGCTTTGCAGCACCGCCTCGATGACAGCTTCGAGCGGAACCCAGCAGTCCTCGGAGCACGCCGTGTGGACGTGGAGGTCTATCTTCAAACGCTGTGGTCCTGGGCGCTCCATTGGAGGTACCGTGGAAGTTCGTCCAGCAAGGCTCTGGTGCTGGTGAAACGGATGGCCTTCAGGCCCAGCTCGAGGGCGGCATTGACGTTGCGAGGATAGTCGTCGATGAACAGCGTCTCAGGCGGCGACACCTGGAGCCGTTCGAGGATGAGTCGGAAGATGGCAGGATCAGGCTTGGCCAAACCGACCTTCGCCGAATAAACGATCGCGTCGAAGAGTCCTTTGATCCCCCAGTTCTCCTCCAGCCAGACATCCAGTCTGTCGGGAGCGTTGCTGAGGAGGCCGATCTTGTAGTGTTTCCGCAGGGCCTCGATCAGAACCACCAACTCCTGGTCCACACGGTCGCCCGAGAAGTACTCCCGGCGGAAATCGGACAGCTCCTCGGGTGTGGTCAGGCCCAGCTCTGACCCCACGCGGTTCCAGTATTCGTCGTAGGTGATGGCGCCTATCTGCGCCAGCTCCCAGTCCTCACGGCCCCAGATCAGGCGGTCCAGGGTCTCGAGGTCCTGACCTAGCTTCCGGGCCAATTCGCGGCGAGCCTGGGGGAACTCCGTACGCACCAGGACCCCACCCAGGTCGAAGATGACGGCTTCGATGTCCATGCGGCTACTTCGTCATCGTTGAGCTTTGCGGGGAGAGGGTGGCTATGACTCCCAGGAGGTCGGACAGGCTGCTGGCGGTCGCGTCAGGAACGACGTGATCCCCTCCTACATCGTAATCAGGGTAGAGGTCCCAGGCGGCCAGGACGCCCTTGAGGCCGGAGTTGTGAGCGCCCAGGACGTCGAAGCCGAGTGTGTCCCCGACCATCACCACCTGGGAGGGTGGAAAACTCCATTGGCTCAGCACCTTCTCGAAGATGCCCGGGTGCGGCTTGCGCAGTCCCACCCCCGCCGAGGTGAGAGCTACGTCGAACCACTTCCTGAAGTCGAATCGGTCCACCAACCGCTGGATAAGGCGATCATCTGTGGCGTTGGAGATGAGAGCGAGCCTGTAGCCCGAATCAGACAACTGACGCAGCGTGACGTGAGCCTCCGGGTAAGCCGTCCACTTCTTCTCCTCGAAGGAGAAGAAGGAGCTAAGTGCCCCCTCGATCAGCTCGGGGCCAACGTCTTCGTGGCCGTGCTCGGCGAGAGAGGCTCTCAACGAGTATTCCGCCGTGTATTCGACCTGCTCCTCCACGGCCTTGGCATACAGCGACTGGCGGGCGGAGAGGTAGTGCTCGCCGAAGCGATGGGGATCGACGTCTAGCCCATGCGCTGTGAGGAAGCCCACCAGGTCCCGAGCTCCCCGGAGCCTCACGCTTTCCCATTCATCGTCCAGGTACATCAACGTGTTGCCAAGGTCGAAGATGATGCCTTTGATGCCACTCATGTGTCCTAGGCAACCTCCCAATCGTTGATGTTAGCGACAACTTCGGATTCGGCAACGGTCCGCTGCTCCTTCAGCGGCAGGTTGCGGATGGTGACCTGCCCCGAGGCAAGTTCGTCGGGCCCTACGATGGCCACGTAAGGGATGCCCTTCTTCAATGCGTAGCGTATCTGATCCCCCAAGGGATCGTTCTCGAAGTACAGCTCCACGTTCAGGCCACCCCCACGCAAGCGGCTGCTCGTTCTGAGCGAGGCGCCGGTGTGGCTCTCGTCGAAGATGGTGACCAGGATCTGGGTATTGGTCGTGCCTACCTCAGGGGGGAACATGTGCAGTTCTTCCATCACATCGATGATACGCTCGATACCGAAACTGGTGCCCGTCGCGGGGTAGCTTCTATCGGTGAAGGTGCCAATCAGTTCGTCGTACCGCCCGCCTCCACAGATGCTGCCGATGCGGGGCTCCTCCACCACCGTCTCGTAGATGGGGCCAGTGTAGTAATCGAGGCCCCTGACCATCGCGAAATCCACCTGGTATCGCTCGCGAGGGACTTCCAGAGCCTCCAGGTAGGCGACGATCTCCTCCAGTTCCTCGATCCCTTCCAGGGCCGCTGGATAGTCACCCAGCCTCTGTCTGAGCTCATCGGGAATGGCCTTGCCGTCACCGGTGAGCTGAAGCAGCTCCAGGAGTCGAGCGATCACGTCCTCGGGAATCTGGTTGGTCCTGAGCTCATCGTTGACCCCGTCAAGGCCTATCTTGTCCAGCTTGTCGATAGAGCGGTATAGACCGCCCAGCAGCTCCTGTGGTACCCCAGCAAATTGGCCGATGCCCGTGAGGATCTTGCGGTTGTTGATCCTGACGACGAACTCCTGGAAACCGAGGCGGCTGAAGACCTCGTGCATGATGTCAACCAGCTCGGCATCGGCGAGCATACTGGCGCTGCCCACCGTGTCCACGTCGCACTGATAGAACTCACGATAACGACCCTTGCCTGGACGCTCCCCCCGCCAGACGCGCGAGATCTGGTAGCGTTTGAAGGGCTTCTGGAGATCCGGATACATGGCTGCGACTCGCGAGAGGGGCACCGAGAGATCGTACCGCAGGGCAAGCTTCTCCTTGCCACCTCTCCGCGAGACGTTGTAGATCATACGCTCGGCGTCGGGGCCGTACTTGCCCGTCAGGGTCTCGTGGAGTTCCACAGAGGGGGTGCTGAGAGGCTCGTACCCGAAACTCTCGAACACGTCTCGGATCACGTCGATCACATACTGGCGAAGGATCATCTGCTGGGGCAGAAAGTCCCTCATCCCTCTCGGGAGCTTGGGTGTTACTGTCGTAGCCACTCTGCTTTGCCCTTTCTCTGCCTTGTCCGCCTCTCGGTCCTCCGCCACCGCCTGGATCGGAGCGAGATGGTCGCTAGTCGCTCTTGATCACGAGTTCGGCCAGGCCGGCCAGAGGCTCGCCCAGAGACGTTTCGACGGCCTTGACGATGTCACCACCGTGCACCATGGCGGCAGCGCGGCCAAGGTCCGGGTAGAGGGGTCTGTCCTGGCTCAGGTGCTCCATCTCTGCTCTGATAGCCTGGTGTGCGGCCTCGGTGCCCATGCCGAGACGCGCCTTGCTCACCGCTTTTCCCTTCTTCAACTGGTATTCTACAGTCTTGCGGCACTGCTGCAAGTCGTCGTCCTGTTGCCACGTGGTGGTGCAAAACTCGAGCCCACTCCGTCGGAAATCGAGAGCCTGGGCCGCGCAGACCATCTCGATCCCCACGATCTGCTCCACGTTGCGTACGATCTCCCTGGCGTGCCTGGCGGCATTGGTGCTCATACTGACGTGATCTTCCTGGTTGGCGCAGGTGGGTATCGAATCCACGCTGTCCGGATGGGCCAGCGTCTTGTTGTCGGATACGAGCGCAGCCGCTGTATACTGCACCATCATCAGCCCGTTGTTCAGCCCGCTATCTTCGATCAGCATGGCGGGCAACCCGGCGCTGAGCGTGTTGTCGAGGAGACGGAAGGACCTGCGTTCGGAGATACTCCCTATCTCCGCGACGGCTATGCCCAGCATGTCCATAGCGAGGGCCAGCGGTTCTCCGTGGAAGTTGCCGGCCGAGATGGCCTTGTTCTCCCTGCTCTCCGGCAGGTCGAGAAAGATGAGCGGGTTGTCCGTGGCGGCGTTGATCTCTCTGCCGATGACGTAGCGTACGAAGGCCAGGACGTCTCGCGCCGCACCGATGACCTGAGGTGCGCAGCGCAGAGAATAAGCGTCCTGGACGCGCGTGGTGGAATCGATCAACTCGCTCCCTTCGACCAGGCGCAGAACGTTAGCGGCGCAGCGGATCTGTCCGTCGTGACCGCGCGCCATGTGTACTCTGTGGTGGAAAGCGTCGGACACCCCGCGCAGAGCTTCCAGACTCATAGCCAGGGCGATCTCAGCGTTCTTGACCAGCATCTCCGCGTCGTGCAGAGCCAGCGCTGCGATGGCCGCGCTGACCGTCGCCCCGTTGTTGAGGGCTAAGCCCTCTTTGGCTTTCAGTTCCACCTGCTGGAGGCCGGCCCTCTGCATGGCCTCCCTGGCTGTCATCCACCTGCCCTGGTAGAAGGCCTCGCCGCCCTCCGTGTCCTCGCTCAGCGCCAGAGCCAGGTGGGACAGCGGGGCCAGGTCTCCGCTGGCGCCCAGGGAGCCTTTCTCCGGCAAAACAGGATGTACACCCCGGTTGAGCATAGCCAGTAGCGTCTCCAGAACCTCCACTCTGATACCCGAATACCCCTTGGCCAGCGTATTGGCCCGAATCAACATCGTGGCTCGCACAGTCTCCACGTCCAGCGGTTGGCCAACTCCCACAGAGTGGCTCATGATCATGTTCCGGGTCAGGGTCTCAACGTCCGTCGCCGGGATCTTGACCTCGGCCAGCGAGCCGTAGCCGGTAGTCAACCCATATACCGTGAGTCTTCCCTCGTCCACGATCTCGTCCACCCACGTCCGACAGTTCTCGACGCGTTCCATCGCCTCAGCGGACAACTGGACTGTCTTGCCGTGACGAGCGACATCCACTACCTCATCGACGGACAGAGCCTCCCCGGCGATGAGGAGCGTACTGGAGTGGTGAGGGTCATCCTTCTGTTGCTCCATCAATTGGCCTCCTCTGGCATCAACGAAGTGCGTTGGGCTCGACGGTGGTTAGGCCACGGGAGTCAAAAAGAGGAGCCCGGGTCGAGTGCCTGCGGCTCCTCCAGCGGCTAGAAGGGTGGACGACGGGGATCGAACCCGCAACCTCAGGATCCACAGTCCAGTGCTCTGCCAGTTGAGCTACGTCCACCACGGCGTCTGCAGCCTGCATTCTAGTATAGCATACCGGGGCGAGGATTGCAAGAGCTATGTGTGCTGCACTACGAGAAACTCACACACAGGGTCGCCCATGCCCTGTCGTTGGGGATAGGCGACACTGATCTGGGCATCAGGCAGGAGGACCCGGAACCAGGCGTCCCACAGGGTCTCGCACGTCACGCAGGCCTGGTCTTGCCTGGGCAGGTTCGCTCTCTTGGCTCCCTCGAAGGCTGCACAGCGGCGCACGACGATGCGCGCCTTTCTGTCGTCGGTCTCGTAGATGGCCCTGACTCCCGGGCCGAGCAACAGGTCGCTGTGGGTGGCGATCATTCTCACGGCATCCGCGAGATCGTCGGCTGCCTTCTTGTGCACGGCTTTGAGCATGGTGCGCATCTCAATGCGGCCGAAGGCCGTGCGCACCGCCGCGTTGAGCTCGACGGCCTCCTCCAGGCTGAACTTCTCGACGCTGCGCAGGAACCACTGGCCGTCCCAGAAAAGGGCCAGCTTGCGCAGCATCTTGACCTTGTCAGCGTCACTGATGTCGTAGAGTTCCAACTGGAGGCCTCCCTCTACTCATGGGATCAGGCGGCCGGCCTTGATCACGGTTTGCACGGGATTGGTGCCGAAGCGGTAGGCCAGGTGGTGATAGTCGGCGAGGTCCAAGATGAGCAAATCTGCCTTCTTGCCCACTTCCAGGCTTCCCATCTCGTGACTACGGGCGATGGCGAAGGCGGCGTTGATCGTGGAGGCCACGATTGTCTCCGCGGGCGTCATTCCCATCTGACGGCAGGCGAGGGCTTGGATGAAGGGCATGGATTCACAGTAGCAGGTGCCGGGGTTGAGATCTGTAGCCAGGGCCACGGCTACTCCCGCGTCGATCATCTTCCTGGCAGGGGAGTAGTGGTCCTCCGCCAGCCCAAAGGGCGTGCCGGGGAGGAGCACGCCAATGGTGTCAGAGTTAGCCAGGAGTGCGATCTCCTCGTCCGTCGTACAGGCCAGGTGGTCGGCGGAGGTGGCCTCTAGCTCCACCGCGAGGGCTGTTCCACCCAGAGACGTGAACTCGTCGGTGTGGATCTTGAGGCCCATACCCAGAGCCCGAGCCCTCTCCAGGATGTGACGGCTCTGTTCGACGGAAAAAGCTCCCTCCTCGCAGAAGACGTCGCAGAAGAGTGGTTTCCCTGCTGTGGGGTAGCCCTCTCTCTCGAGGGCGGGCAACATCTCCTCGATCACGAGGTCGACGTACTCGTCTGCCCGGCCCCTGTACTCCACAGGGACGGCGTGTGCTCCGAGGAAGGTGGGGATCAGGTCCATGGGATGGCTTTGGTCGAGGAGCCGGATAGCCTCCAGCATCTTCAACTCGTTGTCGGTGTCGAGGCCGTATCCGGTCTTGGCCTCCACGGTGGTGGTGCCGTGGGCCAGCATCGTGTCCAGGCGTGCGCGGCTCTGATGCATCAGGTTCTCGAGGCTGGCTTCTCTGGTGGCTCGCACGGTGTTCATGATCCCGCCCCCGGCGGCCAGGATCTCCATGTAGGGGGTGCCCTGGAGTCGCATCTTGAACTCCGAAGCGCGATCCCCGGCGAAGACGACGTGGGTGTGGGGGTCCACGAAACCGGGCAGAACCACCTTACCGGAGGCGTCTATCAGCTTGGCGCCGTCTCCTGCCTCGGCCAGGACATCGCTGGTTCTTCCCACCAGGGCGATGCGGTCACCCTGGATGGCCACAGCACCTTCCTCGATGATCCCCAGTTGCCGCAGCGAAGGACCTCTTCTCGGCCCCTCGGGAGAGGCGATAGTCACGAGTTGTCGGGCACCATGGACGATGAGATCAACCTTCAAGGAAGGACCCCACTTCTGCTTTCTGCTTGTCCTCAGTCATGTGCGGTGCCCTGCGCGGTCGGACAGTCGTCGGCTACGCTGTGGGTGTCGATGGAAGAGCCGGCCTGTGTCAGACCACCGATCATCTCGACCTCAGGCATGCTCACGAGCAGCCCTAGCCATCTGGCCCCGTACTACTTCATCATGGGGATCTTGATCCCGTGACGCTTGGCCGCGTCTATGGCCTCTTCGTATCCGGCATCCACGTGGCGCATGATGGCGGTCCCGGGGTCTGTGGTCAGCACACGTTCCAGACGTTGCGCCGCCTCGGGAGTGCCGTCGGCGACGATGACCTGTCCGGCGTGAATGGAGTAGCCGATGCCCACGCCGCCGCCGTGGTGGATGGAGATCCAGGTAGCGCCACCCACGGCATTGAGGAGGGCGTTCAACAGCGGCCAATCGGCAACCGCGTCGCTTCCGTCCTTCATCCCCTCCGTCTCTCGATAGGGTGAGGCCACCGATCCGCCGTCCAGATGGTCCCGACCGATGACGATAGGGGCGGAGATCTCGCCGCTGCCCACCATGTCGTTGATGATGAGTCCGAACTTGGCTCGCTCGCCGTAGCCCAGCCAGCAGATGCGCGACGGTAATCCCTGGAACTTCACCTTCTCCTGGGCCATCCTGATCCAGCGTACGAGGTGCTCGTCGTTGGAGAACTCCCTCACTACCACTTCGTCGGTCTTGTAGATGTCCTCGGGATCGCCAGAGAGAGCCACCCAGCGGAAGGGCCCTTTGCCTTCGCAGAAGAGCGGTCTGATGTAGGCGGGTACGAAGCCAGGGAAGTCGAAGGCGTTCTTGACCCCCGCCTCGAAGGCCCTCTGGCGGATGTTGTTGCCGTAATCGAAGACCACGGCACCCTCGGTCTGGAAATCGAGCATGGCCCTGACGTGGCGCCCCATGGACTCGATAGAGCGGCGCTTGTACTCCTCTGGGTCCTTCTCCCACAGCCTCTCCGCCTCCTGGACCGATAGCCCCTGGGGTATGTAGTTGTGGGGATCGTGGGCGGGAGTCTGGTCGGTAACCACGTCGGGCACTACCCCGCGGATCACCAGCTCCGGGTAGACTTCGGCGGCGTTGGCGATGAGGCCGACGGATTTCGGCTCCTCCTGGGATAGCGCCTCCTCCACCAGCGTCATGGCTTCCTCGAGGTCATCCACCACTTCGTCCACGTAGGCGGTCTCCAGACGACGCTTGGCGCGCGCGGGGTCCACCTCCACGATGAGGCCGACACCCTCGTTCATGGTGATAGCTAGCGGCTGGGCTCCACCCATGCCGCCGAGTCCCGCGGTGAGGACGAACTTCCCCTTCAGGCTCGATCCGAAGTGCTTCTGAGCCAGAGTTCCCAGGGTCTCGTACGTTCCCTGGAGGATGCCCTGGGTGCCTATGTAGATCCAGCTTCCAGCCGTCATCTGGCCGTACATGGTGAGGCCCTTCGCATCCAGCTCGTCGAAGTACGGCTGGTTGGCCCAGGCTGGGACCAGGTTGGCGTTGGCCAGGAGGACGCGCGGGGCATCACGGTGGGTGGTGAAGACACCAACCGGCTTGCCCGACTGGACCAGCAGCGTTTCGTCGTTCTCCAACTCCTTAAGGGTGGCCACAATGGCTTCGAAGGCTTCCCAATTCCTGGCCGCCTTCCCGCCACCGCCGTAGACGATCAGCTCCTCGGGCTTCTCAGCCACCTCCGGGTCCAGGTTGTTCATCAGCATACGCATCGCTGCTTCCTGTCCCCAGCCCTTACAGGTTAGTTCCGTACCGCGTGGGGCGCGTACACCCGACCTCATGATGCCACCTCCAACTGGCTGCTGTTCGTTTCGATTATAGCGCGGCTTTGCTTGCGCTGCCACGCCCGGCCCACGGTTTGCCCAGGCACCGGCAAGCACGTACAATACCGCCCGGAGGAGACTCGATTCTTGCGTCTCTGGTACAGGTTCGTCAGGTTCGCGTTCTTTCATTTCTACAACGAGTTCGCCTGGACCTACGATCTGGTGAGCCGCGTGGTCTCGCGGGGCAAGTGGCGTGACTGGCAACGGGCAGCCTTGCCGGAACTGCGAGGTGACCGGGTGCTGGAGGTGGCCTTCGGCACGGGGAATCTGTTGTGGGACCTGGTGACTGAAGGCTACCACTGCGCCGGCGTGGACCTGTCTCCGCACATGGCGCGGGTCACCGCTCGTAAGTTCCGCCGCCGGGGGCAGGAGGCACCCATCTGTCGCGCGCGGGTCCAGGAGTTACCGTTCCCTGATGGGGCCTTCGACTCCGCAGTGGCCACCTTTCCCGACTACTTCATCCTGGATCCGGTGGCGCAGGAGGAGATGGGGCGGGTGCTGGTGCCCGGAGGACGGTTGGTCGTGGTGGAAGGGGGGCGGCTGTTGAGGGAGGACCTCTGGAGCAGGCTCCTCAACTGGGCCTTCCGAGTCACCGTCTCGCCACGGACCTGGAAGGAGGCACAGAAGCTGTTCGCGCATTCGCCGTTCTCGGTCGAGCGTCGAGAGGTGGTCGACGAGTGGAGTGTAGTGGGTGTCGTGGTGGCCGTGAGGAAGTCTGGCTAGGCAACATTCGTCACCTCTGACGGTGAGAGGTGTTGTATGGGGCAGAGAAACGAGGAGGGAAGGGAGCCATGGATCTGGATGAAGCCATCAAGCAGCGACGCAGCATCAGGAAGTACAAGGATGCGCCGATCCCGCGAAAGGACATCGAAGCGATCATCGAGGCTGGGTGCTGGGCACCGAGTAGCACCAACATCCAGCCGTGGCGCTTCATCGTCGTAGAGAACCGGGAGACGATCGCCGCGATGGCCAAAGTCGTCTACGATAAGTTTCAGGCGCTTTCCAAGGAAGCCCTGAAGCAGGGTGAGAAGAGGGTCGCTGCGTTCTGCAGGTTCCTGCGCAGCTACACCAGCTTCTTCACCGACGCGCCGCTGGTGATAGTGGCTTGCACCAAACCCTACGAGAACCCCGTGCTCAAGATGCCCATGAGTACCGTCATCGAGAAGACCAAGGCGCTGGGGGAAACAGGTCTAGACGTGAAGCCCATCGTCATAGACACGGTGCAGAAGAGCGTGGCTATGGCTGTGCAGAACATGCTCCTCAAGGCACACTCCCTGGGGTACGGAACCTGTGCCATGGATGGTCCCATCGCCGTGAAGGCCGCTCTGCGGGAGATGCTGGGCATCGAAGACGATCTGGAGATGGTGATGGTGATCCCCATGGGCGTGCCCGAGACTACGGACGTGGAGGCCCCGGAGAGACTACCGGTGGCCGACGTGATTCGGTATCATAGCGCCTAGTGGTCCTGGGCGCGCTCTCCAGCGCCCGGATTGGGGAGCGGCCGGGGACGGCGGTGTTCAGAGGGCGACCCTATCACCTCGATACGGCACCATGACGTCTGGGGTCTCTCGGTCTTCGATGGCCTCTGCGAGAGCCAGGGACTGGTCCTCCTCGCCGTGCACCACGAAGACCCCCTTCAGACCGGGCTTGGCAAAGCCTACCCACCACAACAACTCGTCTCGGTCGGCGTGAGCGCTGAAGGCGTCGATCACCTTCACCTGCGCTCGAAGCCGGTACTCGTCGCCAAAGATGCGGACGTTCTCGTTCTTCTCCGCGATGCGACGCCCCAGAGTGTGCTCGGCCTGAAAGCTGACGATGAGCACTGTGTTTCGAGGGTCCTCGATGTTGTTCTTCAGGTGATGCAGGATCCTCCCTGCCTCACACATGCCGGAGGCCGAGATGATGATCATGGGTCCATCCATCTCGTTGAGCTCTTTCGACTCCTCCACGTTTCTGGTGTAGTGAAGCCCCCGGAATCCAAAGGGGTCCTGCTCCCGCAGAAGGAACTCGTTCGTCTCCTCGTCGAAGCACTCGGGATGGAGGCGGAAGATCTCGGTGGCGTCGATGGCCAGGGGACTGTCTACGTAGACGGGAAGGGGCGGTATCCTTCCGGCCATCCGCAGACGATGCAAGGTGTAGATCACTTCCTGGGTTCTCTCCACGGCGAAGGCGGGGATGATGAGCTTTCCTCGTCGCGAGTGGGTCTCCATCACGCTCTCGGCCAACTCCTGCTCCACCTGGTTGATATCTTCGTGGAGACGATTCCCGTATGTGCTCTCCGTGATCAGGTAGTCCAGGTCTCGCACCACGGTGGGGTCGCGCAGGATGGGGAGATCCTTGCGTCCCAGGTCGCCTGTGAAGCCTAGCCTCACCGTCTGCCCGTTCTCGTTGATGCTCAGGATGGTGATCGCCGATCCCAGGATGTGACCCGCGTCGAGCAGGATGGCCTGTACACCCTCAGTCACCGGGAACCAGCGGTTGTACTTGTGGGCCACGAGATAGTCCAGGGCGTGCTCGGCTTCCTCGACCGTATAGAGAGGCTCCACGGGAGGAAGCCCCTTGCGCCGGTGCTTCTTATTGACGTACTGCACGTCCTTG
>Ga0307421_1001318_pt1 | contig 15070 bp, 12 predicted proteins | sample SalMarWE160270MG_FD_202163 | JGI IMG/M metagenome (GOLD analysis project Ga0307421, IMG submission 202163) | Salt marsh sediment microbial communities from the Plum Island Ecosystem LTER, Massachusetts, United States - WE1602-70 | ecosystem: Environmental > Aquatic > Marine > Intertidal zone >...
AAAGAAAGCAAGGGCTCAGCATTGGGGAATATCTTTTAATCGCTACTATAAACCGTGGATTGGAAGCGGTAAGTAAGCGGAGTATGTGGTCATGGTTTCAGAACACCATATTATTAAATTATTTCTCCGGCACAAAGAAGGAGCAATTAACCTCGCAGCGTTTCTGGGATCATATGAATCTGATCCCGGAAGAGAAGATTACACCTGTTTGGTTAGAGGTATTAAACAGTGCCCTGTCATCCGCTCATATTGATTTTTCGAGCGTAGCCTTTGATGAAACAAATTTCTACACATTCATCAGTACATTCAACCAACGCTGCAGTATCCCTCAGCGGGGGAAGAACAAGCAGGGTAGATCTAATCTACGCCAGGTGAATTATGCCCTGTTTTGTTCAAAGGAGAATCATTTGCCGCTATATTTTGATGTGTACCAGGGCAATGTACATGATTCGACGAAGTTCAAAGAAATCCTGCCTGGATTTAAAGCCGCTTTCAAGGACAAGATCACACCAGGGTCAACGATGACCATTGTGTTTGACAAAGGGAATAATTCCCCAGAGGCGATTAGTGAGATTGTTCAATCACCCTTTCATTTTGTAGGGTCATTAAAGCTGAATGATTATGCTGAACTGGCATCCATCTCAAATATGGATAAGAGGTTTGAATCGACAGGACACCCGCAATTAGAAAACCTTAAGGCTTTACGTGTAGAAAAGGTGATTAACGGAGAACAAAGAACGTTGATTGTAACCTTCAATCAGACCCTGTACAATGATCAGCTCAAGACCTTGTACAATGATCTTGAAAGATGCCAGGGAAAACTATCAGAACTAAGCCGTCGATTGACAGACAGGGCGGATGGACTCATTACCCGGGGCAAGAAACCCACAAAAGTATCCGTTGATAAAAATGTAAAGGATATACTGAAACGACAATACATGAAACAGTTGATCAAGGTGGATTACAAGGAGAAAAATAGTATTCCCCTGATACAATATTCTCTCGACGGGGAGGAATTTGCAAGGTTAACCGACACGTATCTGGGCAAGAAGATACTATTCACGGATAATAACGATTGGAAAACAGAAGATATAATACTGGCTTATCACGGCCAACACATCATTGAGAATATATTCAAAGAAACCAAGGACAGAAAGATGGGATGTTGGTGGCCATTGAATCACTGGACCGATCAGAAAATCAAAGTCCACGGCTTATATTGTACAATCACGCTATTGATGAGGGCGCTTATGATTAAGAAGGCCAGGGAAGAAAACATCAACTTGTCTCTGGGCCGGTTACACGAATCTCTGAAGGGTATCAAACAAGTGATCAATATCTACCCTAAGCAGAAAGGGCAGGGAAACAAAAAGGAGAAGAAGACCAGAACACTAACCAAAATGGACGAGATCCAGGAAAAGCTATTCGATCTCTTTCAGATGAATGACTACATTGCAATTTAGGGGAATGAAATAAGGTCTGTATGTTATTATTTATGAGTATATTATACCCTCGAAAATTGATAACCCGGAAACTCGGGCTAGGTACTAGTACAAAGTTTGAAGTAAAATAAGTAAACTGAGTAAATTACTCTTGTTATTTGTTATATATCAATGTGTTATATGTTTACTTTATGAATTTTTTAAAGTAAATACTAAAGATTAATATTCATTATTTTTATTAACATCATTAAAGTAAACCAAGTAAATAAAAAGTAAACCTATATTAATCTCTATATTAATTTGTTAAGTCTTTAAGTCTAAAAAGTTTACGTTGTTTACTTTGTAGTCCGGGTAATGCTTTATGATACGCATAGGTGCAAAAAAAGATATTCTAAATATCTTCTTTTAGTACATCTGTATGTTGCCGGTATTACTCTTAAATATTTAACTCAACACCATCGATTAAGATACCATTCATATCATCGGAAGTGTCATATTTAAACATATAGCAGCTTCCCAACGATTTGTGGGTATAGCTTTTCATTTTCCTGCTTTTCTGTATGGTATTTGGAATAAAAGATTTATTCCCTTTAGAAGTAAGTAATTCCCTTAAAGAGCTTATTTCGAGAAAATGCAGTTTATTTTTATTGGTATATTCGGCATAATAAGGGTATAGCAGCTTAAATTTTATATATAGTATCTTTTTTATCGGGTCTTTTACGTAGTGTACGCCATCCCTGATATCTGAATATGATTCGTTAATTTTATAAGCTATGGCACTCCAAAAAATAGAAACATCTTTTATTTCATTTGCCAGCTCGTCCTGGTTCTTTGCATTCCCGATAACGGATTCTTTATAGACTTCATATTGAAAGGGAAATGTAAGTTTATCCTTTAAAAGCTTCACAGGACTTAATAACAAGGCAGTATGCCTGATTTGTCGGTCAGATATTTCTGATTCATCGGATAAATCTTTCTTTAATTGATGAAAAGTATTCTCAAAAGTCATTTTAAATTTTGATTCAACCAGGTTTCTGTATTTAAGTATTTCACGGGTAATACCACAAAAACCATATTCTTTTTCATTAAGCAGCTTTTTGTATGATTCGGTGGCTTCATCAGAAAATATATTGTTCTCAAAATGGAGTACTATCATTCTGGCAAATAATGCAGCCTCTGAAGTAGGAAGTTCATTGCCATCAACCATACAGGCAGAACTGATTTCAAGGGTTGTCGTTTTATTATCATTGCTTTTTTGAGCCATTGTATAAAGTTCTCCATCATATCCGGTTTTGAACACATCAACAGTTTTTTTATCAATAGAGTTGGTATACTCTTTTAAATAGTACAATGCATTATTTCGTTGTGTCAATGATCTTGAAAATCCTTTGTCAGTTGAATTTAAGAGAGATATACCATGATTTGGTTCTCCGAACAGATATAAAAAGAAGTTCACAAAATTGGATTTACCTGCACCCTGGTCGCCAAACAGGAAAAGAAATGGAAAGAAACCTGTTAATTCAAGTATAAAATCCCTGTATAACGCCAGTATTACAAAGGTAATACCAATAGCTCCATTGATTCCGTAGGCTTTGTATATTAAGTCGGACCAGGTTTTAAAGTCAAGATAACCCTCTTTGTAAGTAAATTTTCTTAATCCCTGAAACTCTTTATTTGCCTTGTTTGTAAATGCAAAAGGAGGCAGATAAAGCCTTTTGTTATTAATGGATGCAATACCCAGTTTGTCAGGAAAAATGATTTCATCATTACCTGTTATTACTGCATCGGCAAAACAATAAACCTTATGTTCAGACTGGTATCCAAGTTGTGTGACAGCAATAGCATTTTGTTCACGGTCGTACAACCACGTCAGGATATGGTCTAAGTTTTGGGTGTTACCAAAGAAAGTTAGCCCTCGATTGGATATACTCCGGATTACTTTCTTGAATCGTTCCATGTTTAGCTCTGAACTTAATATCTCATGAACGGTTATTTCACCTGTATTACGCTGGAATTTTATGAGTCTTTTGCTTTCTTTACTACCATCCATCAGGTGATATATCGATTCCATTAAAAAATTGGATAGCTTTTTTATTATGGGCTTTCCTTTTATAGTTTCTTTTGTGAAATAGCATCCCTTTTCAATATAGAAGTAATTTTCATCGTTGTCCTTTCTTTTGTTTTTGCTATCGGAAGGCAACGGTTTTGTAACGATATCTTCCCATATTAGCCGGTAATTATTCTTGTCTTTTAAAAACGCCTCAAGTTCTTCTGTTTGGAGTAGATCATTCACATCTTTTTTCTCAGGTAGTAATAGTTTTCTTAATGTTTGAATCTCAAAACGGTTTGATAACAATAGTTTTTCGTAATATTCAAAACACTTTTCTCCTGCCTGGTCATTGTCAAATGCCAAAACTACATGCTTGTTCAATAGATAGGGGTGAAGCCTCCTTGTATTCTTGATTTTGTTTTCTGTTGAAAAGATGGCAATTGAAGAATAATCAGGTATTGAGAGGGCATTGATTACTCCTTCATGAATAAAAACTTTGTCAGCTTCAGGATTAAACAAAGCATTATAGATGCTATCCTGTAAGCTCCCCTGGTTCTTTGCTTTTGGAGAACCGTTTACAGGTGCAATCATTCTGCGGTTTATTAATCTTTTTTCTGAATCGATAAAAACCACTGCGTTGGAATGTGAATCGTATAAATATGAACCCAGAGGAAGTTTATCTAACTGAATTTTACGGTTTCGAAGGTAATCTGAAGCATTCTTTAGCGGATTTTTACCAATAGCGTAAATCGTTTTTTGTAGTGTGTCAGAGAAACGTATGTTTTCAGGAAGAGAGGGTATTATATTAAGGTAATTTTCTTCAAGGTATTTAATGGCATGGCGTTCTTTCCAGCCATTATTAAGGTTCATTATAAAGTCAATTGTTGTCCCTTGCGAACTGCAAGAGAAACACTTGTAATAATTCTTTTTCACATTGATGCTGAATGCCGGAGACTTGTTTGCTCCGGTTCCACTGCCACAAAAGGGACATTCACTCAACATATTGTTATTGGAAAAAGTAAAGTCAGTTTCTTTCTCAATCAGCTTTTTAATATCAATTTCCTTTATCTCACTAATAGTATCCACGGTGTATTACTTTGGTATTACTTAATGATTTACTTATCAATGGCTTTTAACTGATTGTAGGATCTGTAGCATTCTAAACCAATTTCCCTGAATGCTTCAAAGAATTTAACCGGCCCTAAACCTTTATTAGTAGATAATTGACGGGTTGTGAATCTAAATGCCTCTATTGTTGTTTTATCGGGCTGTATTAGCTGAATTGGTATTAAATCGTAATGGGTTGTAATTAAGTCTTCCGCAAGGTATCTGAGAATCTGGGATTCTTTGCTCTTTCCATCTTTATAGAAGTTATCGAATAGAGCCAGTAATATTTCTTTTTGTTTGTTATTTACCGGAAGGATTATGCCTGAAGTTTCCTGTTCGTCTTCATTGTAATATGAGAGAGCAACTTTAACCCGGTTCAACTCATCTTCCAGTTCCTTGATCCTGTTCTCCTGATTTATGGCTTTGTTGATTTTTGATAAACTTTTTAATCTTACAAATTCACTTAAACTCAGGTTGCTTTTATCAGCCATTGTTTGCAATTCCTCCTTTTCTGACGGTGTCACTTTGATTGTAACAACAGATTTCTTATTTGTTATATTATTAGAGTTCATGAGCCTTGGATTTAATTATTTGAATTACTTCTGAAATATTAGCAGAATAAGGACAAAACAATATGTATGTCCTTATTCTGTAACTTCTAGTCATTGTCATCATCTTCATCCGGATCTCCATCGATGTTTTCTACATGTTCAATCATGCTTAATATTGCTTCGCTGTGTTCCTCTGGTTCATAATCTACTGCGATTGCAATACTATCATCTTCAGTTCCGATGATTATTCCTTCCAGGTCATTTTCACCGATTATTTCAGCGAATTCCAGAATAGAATCCTGGGGTACATTAAAAATGCGAGTTTTCATACTAATTAGATTTTAAATTATTGAATATTAATTAATTGTTATTGTCAGGAATCTTCTCATCCCAACTTAAGTGATTTAAAAATCAACTTTACCTTTTCTTATCAGATAGGCATTAGCTTTGTCTTCAATTTCTGAATTTGGTTCAACCCTGTTTGAAGTCAGCCAGGCATCAAGCTCACTGCGCTTAAAGAATATTTTTTTGTTATTAGGCTTATAAAAAGGAATTATATTTCCACTGGTAAGCTTATACAAATGTGAGCTGGAAACGGAGAGGTAATCAGTAGCCTCGCTGAAAGTAAGCACTTCCTTTTTTAACAGGTTTTGTTCCCGTAACATTCTGGAAATGCTGTCTAATTTGTTCAAAATTACATTATCCATTATACATCTTCTTATTTGTTATGATGGACTTATGCGCGCCAGTCATCTTTGATTTTCAAAGACATGACAAAGATGTTCAAGAATAAAAGGAAAGCCGTAAAAGGGTATTATTACCAGAGATTAAATATCAAATAATCAGTTGATTATTGAGTTGCAATGGTATTTTATAGGGTATTTAGTTTAAAGAAGTCGGTAACAATAAGTTTGTTTAAATCGTATTTCCAACGTTTTGATTGAAAATAAAGTTTTACATCCTTATCGGTAATATTCTTAAACTGTTGGGAGGTATCGACATTATAGCGATGATCAAGATATTGTCTGAACTGATAATCCTGGAAACTGGTTTGTTGTTTATAGTTACTTTTTCTGAAATAACTTTCTTTTATTATGAACTTATAAATAGTTGCCAGATTCTTTTTATTGCCTCTTTTCTGTATAAAGTTGTATGCAGTATCAATTATATGATCTTCAAATAATAGCTCTTCAAGGTATTTAAATTCTTTTTGCCTGGTTATGTCTTCAAAGGTAATTCTGCCTGGACTATTATCACGAAAATCTTCCTGATAAGCAATGAATGAATTATCGTTTTCTAACGCATTTTCTGATTTTTGTAAATCAATCAGATATTTTTGGTATTCAGATAATGCCAAAAATAGCGGTTTGTAGAAACAAATATAATCCCTGTTATCGCATTTTATTGCATTCGTATAATAAAACAGGTATTGCTTATCAATTGATTCACTAAAAGAGTCAGATTCGTCAACGATTAATTCGAATAATTGGTTCCTGATTTCTGAAAAGGATAGCCGTTCAGGACTATCATCCTGTAAACCGTTTAAAAACGATTCAATAAAGTCCTGATCTTCGTCAGAATCAATTTCACTAAAGTGATGTAATACCGAACGTGACAGTACCGTATTTATGGTTTTATATGTTCTGGAAGTGCTGTTGTTTGAAAGAAATAAATGAATATCCTTAATTTCATTGTCAAGAGACACAGATATTCCTGAGCGTTCGGTTTTTTGAGCAGATGTTGTTTTATGCAAACCACTCTTAAATGTATAAAGTAAAGCAAAGTGGTTTATTTTAGAACAAATCTTAATGAAGGCTTCTTTATTTTCCTTGTTTATTGCTTCAAACAAAACAGGGGAGGTGAGAATGTAATTGTAAATTATTAAAAGAATAAAAAGTCTTTCCAGGTCTTTTTCAGGGTCAATTTTATTTTTGATGAGCCCTTGAATGAATGCATTAAATTTTGCCGGGTTGCGTATTAAAATTTTATCAAGCTCATGCATAGTGTTATAACTGAAAATTCCTTATTATATTATAATTAAGAGGTTAGCTTAGCTTAATCGCATTGGCTGCATCACGCTTTTTCTGGTCAATTACTTTTGCATATACTTCGGTTGTTCTTAGACTTTTGTGTCCTAAAAGCTTTTTTACTGTGTATATATCAGTACCAAGTGTTAATTGCAAAGTTGCATAGGTATGACGGGCACAATGAAAAGTGATATTTCTGTCCACTCCGGAACGAATCATCCATTCATTAAGTTTTCGGTTGTTATAATCGCTATAGGTCAAGTCAATAAAAACTTTTTCATCACCTGATAGCCTTTCACCTAATAAATTATAAGCATCCTCTGAGATGGGCAATGTTTCCTCTCCATTGGTCTTCTTTTGGCGGAACCTGATATAGTATCCGTTTTCTTTTGAATGTTGAACTTCTGACCAGGTTAACTTCTGAATATCGGAAAAACGAAGTCCGGTAAGACAACTAAAAATAAATGCCTGTTTAAGAACAGGGACATCACATTTCTCTGTAATTGCTTTTTTCAATTCATCCAGTGTCAGGAATTCCCGTTTTGTCTCCATTTCCTTGATACCCTCAACTTCAAGTGCAGGATTTTTTGTAAGAATGCCGTCTTTCACTGCCTGCTTAATAGCTGCTTTAACTTTATTGAAATATGAAACACATGAATTTTTAGATAATCCACTGCCATTTTTAAGTTTGGCATCGTTCATCAGATAACTTTTTAAGTCTTCCAGCCATTTATTATCAATCTCAGAGAATTTAACATTGCCTTTTGGGAATTTTGTGAGGTGTTTCAATGCGCTTTTCCAGTTTCCATAATTACCGTTACTGTCAGCTCTCTTTTCTGCAAGGACTTCGAAATATGTTAAGAAATCACCATTTAGTTTTTCTTGGTCAGTAAAACCATATACACCATTTTGTAATTCCAACTGCCTTTTAGCTCTAAGATTTTCAGCTAGCTTTAAGGTTTTTCTGTTGGTGTCTCTATCATCTTTCGTTCTTGGTTTAGGTACTAGGTAAAGTCTGAGATATTCATATTTACGTTTTCCTTTATGGTAAAACTCCAGATAGAGGCTTATTTTACTACTCTTTTCTCTTTGTCTTAACGTCACTTTCATCAGTGTATATTTTAATGATGCAAAAGATTATCAATTTCAGACCGTTTAATAATTACCCGTCTGCCTATCTTTGAAACCCTTATATTTCCATTCTTAATCTGGCGGTATATGGTCATCCTGCTGGCTCCAATCAAAGAACAGGTTTCGCTAATACTCAGGAATTCCTTTTCTTCCACTCTGGATCGGTTAAATTGCAATTGTTGTTTATCCAATGAGGGAGCCTGTTGAATTTTTTCTTCGCGCTTTCTTTTTTTATAATTCCTTTTTGCGCAATTATCGCTACAGAATTTAGTAACAGTTGTTTTGGCTACAAATTCCTGACCACAATGCTGACATATCATTGAAATACGGATATTACTGCTCATTTATTGTTACTGTTTAAGTATTCTTAACAAATGTATCGGTGAGTATCAGTTTGTATCTATATGTATCTGTATGTAACATAATCTCACCATATTTTTATTTATTTGTTGTCCGGACAACAAAAATTGAGATTTGGGCAACAAATGGGCAACAAAAATAAGCAAAAAACGATAATCGGGCAACAAAAAAATAGAATTAAATTTTTGTAACTATCAGTAAATGAATAAAAAGGAAAGAAAGAGAAAGGTAGTTTATTTTCCGATACAGAAATTCTTAAAGATGTTTCCGAGGATCTCATCAGTGGTGATCTCGCCGGTGATTTCGCCCAGGTAGTGAAGGACTTCACGGATATCCATGGCAAGAAGGTCCGCGGGGACCTGGTTTTCCAGTCCGCCGGTAACACGGAGGATTGATTCATGTGCCCTGGAAAGGGCTTCGTAATGCCTTGCATTGGTAATGAGCACATCATTTTCTTCCAGCTTTTCCGCATGTATCAGTTCACCCAGGATATTTTCAAGCTTGTCCAGATTATTACCGTATTTGGCAGAAAGAAACAGCAGGCGGTCATTTTCATCCAGGCACCGGCTGATTGAGTCTTTTATTATCCTGGTTTGTGTATTGTTTATAAGATCCGATTTGTTTGCTATGACAACCAGCTTTTTATCAGTATCACTGATTTTTTCCTTAATGCCTTTGATGGATCCTGTAATATTTCCGGTTGTATCCGTAACGTCCGTTAATAATAGTATAACTTCAGCCTGATTGATCTTCTGATATGTACGTTCAATCCCCAGCTTTTCAATTTCATCGGATGTATGACGTATACCTGCTGTATCTATAAACCGGAAATGAATGCCGTTCACAGAGATAATATCTTCTATGAAATCACGTGTTGTTCCCCCAATATCAGAAACAATGGCTTTGTCTTCCTTCAGGAGCAGATTTAATAATGTTGATTTTCCTGAATTGGTTTTTCCGGCAATTGCCACAGGTATGCCATTTTTAATGGCATTCCCAAGTGAGAACGAATCTATTAATTTCCGAAGTAACTGCTCAATTTCAGATACCAGTACTTTCAGTTCTCCCCGGTCTGCAAACTCCACATCTTCTTCACTGAAATCCAGTTCCAGTTCGATCATGGATATAAAGTTTAGCAGCTGATCGCGAAGACCCCTGATTTCATTCGAAATACCACCTCTGATCTGGTTGATGGCTACACGGTGTGCAGCACTGCCCGATGAAGCTATCAAATCTGCAACTCCCTCTGCCTGTGAAAGATCAAGCTTACCATTTAAAAAAGCACGCATGGTGAATTCTCCGGGTTGTGCCGGTCGTGCACCATTACCCGACAATAGTTCAAGAATTTTTTGTTGCACATAGACCGATCCATGGCAACTGATCTCAACGACATCCTCACCCGTGTATGAGTTAGGGGCTCTGAACAGTCCCACTATTACATCATCTATTGTTTTTCCATTATCAATAAGCGAACCATGGTGCATTGTATAACCGGACTGTTTAGTCAGGTCTTTGTGCGAAGATGAATGAAAAATATTATTACAAATACTGATCGCATTTATTCCAGACATACGTATTACAGCAATAGCACCGGTACCCGGGGGAGTGGAAATTGCAGCTATGGTTGAATTATCAATCATAATATTGATTTGCTTCAAAATTACATAATTCCTGTTATTAAAGTTTACCCTGACGAATATTTATCTGCATAATGGTTGCGCTGCAGGAGAAAAACATATATAAATATTAATATAATTACGGAGAATCGTTATTTTTGGCATCCATATAAAATATTATAAAAAAATAAGAAGCAGATCTATGAGCGTTCTTGTTGGTAAATCTTCAAAAGTTATTATTCAGGGCGTTACAGGTAGTGAAGGTTCTTTTCACGCTCAGCAAATGATTGATTACGGTACAAACATTGTTGGTGGAATTACTCCCGGTAAGGGCGGGCAAACCCATATTAACAGGCCGGTTTTCAATACGGTTGAAGAAGCTGTATACAAAACCGGGGCCGATACATCCGTGATTTTTGTTCCGCCCCCCTTTGCAGCTGATGCCATCATGGAAGCTGCCGATGCGGGAATAATGGTTATCATTTGCATTACCGAAGGTATTCCTACACGGGATATGGTGAAAGTAAAAGCATATCTTTCACGGAAAAAATCCAGGCTTATCGGCCCGAACTGTCCCGGAGTGATCACCCCGGGTGAATCAAAAGCGGGCATAATGCCCGGTTTTATTCATAAGAAGGGTTCAATAGGTATTGTATCCCGTTCCGGAACACTTACTTATGAAGCGGTGGACCAAGTAACGAAAACGGGGTTGGGACAATCAACATGTATTGGTATAGGCGGCGATCCGGTAATCGGTACTTCTATTCTGGATTGCGTTAAGCTGCTTATGGATGACTCACAGACCGAGGGTATCATTATAATAGGCGAAATAGGGGGGAATATGGAAGCTGAGGCTGCCTTATGGATTAAAGATCATAGCACGAAACCTGTTGTGGGTTTTGTTGCCGGAAGAACGGCACCGAAAGGAAGGCGTATGGGGCATGCAGGAGCTATTGTGGGGGGCAGTGACGATACGGCAGCTGCAAAAATGAAGATAATGCAGGAGTGCGGCATTTATGTTGTGGGATCACCTGCTGATATAGGTAAATCCATGGCCAGTGTACTGGTATCAAAATAATGAAAAAAAAATGTAATCAGATAATAACCAATAAAACATAAATCATGAAATTACTTGAAGGAAAAACAGCTATTATAACGGGAGCAGCAAGAGGTATAGGAAAGGCCATTGCAGTAAGATTTGCCAAAGAGGGTGCAAACATAGCTTTCACTGATCTGAATTATGATGACAATATGAAAGCTGTCGAAAAAGAATTAAGCAGTCATGGTATAAAGGCAAAAGGATATGTATCGGATGCAGGTAATTTTGAAGATACGCACAAGGTGGTTGATAATATATTAAAAGACTTTGGAACTATCAATGTGCTGGTAAACAATGCAGGCATAACCATGGACAACCTGTTAATGAGAATGACAGAGGAACAATGGGACAGGGTGATTGCTGTGAACCTTAAATCAGTTTTTAATTTTACCAAGGCAGTACAGCGTACTATGCTGAAAAACAGGGAGGGGTCGATTATAAACCTTAGTTCGGTTGTTGGTGTCGGAGGAAATGCAGGTCAGGCTAATTATTCGGCATCCAAAGCCGGTATCATAGGTTTTACCAAATCCATAGCACAGGAACTTGGATCACGAAATGTAAGATGCAATGCAGTGGCACCGGGATTTATCATCACTGAAATGACAAATAAGCTTCCTGAGGATGTAAGAAAAGCATGGGAAAGCCAGGTACCCCTTAAACGTGGTGGTACACCTGAAGAAGTAGCAAATGTAGTATTATTCCTTGGATCCGGGCTTTCAAGTTATGTCAGTGGTCAGGTTATCAACATTTGTGGTGCCATGAAAACCTGATCACCGGGAATAAAGCAGGGAATATGCAGAGAAATATTCACATTGTTAAAAGACAGGTTTGCTTATTTATTATTTTTACAGGATTCATGATTTCCTGTACACCTTATAATAAGATCAGGATCAGCGTGCTTACACCCGCTGAAATTGTTTTGCCAAAAGATATTAAAACAGTTAGCCTGATATCAAGGGTGCACCTTGAACAGGAAGAAGGAAGATTAAGCAATATGAATAATATCAGATTTATTCCTGATTCAAGCTATTATCTGTTCACAGCTGAGAGTTTATTTGCTCTTGCTGAAACCCTGCGGGAGTCTCCCCGGTTCGAGTATGTTCATATTGCAGGAGCCCACGGTACAATTAAAGATCCTGATAAAAAACCTTATCCTTTGAACTGGATGACAATAACCGAACGCTGCCATAAGGACAGCACTGATGCTGTGATTTCACTTGAATATATTGAACTTTCTGATTCACTGGAATCGTTTCCTCACGGCTTATATTGTGAAGCTGAGTTTTCAATATACCGGAATATATACTGGTTGATTTATCATCCCAAATATTTCAAATTGGCTGATCAATGGACAGAGAATGATTCTGCTGTATGGTCAAGATACGGGATAGATTGTGAGAGTGCACTTTATGAGATGCCTCCGGCAGCTGATATGCTTATTGAAAATTTCAATACGGCAGGAGAACAATATGGCAGGAGGATTGCCCCGTTATGGCATGATAATATCACGCGGGTCTATTATTCAAAAGGCCCTAAGGAGTTTAAAAACGCAGAGGAGTTGATTGAACAGGACAGGTGGTCAGAAGCTATTGAAATATGGCGAAAGTTAGCTGAACATAAAAGAAAAAAGACAGCTGCAAAAGCAGCTTTTAATATGGCACTGGCCACTGAAGTGCTTGATCGCCTTGAACTTGCCCTGGAATGGGCGCAAAAGTCACATCGTTTATACCCCGATCAATTAACACGTCAATATATTAAGATCCTTAATTATAGATTAAAAGCTAAAGATAAACTAATGAAACAATTAACCGGTGCCAGGGTTAACTAAGAGTAAATAGAGTCCGTCTATATAGTAGTCAAAATGTTTAACCGGACATGTGTCTGTTCAGAAAGTTCAATTTGCAAGGCTCGCGCGGTCCGAAAACGCGGAGTTTACTAATCGTAATTGAGCAATTTTCGGACAAGCCTAACGCGGCAAATGGTACTTTATGGATAGATACTAAATTTTATACATTTTATTAATTAAATAAACTTATGGAATACAATACAATATTTTATATCATTATAGCAATACTTGTTTTCAATTATGTTATTGAAAGGATCCTTGACGGGTTGAACTCGACTAAATGGAGTAATAAATTGCCCGATGAACTTAAAGGTATATATGATCCGGAAGAATATAAAAAATCCCAGGATTATAAAAGGGTAAATGAACATTTTTCCCTTATTACCGGAACTTTTAGCTTTATAGTTATTTTACTTATGTTTTTTCTTGGCGGATTCAGCCTGGTTGATGCGATAGCAAGGGACATTACTTCGAATAACATTCTTATTGCACTGGTATTTTTTGGTATACTTATGCTGGCTTTTGATCTGATTACCACTCCTTTTTCCATATACGACACTTTTGTGATTGAGGAAAAATTCGGATTTAACAAGACCACACCAAAAACCTTTGTTATGGATAAAATAAAGGGCTGGTTTCTTGGTGCTATAATCGGAGGTGCCATGCTGGCACTTATCGTGTGGTTTTATCAATATACAGGATCTTCGTTCTGGATATATGCATGGATTGCCATTACCCTGTTTATGGTCTTTATGTCAATGTTTTATTCCACGCTGATCGTTCCCTTATTCAATAAACAAACTCCTCTTGAACCCGGGCCACTAAGAAATGCCATCGAGGATTTCAGTAAAAAAGTCAGTTTTAAGCTTGATAATATATTTGTCATCGACGGGTCTAAACGCTCGACCAAATCCAATGCATATTTTTCAGGTTTAGGGTCTAAAAAAAGGATCGTACTTTACGATAATCTTATTAATGACCTAAAAACCGAAGAAATTGTTGCCGTACTGGCACATGAAATAGGACATTATAAGAAAAAACACAGTTTATATGGCATAATCCTGGGGATTTTTCAAACCGGCATTACCCTTTATATTCTGTCCCTGTTCGTGGGAAATCCTGAATTGTCGGAAGCCCTTGGAACAGATAAAAAAGGATTTCATCTCGGACTGATTGCTTTTGGTGTACTATATAGCCCGATATCCCTGGTAATAGGACTATTCATGAATGCCTACTCAAGAAAGAACGAATACAGTGCCGACAGGTTTGCCCGGGATCAATATGAAGGAAACGGAGAAAATCTTATATCCGCGCTAAAAAAGCTTTCTAAAAAGAACCTGAGTAATTTAACACCCCATCCCCTGTATGTGTTTTTCTACTATTCACATCCCCCGCTTTTGCAAAGGATCAAAGCAATAAGGGAAAGACAGTAAACGGGACACAAGTGTTTTTTTAAAGTATTTTTTATTTTTATCTGGATAAATATCTATTTTTGACCGGCAAAATATAATGTATAATATTATATATTTGCCACTTTAGCTCAGTTGGTCAGAGCGGTTGTTTCGTAAACAACAGGTCACGGGTTCAAATCCCGTAGGTGGCTCTTGCGGGAGTAGCTCAGGGGTAGAGCATCAGCTTCCCAAGCTGAGGGTCGCGGGTTCGAATCCCGTTTCCCGCTCTTTTCAATAATTAAGCATAGACTTCCGTAGTTTTTAAAACCACGGAAGTCTTTTTCTTTTTTTACATCAAACAGTTCACAATGGAAGCAGTGATCATTACAATAGGGGATGAGATCCTGATCGGTCAGGTAATAGATTCAAACTCGTCATTTATTGCTGAAA
>Ga0307421_1001323_pt1 | contig 15007 bp, 12 predicted proteins | sample SalMarWE160270MG_FD_202163 | JGI IMG/M metagenome (GOLD analysis project Ga0307421, IMG submission 202163) | Salt marsh sediment microbial communities from the Plum Island Ecosystem LTER, Massachusetts, United States - WE1602-70 | ecosystem: Environmental > Aquatic > Marine > Intertidal zone >...
TCAAATCTTTAAAAACAATGAAAAGTTTTGTATTCTTTTCATTCTCTTTAAAAGCCTCAAGACGGTATTCCTTTACATCCAAGGTGAACAAGACAGAACCCGGAGAAATCATTTCAGCCTTTGTTCCGGCAAAAGTGGTGATCTCGATTGTTTTTTCTTTATCATAAGGAACAAAACTTCCCTTTATTCTGAACTTTTCGCTGGGGGGAAAGAATTCCAATCCTTTGTATTCTTTGTATGCCCGTGCGTTGGGATCTCTCATCCTTATGCCATAGCGCTCGCCTCTCTTTATGACCCACATCCTTAAGTCATTGAGTTCCAGGATATCGGGATTTCCCTGGTCATCGCTTGTGAGGATTTTTTCATCAATCTCCTCACCTTTGATCTTGATACCGGCTCCTTTGGCAGCCATAACCTTGACTCTGCCTTCTCCAAGGATAAATTCGCCGCAGAAAGAAGGGGCAGAGCCTGAAGGAAGAACCAGCTTATTCGTCTTATCTGTGCCAAAGGTATTCTCTCCTTCATCAAGCCAGAAAAGACCGGCAATGGTCAGCCAGCTTGTCGGTGAGCGCATGGATTTATCCCGTTCCTCGCGCCATTTCATTTCTTCTTTGTGAAAGTCTTCATTTTTTATGGCACTCGCTGTGTTTGAAAACGACCCATTCGCTATCAAAAAAAGTCCTACAATAACAGTAAAGAAGACAATTTTTTTTCTCATTTCAAGCCCTCCTTTTTTATTTTTCCTTGGGTGTTTCGCCGGTTTTTGTGAGGTCAAAAGAAAAATATCAATTCACAAGAGAAAAGTCAATGAGATTAGCTTTTGGTAGTCAAAATCCTCTGTTTTGAACCCATGTTGTGAATATTTGGCGCCATTGCCCGGATGTTTAGCGGAAAGCACCCTGAGGATCTGTTCAAAACCGTGGTGGGTTTTAACCGCTATTTTAACCTTTGGATAGTCTTAGCCTTTATTTTGCCACGATATTTAAACAACAAGATATGAATATTATTTAATTGAGGGATAGTCCTGAAATAAAACCTATATTCCCCTATTCGTTTCCTATAAATATTCTTTTTACCTTTGACCTTTTTAACATCTCCTAAAAATGGATTATATTCAAGGCATTCAAAATTTTTAATTACTTCTTCTTGTAACTTTAGATCAAGATTTTCAATTCCTTTTTTTACATTGTTAGATATTTTATTTACGTTCCATTTTTTTTTCTGCAAAATCACGTTTCAGTCCTTCAAGAGAAACATATTCTCCTCTTTCTATTTCTGCCATCCCTGCTTCTATTTTTGACCATTCTTCTGAACTAATTCTCACTTCATCAATTTCAGCTTTTACTAAATTCCTTATTAATTCTCTTATTTTCCCAGTTTTGCTATAACCTTTTTCATTACAAACAGTATTAAATGCAATATATTCATCTTTAGGAAGACGAATTGTAATGCTTTTCTCTCTCATTTTACCTTCACCTCGTTAGTACCATATCTTTTATAAAATATACCTTAAATCATTCAATTACATGCAATATAATGCAATTCAATGCATATGTCAAGTCATATTTCATACATTTTAATTGAATTTACCGGATATAGTCCCATACACAATTTTCTCTTTCTTTTTTTAAAAAATCAATAATCAAAAATATTTTTGGGCCTTGCGTTCATGTTCATCTAATCCAGCACTTCATAGATTCTGTCTGCGATTTCTTGTGTTTCGGTGTTTCTGATATTGTTTAAGATGAGTATGAGATGTTTCTTATTGATACCCCATCCGAAATCTGCATAACCATAGGCCTTTTTGTAGATGATGGTTCCTTTTTCAGACACAAGTAGAACACCATTGTGCTTTAATCCCTGAAAACACTCTTAAATGAGATTATTAAGGATTGCGTGAACCTTTTTTCTTTGTCTCCGTAATAACTAAATAAAGTTACAAAGGAGTGAAGGATGAGGAGTTACATTCGAATTTACAGCTTTGTTTTGGCCTTTTTTTTATTGCTTTCTTTAGGTGCTGGCTCTTATATCACTGCCAGTCTTTTTCAGGATAAACCCGCTCATGAAAAATGGGCAGAGGATGTGGATATTCTGGTCGAAAAACTGCCTGAGCTGCATAAGAATCTGTTTTTTAAAGTATCCCAAGAAGAATTTTCAGCCATGGCTGCACAATTCAAACAACGCCTTCCTCAGCTCAATGAGGATGAATTCCAGGTAGGGCTCTCCCGACTTGTCGCAGCTGTTGGCGACTCTCATACATCACTCCGCCCCCGAATCACCCATGCGTTCCCGCTTATGCTCTATTGGTTTAAAGAAGGGATTTATGTTATCAACACTCTCCCTGAATATAAGGAGATTCTTTACGGACGTATCGTCAAAGTCCACAACCAGCCCATCGAAGAGGTGATAAAAGCCTACAAAGAGATGATCCCCCACGAAAATAAGGCTCAGCTTGAGAATATTATTCCTATGATTATGGCTTCAGCACAACATCTTCACGGCTTAAATATCATCCGGGATAAGAATACCATGGAGCTTACTGTGGAAAATGAACAAGGGAAACCTGTCACTGTTGAAATGAAAGCCATTCCTTTTGTTGGAGCGTTTAAAGGGGTCGTGGACATGAGCTATTCTGAAGATGACCCTCTTTACAGGAAGAACCGGGGTCAATTCTACTGGTTTGAGGTTCTTGAGGATGAAAAGACTGTATATTTCAAATACAATTCCTGCCAGAATCAACCATCAGAGCCGTTCGACGAGTTTTCCCATAAGCTGCTCAGCGCAATCCAGAATAATCCGGTAGATACACTGGTAATTGACCTGCGGAATAACAGCGGCGGGGATTCCGGCATTATGAATCCATTTATCAAAGAACTGGAGAAAAACCAAAAAATAAACCGGGAAGGCAGCCTGTTTGTTATTATAGGGCGTCAGACATTTTCTTCAGCCATTTTGAATGCGCTTGATCTTAAAAATAAAACCAAAGCCATCCTTGTGGGGGAACCCACAGGAGGTAAGCCCAATCATTTTGGGGAGATAAAAACACTGAAACTCCCCAACACTCATATGGTGGTCACATATTCCACTAAATATTTCACCCATGCCCAGGAAGACACTCCGTCACTTATGCCGGATATCCAGGTTGAGCTTTCCTTCCGGGATTATCGGGAAAAGCAGGATCCCTTTCTTGAAGCTGTATGGAGCAAAAACCCATTACCAACCCCTAAATAATATTCACAACCGGTGCCCTGCTTACAAGTTTAGAAGGAATCCAACTGTCTGATCCATTTAAAGTCTTTCTGACATGCCTTGAGCAGTCTGTTATCTGCTGTGATCAAAAAGGCTTTTTCCTTGTGAGCTACACCCAGATAACTGGCGTCATAGAATGATATGGCATATTTCTGAGTGAACTGAAGTGTTTTCGGATAGAAGGGAGCGAGGGAATGATATTTGATGCCTAAATTTATAAATCCTTCCACAGCTTCCAGGATGATATTCTCTTTGATTCGTCCTCTTTTTTGGGCGATCAATAAACCATTTATCACTTCGTATTCAAGAAGAGAGGGAGCCAGGATTTCCAGCTCTCCGGAGACATATTGATCCAGAAGTACAAGAGCAGAGGATGATAATTTTTCGTCAGGGAGATACCACTTTAAAACCACACTGGCATCCAGGATCATTTTGTTCAAGATTTTTCCTCCAATTGTTTTTTAGTCATCCTGTAGGTATCTTCAGCTCCAATTCCCGCCCGGGAAAAATGTTTCCGAGCCTCTTTTATCTTTTGATAGGCATCCAATCTTTGGTTTTTTTTATATTCCTCATAGGGGACCAAGACAGCCACAGGTTTTCCTCTTTTTGTGATGGTGATTTCTTCTTTTTCTTCAGAAGCTTTTTTTAAGAGATGACTAAAATGTTTTTTTCCATTGGCAACGCTGACAGATGTATCTTTCATATGACCTCCTAAATAGTCATTTATTATGACTATAATATAAGGTCATAGAATAAATATGTCAAGGTTTTCGCTATGAATTCCCTATTCATAAGATGATTTAACTTTTTCAATAAATCCGTTCTGAGGAAAGAATTATTTCTTTTCATCAACCGGGAGGCCAATCCGGCGCAGCAGGTCCTGGAAGCGCGGGTCGGAGCGCAAGGGATCGTAGATAGGAAGGCTTATGTAAGGTAGACTGGGGTCGTGTTCCTCATAAGCCTTCTCGAGCCAGTAAATGGTCTGTTCGTAGTCCCCTGCGTCAAGATACCGAAGGGCGATACCCGCGCCCCTGAAAATCCCCTTGCCGGCCTTTCCATAGCGGGCTACGAAGACGTCTGCGATCCTGCGCTGTGCTCCCGAGTAGCCATCTTCTTTGAAACCACGATTGATTGCGGCTAGAAGATCAGGGTCGAGGGCCCAACGTGCTCGCTGTATGGCCAGCTGCTCGTCTTGCATGCCCGCTCCTCTAAAACCGTACATCAGCGCCGTTCGGACGATCGGATGGCCCGGTTGCAATTCCAGACCAGTACGGGCTGCGGCAATACAGTCGTCATAACGCTTCTGGTGGGCAAGGACGACCCCGTATAGGCCATGGAAGAGCGCATCGTATGGGTCCAACTCGATCGCTAACTCGATTTGCGATATGGCTTCATCGGTACGTCCCATATGTGACAGAAAATGGGAGTAGTAGGCGCGTACATCCGGAAAATTAGGATTGAGCTCGATGGCCCGCTGGAAGGACTTCTCAGCCCCTTCCCAGTCCCATTCACCCCAGGTTTTGTTGATTGCCATTGCATAATGAGCTTCAGCCAGTGTGTCATCCAATGCGATAGCTTTCTCCGACGCTGCCTTAGCTAGAGGCACCGCCTGATTGCGTGGTGCCTGTATCGTTTGATAGCGTCCTGCCCAGACAAGGGCGACACCTGCATGAGCCAGCGCATAATCTGGATCTATATCCAAGGCTAATTCAAAGTTCTGCAGTGCGGTTTCGAGATCCAGTGGTGTGAATTTGTACCAGTGGGATCGACCCTTTATGTATGCATCATATGCTTCAGGATTAACTTTTTTGGTCTTTGTAAGGCGTGTCGTCTCTTCAGCGGTTAAATTGATTTGAGTTTTATCGGCTATAGAGCGCGCTATTTCACTATACATCACCAGAACATCAGTCTTGGCTCGTTCGTATGTCTGTGCCCAGAGGTTTCGCTCTTCTGGGAGTGCATCGATCAATTGGAGTCTGATACGGACCGTTTCGCCGACCTGATAGACCGTCCCTTCTACCACAGCATCTACGTTCAGCTCCCTTGCGATCTCAGATAAGGACAGATCTTTTTCCTTGTACTTCATTACAGACGTGCGGGAAATCACCCTTCGAAATCCACTGATCTGGCTCAACTGGCCGATCAACTCATCAGTCACCCCATCGACAAAATATTCTTGTTCTGTATTACCCGTGAGGTTCTCAAAAGGGAGGACCGCGATCGAATCGATTGCTTCAACTCGTCCCGTGAATAGGCTTAACGCTATCACAAACATTATGATGATCAAACTGGCTGCGCCTGCATAAAGAATGGCTCTTTTTCTCCTGCGCAGCGTTGCTTTCCTCAGCCTGATTCTAATTTCGTCCGGCACTATTCCTGCTGATATGGATTTCAAATCATCTAATAGTTCATCGACTTTCTGGTATCGTTCATCCGGATTCTTCTCCAGGGCCTTGCTCACTACTTGCCCTATGGACATCGGAATCTCTGTCCGCAAATCCGTGATCGGCTTGGGCTTTTCATTCAAGATGGAATACACAACAGCCTGATCCTGCTCCCCCTTGAAAGGTAACTGACCGCTGAAGATCTCATACAGAACCACACCCAATGACCAGATGTCTGTACGATGATCGACTTCTTCCCCTCGTGCTTGTTCGGGAGACATGTAGGCGATCGTCCCCATGGTCATCCCTTCCTGTGTTATAAGAGTCCCCCCTGTTTTCCTGGCCAGTCCAAAATCCATGATCTTCGCCTTATTGTTCTCGGTTACCATGATATTGGCACTCTTGATGTCCCTGTGGACCACTCCTTTCTTATGGGCTTCATGTAAACCTTCGGCTACTTGTAAGGCTATCCCTATAGCTTCATCCAGCTTAAGTGGACCTGAGGCAATCTTCTTTTTTAAGCTCTGACCTTCTATATAGGCCATGGAAATGAAGGTTTTCTCCTCAGCCTCATCAAATTCATAGACAGTACATATGTTAGGATGATCCAGAGCGGCTGCAGCCTGAGCCTCCCGTATAAAACGCTCTTTGACATCGGGAATGTGGGTAAGCTCTGGGGGCAAAAACTTCAGGGCGACTGTCCTTTTAAGTTTTGTGTCTTCGGCCTTATAGACAACACCCATCCCTCCTCTTCCCAGCTCTTCAAGGATCTGGTACCTTCCTGCAATAGTGCTCCCCTTTTGCAGCCTTTCCGCAGGTGTTATCAGGGTTTTTGTGACGGATTTCTCTTCAGCGGATTTTAATGGTGTAGCACATTTGCCACAATAATGAGTATCGTCAGGATTCTCATGCTGACATTTGGGGCATTTGATTGTCATTTTTCCCCTTTGATGGAAACAAAAGAAAAATATCAATTCACAAGAGAAAAGTCAATTTTTCTTCTATTCGTACTCAAGCACAAGGCCCACACCCACTTCTCTGAGATCAACCACTTTGGATAAGGCGATCTTAGAGTTTAAATCAGTGCAGTGACACGCGTGCATCTGTTTTGGATTGAGATTCTTCATGTATTCCAAAGTTCCCTGCAGCTGTTCTTTTGAAGGATCGAGTAAATGAAGTCCCCCTATAATGTCAATAACTCTCTCTTCCTTACAAAGCTTTTTTGCCTGCTCCACGATATTGCAGATTCCCGAATGCGAGCAGCCCGTGATGATGACAAGGCCTTGGGAGGACTTATAAGCTAAGGCAGTGTCATCATAGAGATAATCAGGCTCCTCCCCTTCTGGTTTCATTATGGATCCTATTGGTTTTTTAGCCTCAAAATCATTCTTTCTTTCTATCTCACCGAGAAAGAGAATGCTCTCTGTCAGCCATACGGGGTCTTTACTCAGCTTGACCGGGAAGTTTTGAGACAATTTATCTCGGGAAACAAGTGAGCCGATTTCCATATCGTCTAATTTTTTTGAAAAGAACGCAAGAGGATGTGCCAGAACTGTGGGCTTTTTATGAGGGATGCCTTCTATTTGAGATTCTGTGTAAAGCCTGCTCAAAGGGTCTAATCCCCAGGTGTGGTCCAGATGCCCGTGGGAGAGAACCACATAATCTAAAGTCCGCAGGTCAATATTCATTTTTTGAGCGTTTTTTATGAAGATGTCTGAATAGCCGACATCCAAAAGGATGCGCTTTCCCCCTTGTTCGATAGAGAAAGAGACACCCGGTTCTGCGAAAAAATATCTGTCAATGAGTGTGTTGTTGTCAACGAGTACAGTCAATCTCATTTTTCCCTCCATTCTTATCTACTAAAAAAAGATATATCCGGTCAATAAAAAATAATCCTCCTGTGATATCAAAGCCGCAGTGTCCCTATTATTCATTGTGCTTGACACTTAACGTATCACACTATATATTTTAAATGTGATTAAGTCCTTTGGAGATAAAGAGACAGATTTGAAAGCTCCTCCAGGGAATCGATTGGAGAAATTGAGAGGGGAACGAAAAGGACAGTATTCGGTTAGGATCAATGACCAGTGGCGTGTGTGTTTTGTTTGGCGAAAAAATGATGCATATGGAGTTGAAATCACAGACTATCACTAGGAGATGAGGAAATGACTGATAAAAAAATGGCCCCAGTTCATCCCGGTGAGGTTTTGTATGAAGAATTTTTAAAGCCGCTGGGATTAAGTCAACATCGTCTGGCCCTGGATCTGGGAGTTGATTCCCGCCGTATTAATGAAATCGTGCTTAAGAAGCGAAGTATAACCGCTAATACAGCTTTACGTCTTGCTCGATATTTCGATACTTCAGCTGAATTTTGGCTCGGGCTCCAAGCTCAATATGATTTGGATTTGGAAGAGGAAAAATTAGGAAAAAAATTAGAAAAAGAGGTAAGGACCTATAAAGAAGCTCACCAGTAAAGACGTTTCTTCTCTCCTCTCTTTAATTTATTTCAGTTTTTCTATTATCTCGGGAACTATTTCAAATAAATCTCCAACTATACCATAGTCACATCTTGAGAATATGGGGGCATGTGGGTCATTATTTATGGCAATAATGGTTCCCGCCTCTTGGCAGCCTACTATGTGTTGGGTAGCTCCAGAAATCCCGCAGGCAATGTACAAATCCGGATTGATATTTTTTCCCGTTTGACCTATCTGATTGTCAGGAGGAATCCAGCCGTTATCCACAGCCACTCTCGTTCCCCCCATCGCTGCCCCCAGGGAAGCAGCAAGTTTTTGGTGAATTTCAAGTCCTTCTTTTGATTTGATACCTCTTCCCACGCCCACCACTTTCCGCGCTTTGGACAAACTTATTCCCTCTTCAACAGGTTCTTCTAAATCTCCTACTTTAAGTTGAAAAACATCTGCGGGAAGGGAGAAGTTTAATTCCTTTATTTCCATTTTATTGTTTTGGTTCTCAAAATTTTCGGAGTCCATTTCTAATGGCTTCATAGTAAGCAGTGCGGGTGTGGTTCTCAATTCCATATCCGCAAGCAAACTCCCTCCAAATATGGGTTTAGTGACAATCAATTTGTTTTCCCTCTTTTTTACGGCTAAGCACTCACTGGCCATCCCTACACCCAGCTTTGAGGCAACCCTTGGCAGAAGGTCATTCCCTTGGGCTGTAGCAGGGGCTAGTACGAGCTGAGGAGAGAGATCATTGACTACCTTTGATATCACCGCAGCATACGCATCCGGTGCATAGTGGCCTAACTTTTCTTCCTGAAAATGGAAAATTTTGTCTAATTTTGTATTTTTTATCTTTGATTCTATACTTATTGGCTTCTCACCAATCATTAGTCCAGATACTTTATCACTAAAATCAGGAAGATGGTTGGCATAATTTATAATTTTAAGAGATAAGTCCAAAATTTCAGATTCCCTTGTTTCAACAAGAACTAATATCATCTTTTCAAGTCCTAAAACACATCATTGACCTTTGAGCAGTCCTTCTTTGGCCAACTTCTTAATCAAGTTTGAGACAGCTGACTTTTTTTCATCTCCTAGGATTTCTCCTTTTCTTTCGTTGGATATTTTTTCAAGTTCAACGATTTCGAGATGGGGTGTTCCTTTATTTACCTTTATTTCTTCAATTATTTTTTTCTTCACCTTCATGATCCCGCGTATAGAGGGATATCTGGGTGTAGCTAAAACAGCCCCCAGGGTCGTAAAAACAGCAGGGAGTTTAACCTCGTAAATCTCCAATCCTGCTTCTGTTTCACGTTTACAAGCTGCGCTCCCCTCAAAAATTTCAAGATCCCTTATACCCGAGATACACGGCAGGTTTAAACGGTGGGCTACCCTTAAACCGGTTTGACGGTTAGACATATCTCCGGATTCATGACCAAAAAGGATTAAATCAAAATCCCTGGATTCCAACACAGACGCTAGAGCCTCTGCAGTGCAGCTTGTATCCCATCCTTCCTCATCAGTGGTTAAAAGAACACCGCGGTCTGCACCCATTGCCATAGCCATTTTTATTCCCTCACTCGCCTCTGAAGGTCCCAAAGAGAAAACAACTATGTTGTCCTCATTTCCCCTTTCTTCCTTTATTCTGATTGCTTTTTCCACGGCACATTGGTCTATCCGATTCATTGTGAAGTCAATCCCTTCTGTGGCAATCCACTTTTTGTCTTCTCTTAACTCAAGTTTCTCTGCAGTGTCAGGAATCCATTTGATACATACCGCTATCTTCAATTTGGGTACACCTCCATATTTTTTACTGTCTTCTCTTTAATAGATAATTCTTCTGGGACAGCGCAGATGGTCTACGGGAGGGCCTTTATAATCGCGCTCCGTAAGCCGCCTTATATCCCAAGGTGCCATATCAAAGGTGCGATAATCGCCCTCCAAAATCAGTTCTGCGAGGGCTAATCCAAGACCCGGGGCCTGCATAAAGCCTCCATGTCCACCGCCTAAATAATAGAAATTGGACACTTCTTTTGATCTTCCTACTCCTGTCAGGCCATCTTGAGCGAAACTTCTTTTTGCTGCGACATTCGATTTAATTTTAATTTTATCTACCCAGTCAGGAAAATGATAAGCTATCTTTTCTGCTATTTCGGCCAGATAAACAGAAGTAAAGCCTGATTTCATCCTATCAGGATCGGGTATCTCCTCATAGTACATGTCTGCGTGAAACAACAATCCCTTTTGTTCATTATGCATCCACATCTCATGGAAATCCGGTTCCTGATCAGGGGGTACTAATCCTTCAATGGATGGAATGGTATAGTCAAATTCGTCAATGGGTTCAGTGACACTGAAACGAGTTCGTATGGGATAAAAAGGAAGGTCAAGACCTGCCATTTGGTTAACCTTCTTCATCCAAGCGCCAGCGCAGTTTACGAGGTAATTGATTTCGATATATTTTTCATCTTCACTATCTGCCTTCACTTTTAGCCCTTGAATGTGGTCATTAGTGCGATCAATGCCCACTACAGGTGTGTTTGTAAAAACATAGACACCTTTCTCTTGAGCCTTCTTAGCGAGAAGGTCGGTGATGTGGTAAGGATCGTCGAATCGAATGTCATCCGGTCCATACATAGCTGATTTAACATCTTTTGTATTTAAGTGTGGGAATAGTTCTTTAACTTTGTTTTTGGACACCATTTCTTCATTCCAACCACATTCATCCAGCACTCGGATTTTCTCTTGAAAAAGATCCTCCATTTCGTCTGTATATCCGAGGAAAAGATTACCTTTTAAGGGTTTTATATTCTCTTCATTGGCCAACTTCTGGTAAAAATCGACTCCATATTTGACTGCTTTAATCATTTCATGGTTGCCAAGGTAATCCGGCCTGACTGAACCACCGGATAATCCTGTTGCTTCGCCTGCGATTTCTTCTTTTTCAAAAACCGCTATTCCATCCACTCCACGTTGCGCAAGTTGATACGCCACACAAACGCCTGCAATACCGCCGCCTATTATGGCTATATTCGTCTTATTCGGAATGTCTTGCATATTCCCTCCATTTCATCAAATTCCTCCCTCTAAACGAATTTTTCGAAAGGGATTTATATCTATCTATATTTTTTTTATTCATAATCAAGAGAGTTGTTGTCAACAAAAACAGTCAATCTCATTTGACTCTCCTTTCTTATCTAATATCAAAAGATACTTCCGGTCAATAAAAAATCCCTATCTTCTTGTTCCGCACTTCTTTAATCATTTCTGTGACTGGCGTGATCAAGGCTTCAGGCTTTTCTAAATGTATATTATGTCCAACGTCATCAACGATAATGTGTTTCCCCCCTCTTTTCTTATCTACAAAAGACTTTTCTATTTCTTTGCTGGAGCGAGCCGTTTCAGCTCCTCGAACCAGTTCTGGACCAGGATCATTTCAGTGATGGGCTGAAGCTTGCTTGTATCCCTCTTCACGGCCAGGAATCGGCGGCCGTCTGGAGAAATATCCCAGGTCCGTACCAATCCAAAGTTGTATCCTTGCATCTCCATCAGAAAACGTGGTTTGCTCGCAGAAAAACCCGAATCCGTCTGGATATCGACCACCCAGACATCGTTTCCATCCCTTGATCGATAATACAGTCGTCTCCCGTCCTGGGCCCAGATAGGGACATTTCCTCCTTCATGAGAGATTTGATATCGGCTTACACTTTCCGGGAAAGATTGAACATAGACCTCATATCGGCCTGACTCGTCCGTGACGTAGGCGATCCATTTTCCATCAGGGGAAAATACCAGCTCTCCCTCATAGAATTGGGAATTTAAAAATGGCGTTACCTGACCATCACGGACATTCAAGAAATAGATATCACAGTTGTTTTCATATCTATCCACAAAAGCCAGTGTCTCTCCGTCTGGTGTCATAGATGATGGAAACTGATCATGATCGCTTTTTGTCAGCCGTTTCATCGGAGAGCTTCCATCAATGGTCTTCCAGTAGATATTAGGAGTGCCCTCTCTAAGCCAGTCAAAGATCAGTCGTTTTCCATCCGGAGGCCAGATGCCCCATTCAGACATTCCTTCGACAGTCATTTTTGTATTAGTGTCGCGAGTGAGGTCATGAATCCAGAGATAATTTTCTGTTCCAAGAGTGGTATAGGCTATTTTTTGCCCATCAGGTGAGAGGCAGGGAGCCCAAAATCCTGCTTTGAATGGCACTGCAGGTTCAACCTGACCCTTGAAATCAACCCAAACGAGGGAGTTTTCCAGATCTGGAATGATCCCTCCTGATGCATAGACCAGGGATCCAGAAGGGGAAAGACTGAATTGTCCGGCTGTGGTTTCGTGAGCGGAGAAGGTTGAATTAAGAGCTTGCGCAATATTCGCGATGGCTGGAGCTTGAGGGCCTGTGATCTCAAGCTTATCAAGACTAAACGGGGCTGCGATCAATGTCCCCTGCCGGAGGAAGGCCAGATGTCCGGTGGGCACATATCGAGCATCAGCCGCATCTTCCAGTAAAATCCGCCATTTTCGCGTTCCGGGTTCCCATACAGCGATGCGGGGATGGAGGTCCCAGAAATGCCTTTTGATGGTAAACAAAATTCCCTTGCCGTCCGGAAGGCAATGGGGCAGATAATGAGCAATTTCTTCTCTGGACCGATCAGGCACTGTCAGAGTCTCCACCTCACCTCCATCAGCGGAGATCCTGAATAAACCTGAGTGCTTGGCATAAGAGAAGACGATCTGGTTTTCCGTTCCCCAGCTAAAGCCAAAGGGACTTTGAACATCGCACAAGGGTTTCGGTATCCCGCCCTCGATAGGGACTTTCATAAGCTTTCCATCTGCCCAGAAACCGATCCATTTATCGTCAGGAGAAAGGAACGGACTGGAGCCGCCTTCGGTCCCGGTTATGGGTACGGCTTCAAGCTGATACAATCTCCTGAGGTAGAGGCTGGATTTTGCCTCGGATTCTGGATCTTGTTTGATTGCGCTGAAGATGAGAAAATGCCCGCTGTTTGAAAGGGCTATTTCGGTTCTGGTTGGGATTGATTCATGAGAGACAGTAGTATTGCCGCCAAGCCGATAGCCCAGTTCTGTCCTGATGGATGAGAACACCAAGGGAAAGGACGGCGAAGAGGCATCCGGATTAAAAAATTTCATCAGCATCGGTCCGATCAGGACCCCGATGATGAGCGCTAGGCCGCAGGCCAGGGCAAGAAGCGCGGGCCGGAGCCGTGACTGCTTAGTTATTGATTTTGTCTCCAGGCGTAAGTCTGCGTCTCTTTCCTGAAAAACAATCCGGGCATCCGCACTATCATGAAGACGTTGGTCAGGGTCTTTCTGAAGGCACCGTTTCAACAGAGTTCGTATGAGAAAAGGCGTGTCATCCGGCAGTAGGGACCAATCCGGTTCACCTTTAAGGATGGCGGCCACTGTTTCAGTGACTGTTTCCCCTGAAAAAGGACTTTTGCCTGTGAGGCATTCAAAGAGGATGCAGCCCAGAGCCCAGATGTCTGTCCGTTTGTCGACGGCTTTGCCCTTGGCCTGCTCCGGACTCATGTAAGAGGCTGTGCCGAGAATGACACCCGGGGCTGTCATCTCGTCTGTAATGGTTGGTGAATGGGAAAGGTCCACATCCGTGGATTCGCTGTAGCATGCCTTTGCCAATCCAAAGTCAAGGATTTTGACGTTGCCTTGAGGTGTGATTTTGATGTTAGCTGGTTTGAGATCCCTGTGGATAATTCCTTTGGCATGGGCTGCCTCAAGGCCTTCAGCGATTTGTGTACAGATTTGGAGGATTTCTTTAAGAGAAAGAGGGCCTTTCCTGAGCTGCTCTTCCAGGGTTAGGCCTGGGACCATTTCCAGAACCAGGAACTTTTGCCCGTCGTGTTCTTCCAGTCCATGAATCGTGGCGATGTTGGGATGATTGAGCGATGCAAGTACCCTTGCTTCTCTTTCAAAGCGCGCCAGTCGTTCCTTATCCATGGCAAAAGCTTGGGGCAAGACTTTGATAGCTACCTGACGTTTTAGGTTAGTGTCATCAGCCAGATAGACTTCACCCATGCCTCCCTTACCTAGTTCCTTGATGATTTCGTATCTGTCAGCTAACAATGTTTTTGGAGTGAACTGAGGAAAGGGAGTTTCTGCGGTTTTTGTGACGCCTATATCTTTTTGGGTGAGAAGATTTGTCCCGCAGTCTGCACAGAAAGTGGATGTTTCGGGATTCTCTGCTCCACACTTAGGGCATTTAACTCCCATTGCTTTCCCTCTTATGAATTGAACTTAACGAAAGAGTATCAATTTCCAAGAGAAGAGTCAATCAGATAAAAAACACTCTTAAATGAGATTATTAAGAATTACGATTTTGGGGGCAAAAACTCGATGTCTTCAGGGTAGCAAACTGTGGAAAAGTAGGGTTATCTTATTGATTTTAAAAAGGATGCCCGGGCCCGTCTCCCAAATAATTTTTGATCTCCTTGATCCATTCTTTTATGGTTTTTTTGGACTCATCGGTTTGAACTCCGGTGATGGTGACTTTGATCATATCATCTTCCTCGTTGATTTGAGATTCAACAGTACAAGTTTCGGGCAGCTTGCTTTTTAATTTTTCGACCATCTCCTCGTATTTCTTTAGGTTCTCTTCAGTCAGTTGAGATTGGATTATGATTTTAAATCGGTCTTCCTCATCATTGAATATTACACTCGTGACGTTATTTTTGTGCTCCTTGATCGCTTTGAGAACATCTTCTTTTATCGATTTAATGATTACCGGTTTTTCGATATGGAGATCTTTCAAATCGGAAGAAAGTTCGATTTTGATATCATTCAGCTCTTCCTTTTTTTCTTTTAATTCTTCAGTCAGTTTATTGACCAGGGCTATGACCTCTTCCAGGGATTCTTCTTTTTCCTGTT
>Ga0307421_1001327_pt1 | contig 14976 bp, 12 predicted proteins | sample SalMarWE160270MG_FD_202163 | JGI IMG/M metagenome (GOLD analysis project Ga0307421, IMG submission 202163) | Salt marsh sediment microbial communities from the Plum Island Ecosystem LTER, Massachusetts, United States - WE1602-70 | ecosystem: Environmental > Aquatic > Marine > Intertidal zone >...
CTATAGTTTCTTTATTAATATCCAACCAGCTCTTTACATCAAATTCAATCAATTTATCAATATCCTTTAATTCGATTTGTCCATCCATTAATTTAATAGTTTTGGTCCAATATGTTTTTGCATCAATGAGAGCTGAATCATAATCTTTTCTTTCTTTGGTATAAAATGAAAAAAATTGTTGTGCTGGAATATTTAATATTTTACACATTTTATTGACAAGTTCCTCATTTTGCTTTTTACTTATTACTCCACCATAGTCATAAACTATGGTCTTAATATTTTTCATTTTATCTCCAATTATAGAATAGCGTTTACCGTTACGCACAAATAAGACATTCGACGCATTTTTTATCTTCCCACTTTAATTTTTTTAATCGCCCTACTCACTGTAGTATATTCACGCCAATATATTCTGCTATCTATTTTGTCATATTGCAAGAGCTCACCTATATGACCTTTTTGTTAGATAGGTTAAATAGGGGACTAGTATTTTTATATTTACATAATTAACCACTCATTTTTCATTCCCACTTTGCATCTAAAACTTCCTTCTTAATCCTTCCAAAACATTCCACATAGGAATCTTCCTCATGTACTCTTCATAATCAACTCCAAATTTCTTTATATTATTGGCTGTATCTTTCCTCGCGGATATCCAGAAACATAATGCTGATGGTACACAAAGAATTATCGAAACTACTGACTGGAAGACCAAGATTAATGCAATAGACCAAATAAACATACCCAATGTCATCGGCTGACGAATTAGACCGTATATTCCGGTAGTTATTATGATAGTAGTTTCAGTCATCTCGCCGACAGGCTTACCTTTGTGTTGTAAAGTAGCAATGGCCCCAAAGACAAAAAAAGCCGCAGGCACATACAAAATCCAGCCAATAATTTCTAACCATTTAACATTAAAGTGTAACCACGAACCCTGTATGCCAATAGTCAATTCAAGTGCTAACAATGTTAAAAATGCTCCCAGTCCTATATGAGTATAAATTTCACTCGCGACATGACTCCTTATGGATTCGACCAACCATTTACCATTGACAATCCATATAAACATGCAGATGCCAATACAAAGATATAGATTTAACATTTGCTTCCTCCATTTTAATTTAGATAAGCAATTTCAAATAACAATTACCTGGTGCCCGAACTTAAAACTTAAAATATAGATTATTTTTCCTTATTTATCTAATTGAAAAGTAAAATAGATGTCTCTACTATTTCTTTGAACTTCCCATCAATCATCATTATACTTGAATGCAATATATTCAATAACAATACCGTATACTATGCCTGCCAAAAAACTCACAACATCATGAAAACCCGTAGAACTATAAAAAGCAAAAGAAACTATTAAACCAAAGAGTGCTCCTCGGCCAATTACTTTTGGCCATCCCAGGTTTCCACCAGCCAACCCAATCACCAAACCCATCATCAACCGATTGTACCATAAAGCAAATAAAAAGTAAGCTTCGCTCTGAAAACCTGACCTTACAAAGGCTCCAACAATACAAAACACACCCAAAATAGCCCCTGAAACAATACATATCTTCATTCTTTTTGTAAACATACTTTTCATCATCTCCTAACCTAATTTATTATGAACCCAATCTAAAAACTTGGTTGAATAATCCAGTGTTTTGGTAGGGCAGGTATCGACACAATGACCACAGCCCACGCAACGCGAGTCTGTAACTACTTGGCCGATTTGAGCCATGCTCTTAATATCAATTGACATAGGGCAAGCAATATTGCATCGATTACACTTGATACATTCTGATTTATCCGTAATAATTCTCTGCCCGGCCAATTTAGACAACAGTGATAAAACGGTACCTAACGGACAATAATAGCAATAACCTCTGCCAATAAAAGCCACCCAGAAAAACATCATCATGAGTAATTCTGCGCCGAGATATTTATAGGTTTCAATTTGACTGATTAGCTGAAAGTTACCGGAAACCCCTACCCCAGATAAATAGAGAATCCACCAAATAGTAAAAAATAGCGATAATGAAAGGGAAACCCACTTAAATACCGAAAAAGCATTAAGTGCACCTTTCTTCATTTTCTTGACTTTCCCAATCAAAGGAAATACCGGAGCAAATACTTCAGAGGCAAATCCGTTAAACAAACAGAGTGTTGAGCATTGCCATTGCCTGCCAAACAGCAATGTGCCTCCTAGGATAATAACACTGGCACAGACATAAAATATAAGAGCAGCGGATATACCCGCAACACCCCATACTGGATATCGGCTGAGATAGATAGACGAATCCGGATATAAAAGCTGTAAAGGTGTTGTCGTCCATGGCAGAGGCATGGTAAAAAAGTATACTTCTTGGTTATGAAGGAAAATCGGTGCTGCAATATGAACGACTAAAGCCGATACAATTAACCCGATCAGGTTCCTCTTTCTCATGGTTGAGCGCTGAGAAGTTCCAATGATTCTCAGCGTAAGAAAACTTCCTATTATGATAAATAGTGTTTTGATCCAGTTTTCATAAAACTCCCAAAAACAGGAGATAAAGGCTGCTACGGAAGGAGTGGCCTGGCTGGCATAACCGTAATTTAATCCTGCAATAACAATACATAGAAGAATATACACCCATAGAATGGTTTTTAAAATTCTAAGCTCTACAGTGTTATTTGTATCCATTATTAGTATTCTCCCTTTCCAGCCAAAATTAACAAAGTAGCGTAGTATTGTTAGTAATACTCACATTTTCTTGCTGTGAGTTGCTCATTTCTAATGATCTGATTAATTAAAATCCGAGAAACCAAGATGTGTTCCCATTTTATTAAGGAAAGAGTTACATTTATAACTTTGTTATATTGCATGACTTGATCCTTTACTCCCAATATTAATACGACAAAAGGTTTAAAAAATCCTTCTTTTTGGAGGAAAAAGTTGCAAGATGCAAGGTACAAGTGCGGAGAATCTGCCCTAATGACAAAGGGATTAAAACTGATAATATTTACTTTTTTAACTATAATTCCATCATCTCAAAATCGAAAAGTGGCTATTTATAAGGATTTTAGGATTTTGGGGAGGTAAAAATAGGCCAAAAATGGGGGTCGTAATTGCTGATTTTTAGAAATTTGAAGTGCGTTTAAAGGCACTCTACGTGCGTTTTTAGGGTATTCCTGAAGGGGGTCTGAAACCCTTATAAATAAAGGATTTTAAAGATAGTAAATAGGAACGGTGAACCGTCCCCTGTTTCAAAGTACTCTAAATTGAATTAGTTTTCATTCCCTTAACAATTTATCTTTGGCTTCACTTGTAGATTTTACAAAGTTAATTCTACCTTTTTTATTACTTTCATATATTAAACCTCTTAGACTTTTACTTGAATACTTAGAAAAATCACCGACAATAGCAAGTTGAACATCATAGTTTATAAATTTTTGTAATATTTCACCTGCTATTCCTGTTTTTAAATCAAAGAAATCCGGAATAATATTTTTTTCATTAATGATTATCTTTCTTGCTCCCTGATAACCACAATTTGCCATTAGATCTAAAGCATTTTGTGAATTCTTAATAACAACCGTATCTGATATTATTTCTGCAATATAATTTCCCTTTATCTCAATCAAATTTATTTTCATGCTTACTCTCCATTCTGTTTGATATTGTATTCCCACCCTGTTATGGATAAAATGTCAGTTTTTTGGCAGCTTTTTCTTTTCGTATTCTTCCGGAATAGGCTTCCGCCTTTTTATAAAAATCTGTTGAATAATTTTCATTATTAAGTACCTCCTTTGGTAGTATTATTATACCAAAATAAGCTACTTAATTACTGAGCATTAACAACTGCCCCCTGCTTTACCTTGCCAAACATAGACCCTCCCCTGTTTATGAGTTTACGAGAAATAAATCTCTATCTTATGTAACGAACCAATTCATCAATAGGCTTACGTTTTTTTATTCCTGGATTATCTGCCGGATAACCTATCGGTGTAAAAGCAATGGGTTCCATATCTTGAGGGAGATCAAGAAATTTCCGTGCTGCATCAGGATCAAAAGCGCCTATCCAACAAGTGCCAAGCCCCAGATCTGTTGCAGAAAGAATGACATGATCCATGACAATAGCCGAATCTACATCAGCATAATTCCTTCCATCTCTGCGAACCCAATTTCCTTCCGGAATACCACATATCCCTATGACATAAGGAGCTTGAATAAACCATTCCTTCTGGTATATCTTTTTTAATTCATCTTTAAAACCAGCAGTTTTAATGACAAAAAGTCTGAAACTTTGTCTATTGGCTGCTGTCGGAGCCAGCCTTGCTGCCTCCAAAACCTTATCGATTATCTTGGATGGTACATCATCCGGTTTATAGGCTCGTACGCTATATCTTTGCTTAATTAATTCCTGAAATTCCATAATCTATTACTCTCCTTCTCTATTGATTTTACTTTTGGATCCAGAACAATACTTCTTTCCATTATATCTATAATAATTATTATTCACACATCAATCAAATTTCACGATATTTTTTAATCTCTCATAATGCTGCTAATTTTAATCTACTATCAGGTATAAGCGAGTGTCAAGTAGCAAATCAGTACCATTAGTATTATGCACACCAATATTGACATTTCCCCGGGAGGTAATAGGAAAAAGTGTTCGGGGAAATTAGATACATAATGGCTCGGATTATTCTATTGCCGAATGTTATTTTTTATTTATAGACCTTATTTTGTTTTTTTACTACCAATCTAAGTCAGCTGGAAAGAGACTGTAATGCTTTACACCCTGACGGGGTTGAGCCATCCAATCTGCTACAGTCTCTTTCCATTTCAGGTAGTGTTCAGTTTTTTGGTGGCTCTGAAATCCTTCCGGAGACTTATAGACCTCGTACAAGAAGAATTGCGAAAGATCATTTTCAGCCTGCAAGACATTGAAGTGGACATTGCCTGGTTCTTTGCGAGTGTTCCAAGCATTTTCAAAGGTCGCTTCTTTAAAGTCTTTAATTTTTTCTGGTTTAACAAACACAGTTACACATACAACATACATAATTTTTACTCCTTAGAACCTATAAGTTTTCCGCGAAAAGTTACCAAAGTTATTAACCTCCTGGTACACCTTCCCTATTATTTAATTTAAAAGTAAATTATGATTATCTGAGAAACTGTGATGTGTTCCCATTTTATTAAGGAAAGGGTTACATTTACTAACTTTGTTATATTGTAAGACTTGATGCCTTTACTCCCAATATTAATACGACAAAAGGTTTAAAAAATCCTTCTTTTTAGAGAAAAAAATTGTAAGATGCAAGGTGCAAGCCCGGAGAATCTACTCTAATGACAAAGGGATTAAAACTAATAATATTTATTTATAAATGAGGGAAATTTTTAAAACTTATGGGAAAATACCTTCTTGAGGGTCAATACAAATAAGCATTTGTCCCTATTTTTCATCATCCCCTCGATAATTATTCATTTGCACTTGTATTTCTAAATTGATATGTTATAATTATATTTAGATATTTGTCTAATTATTTAATTAACTAAAATCGGGAGAGGATTACTGATATATGAATGACCTCTTTAAAGCTCTTTCTGACCCAACGCGCCGTAAAATATTAGAATTACTTACCGAAAAAGACATGAATGCCGGAGAGATTGCTGATCATTTTAACATTAGCAAACCCTCTATTAGTCATCATCTTAATCTATTAAAAAATTGTGATCTGGTCTTGGGAGAAAAACAGGGACAGAATATTTTATATTCGATCAATACCACTGCCTTGCAAGAATTAATTAAATGGTTCTATAATTTCAGAGAAAAAGGAGAACAAAAATGACTTTTAAGATTCGTAAAGGAATGATCATCCTAATCCTGATATCTATCATTGCAACTATTTTTATCTATACAAGCTTGCCGGGAAAAATTCCCATACACTGGAATGTAAAGGGAGAGATTGATGCTTATAGAAGTAAAAGTTTTATCTGGTTTACAGCTCTACTCCCTTTAGTTATCTACTTATTAATGATCTACATTCCGGAAATAGATCCCAAAAGAGAATCTTATAAAAAACATAAAAAAGCCTATGAAATATTAATAAATATACTGGTACCATTTTTCATAATGATTCACTGGATTGCTATTTTCTCTGCCCTGGGATATCCGGTTAGTATAGCCAGAATTATCCCCATTGGAATAGGAATATTATTCCTCGTTATCGGAAATTATATGGGGCAAATCAGACCAAACTATACCTTCGGAATAAAACTTCCCTGGACACTGGCCGATGAAACGGTGTGGAAAAAAACACATCGGGTGGGAAGTATTACGTTTATTTTATCCGGACTCATCTTTATTATCGCCGGGATCATCAATAAATCATATAGTTTTATTATGGCAATATTAACTATTTTTGTTGCTCTTATTTATATTGCTATCTACTCTTACTTGGAATATAAAAAAATTCACCCCTCATCTTAAAGAAACCTATTTTAGAAAAATTGTCTTCCTGTGACGTCTTTTAAAAATAGACCTTTATGATTCTCAATTCCAGAAAGAAGTAAGACGCAAGCACTCGGCGAGCGGCGGTGGAAGAAAAAGGGAAGATCCACATATAAGACCGGACCCTATTTGCCCTTTTTATCTTATCCTCTTAATCGGAATAGAATGATTAAATTATAAATCAATTGGATAACAATGAATATATAAAAAATTACCCATTCACCGGTTATAGACCAATCTGCAAAATATTCATGGCTAATTTCATCGAGCATGACTTTTTCACCAATAAATAAAAATAAAGAAAAACTGCCAAAAACAAACAATAACCATTTACCGATATTAAATGGCTTCAATTTTCGTGTTTCGGAAAAAATCCAAGCCAGTGAAAAGGTATGAAAGAGAAAGATAAATAAAAATCCAAAAAGAATAGATATCTCAATATTTGAAAAGGTATCCCGATGAATAAATATTTGTTCTTTTTGGAAAGGAATTACAAAAGAAGAGGAGGATTAAGCCATTTTTTTCTTTCTAGGAGGTGCAAAATTGTTTTCCGCGCAAGGTGCATTTCTACTTGCCATTTACACCTTACCAATCGTCAGCTGAACTTGAATTGACCACAACCCGAGAAAGCCACCTCCCACAACAAGCAATAGACCGACAATCAAGTTCATTACACTTAAGGTAAACCGCGGCAGCTGAAGCCAGCGATCGATCGCAGCGGAGGAGACAACGAGCAGAAAAGGAAATATCAGAAGGAAAAAGATACCTTCAAAACCAAGGGCGATAAGTCTCTGTCTTATACTGTATTCACGTTTAGCCCAATCCTGGAACTTCTTCATAATCCTTCTACTTTCATAGAGTACCGCTGCTTCTTTCTACCTTCCCTTTCGACTTTTTTGATCAACTTATTTTTTCTTCAATTTTAGCTTATATTCTGCCATAAAGATAGGTAATTTGACTATCCTGATTTATTTAGTTTATTCTATTGCCGAATGTTATTTTATAATTATAGATCTCTTTACTCCCAATATGAATACGACAAAAAGTTTAAAAAATCCTTCTTTTTAGAGAAAAAAGTTGTAAGATGCAAGGTACAAGCGCGGAGAATCTGCCCTAATGACAAAGGGATTAAAACTAAAAATGTTTACTTAATAATTGGGGGAAATGTGTAAAACCCGTGTGAAAATAAACTCTTGAAAGCCTTATATAATAAGGGTTTTAAGAGAATAATGCGAGGATTGCTTGTACGAGTAAATTTTGCCTTAACTGATACTTTACCCCTCAAAAAGGGCACTTTTTTAACTAAAATCCCATCATCTCAAAATCTGAAAGTGGCTATTTATAAGAATTTTAGGATTTCGGCAAGGCAAAAATAGGCCAAAAACGGGGGTCGTAATTGCTGATTTTTCGAAATCTGAAGTGCGTTTAAAGGCACTCTCCGTGCGTTTTTAGGGCATTCCTGAAGGGGGTCTGAAACCCTTACAAATAAGGTTTTAAGATAGTAAAGAGGAACGGAGAACCGTCCCCTGTTCTTTTGTTATAATGCCAGTGTTTAAGCAACGACTCGCTGGAGTGGTTGTGGAAAAGTACGGTTCCATCCCTGGATATACGAAGCACGGGATTGGGGTTCTCGGTAGGGAATTTTGCGAGTTCCTCTATTTCTTCTATGGCTTTCTTGCACTAGGTGATGTCACTTGCCATGCCCAACAATAAAGTTCTCCTTTTGATCTTTATTGGATAAGTGGAGATCTCAACTGTCACCTTACTGTTATCCTTTCGATTCAATACAAACTCATCCGGTCCGGTTGGTTGTCCCCTAAGATTTTTAACTAATAGTTTAGCTGCTTTGGGTATATCAGTAAGAGAAAGTAATTTTAATTTTAAGAAATTCTTTCCGATTAATTTTTCTACTTTATAGCCAGTGATTCTTTCTGCTGCCTTATTACCACCGATAAAATTACCTTTCAAATCACTGATATAATAAGCTCTCGGTGCATAATCAAATAACATCTTTAAATACTCTTCTAAATCCTGCAATTTTTCTTCTGCCTGCTTACGCTTGATGATATTATTTACTGCACTTTTTTCTCGTTTCTTCCGTAATGTTTTTAAACCTTTTATTGGTTCTACTTTTATCTTATCCTCGTCTTTCATTCTATTCACCTCCTATTAATCTAATAGGGTAAATAAGCATATAAATAGTGTGCTGTTGTTTAAATCCTACAATTTTTTTAACATTCTCTTTTGTTTAATTATTTAACTTTTTCTAAGTTACCACTACAATCCGGGTAAAATTATCAAAAATTATTTTATCCAAAAACTATTCTTTTTTTTATTTTTTGTTCCTTTTCTCTTCATACATCTTCTGGTCAGCTACGCGAATTAATTCATCCATGATTAAAGGATTAACAGGATCATATTCCGAAAGGCCGATACTGAGATCTATCTTATAAGGTTTCTTTAGAGTCTGGTTTAATTTAAATAAATCCTTGTCTAATCTTTCTTTAATCAAGGGCGCTTTCTTTAAAGAGTTATCAGGAAAGATTAATAAAAATTCATCTCCTCCCATACGACAGATGATATCAATTTCCCGTAAGGTAGATTTGAATAATTTTACTACCTCTTTTAAGACCAGATCTCCCTCATCATGGCCGTAAATATCATTGATGGATTTAAATCTATCTATATCCAGAAAAGCAAGTAACAGTGGAGACTTGCTACGATGGGATAGTTTCATCTGCCTATCCAGCAGCTCCAATCCATATCCCCGGTTATTACAGCCGGTTAAGGAGTCAATACGAGCTAGTTTTTCCAGTTTTTCTTCCATTTCTTTTCTTTCGCTGATATCCTGGTATATTCCTATCAAACCTTGATACATACCATCTATATGCAGGGGTGAGCCTGATACGTGGACCGGAAATAAGGTACCATCTTTCTTCTTCCTGATGGTTTCAATACTGATATAATTTTCCTTTAAAGCTTTCTCGGTAAACTTTTTGGATTCTTTAATCTTATCCGGGGGCTGGATTAAGCCGGAATCTATATTCTTTCCTTTTATCTCCTCAAGAGTATAATCGAAAAGTTCGGTAAATCTGTTATTGATATTGAGGATATTACCGTTTTTATCCAAATAGATCGTTGCCTCGGGATTGCTTTGAAAAAGACTGGTAAATTCCTGATGACTCTTCCGTAAGGCTTCTTCGGTCTGTTTGCTTTGGGTGATGTCCTTGATTATACAAACAATGCCAATTATACCTCCTGCCTTGTCCATCATGGTAGAACTTGAAAAAACTACCGGAATATTGTCGCCTCTTTTTGTTTTAAAATTAAGCTCATAATTTCTGATAGCTTCTTTCTTTATGGCCTTATCCAGCAAGGTGTTTTTGAAATCTTCTTTTCTAAAAAATATCTCCACTGGTTTTCCTGTTAGCTCATCCTCTCCGTATCCTGATAAACCCAAGGTCGCTTTATTCACACTGACTATATTCCCTTCACTATCTAATAAAATTAAGGAATCAGCCATAGTAGAGATGATGTTTTCAGCAGCTGTAACCGTCGTAATGACCATCAGTTTATATTTAGCGATGGCATACACCATGCCAGATGCCCAGATAAGTGTAATCATATTTCCTAAGGAGTAAAGATGTAACGTATAAATATTCAATTCTGGAAATATGACATCGGTTAAAGTGCCAAAAACAAGGGAAATTAACGCGGTAATAAAGATTATTTTTGCCTGTTTTTTCTTAATCGGTTCTTCTATCTTTCTACTGAAATTGAAAATGAGATAAAGTACTATTATCATGAATGAAAGGTAATAAAAGTAAAAAAGATAGGACCAGAGGGAGTTTGACCAAACGTTTTCCCACCCCCAGGGTCGCTGAATATAATCTTTTGTTAAAAAACCTGTCCACTGTTTATAGATAAGCAACAAAGGCAGAATGAAGATAGAGGGGTAAATAATTCTTGTTTTTAATATCGTTTTCTTTTCGGTGAAAACAAGAGCAAACCATAAAGAGAAACTAGCGAAACTAATCCACCCTATGGAACCAATATTATCAAATAACCTAACCGTATCTTTTGAGGCATTTGGATTATCAGTAAAAATCAACGCAAAACTCCACACAACAAAGCAAGTAAGAAGAGCAGCACAAACCCTGTTAAGTAAGGATTTTTTATCTTTCCATAACAAAAAAAATAGCAAGCAGGAATAGACCAAAAATACAAAAAAATGTAGGAATGAGAAAATATTCATCATTTATTCACCACCAAAATATGACAGGTGACGGTTCTTAGTCACACTTTAATCCTTCCGGAATTAATTCATCCATTCTTTTATTATTTCTCTTCTCTTTTCTTCCGGGATAACCTTGAGGTATTTTAAAGTGATTCCTTACCATATGAAATTTAGTAAAAAGTTATTGTTTACTTTTTTGCCTTTAAAGCCGGAAGTTTTTTCTTTGTTTTCATTTTATATATAAATGTTAGGATAATAATTACGAGAGTCTTGTTATTATATTCGACTTTTTAGGTTAAAATCCTTCTTTTTTCATAAAATATTTTATTCCTAAGAAAATATATAGAGATCCTCTATATTTGGCCAAAGAATACAAAGAAGAGCATATGGGGTCAGGCTTCACAAGTCCACATTCTTATCGATTTCTGCAATCGATTTAAGGATGAAATCATTTTCCTTATATCTTCCGCCTAACACATTGGTTACCGTTGAACTACCAATTTTAAGCAGATCGGCTATCTCTTTATTAAGTAGATCTGTATACCTTTTAAGAGACTTATTTTAAATAAGGGTATATCCTATTTTTTCTATGGTTTAGCTTTCCATTAAAAGTTACCGAAATATTAACCTGATACATCTTCCCTATTTATCTAATTAAAAAGAAAAATATTTATTATCTAAGAAAATGGGATATCTCTATTTATTATTAGTTACTAGACATAGATAGATTTAACTTTTGTTTGAAGTGTATCTGACATAATGAAGTCATTTTTACAAACATGCGCAACAGCGGTATATGGCTTATCTTTCTTTTTAGGTTCTAGAATGCCGATTTCTTCCTCAATGTCGTTTTCCAGGACGATTGTCTTCCCAAGAGCAATATCTATGGTCGACTCAATCCTCTGGGACGATTTATCAGCACACAGAATAGCATCTGGCGACTTGCCGGCCTGATGGCCCTTATCGTAAATAACGATATAAGGGATCTTGAATCGATTGAGAAGCCGTAGATAATTGGGTATCGAGTCCTTTGACCCACAGTCCACAATCGTATATTCATGTCGGAATATATCCAACTTATTTGCAAGCTGGGGTAGCACAATTTTATCAGTAGGGCCTTCAACGAGAACTACTTTCTTAGCGAAAAAAAGCTCACCACGATCAAGGTTGATCCAATAAACCATATTGAACAAATCCTTGTCTTTCTTTTCTGGGAACAACTCTTCCGTATATTGTAGAACCGTAGTACCTTCCTCAATGGAATTCTTCCGAACTACGCAGATCGAATGGTACCATTTAAGGTTGATAAATGAACTCGAGTGAGTGCATAATAGTACTTGACTCTCACCGCTTGACAATTTTTCCAGCGAATCGAACAGCTCGCGTTGGGCTTGTGGGTGTAAATAGAGCTCCGGCTCTTCTAAGATGAAGTACGACGATCTGGAAGCTTGACGGGAAGAAGAACCCTGGGTTGCCGCCACGGCCCCATCAGTCTCCTCTTTTTCCTGCTGCATAAGTTTCGCAAGGGATCGTACTAGTGCGAAGATGAGAGCGCGCTGTAAGCCTTGCCCTTTTCGACCTACATCAGTACGAATCCCATCATTCACCCAAACTTTAGTACCCACTTTGAAAATGTCATTGATATCAGGTGGGATTATGTCGACATCGATAGTTGCATTCCAATTTTCTATCTCAGCATTAATGGATTCTTCAAAGGAACTAAGTTCTGTCGGTCGATCTATGTTCTCTGTACCATCCTCATTCGTTCTGTTGAGGATACCATAAGCGACATGATATTATTTTTAGCCTCTCGAAATTCTTGATTCGCTTCTGACATCTTGTTAATGACTCGTTCATAGAGTGCATTGAAGACCGATCGCCCCTTTGTGAAAAGATCGTCTTCTGCTTTCTTCACAGATGGTACGAAATAAACATCTCCGAAGATTCCTTTAGCCACATTCTTGGCGCCAAAAAAACAATAAGGGGGTCAAGTCTTGAAATATTACTTTTTTTCTTCTCGCTTAAATTTTTTAAATTTTCCTGTTCACTGCACTATATTCATACCAATATATTCTACTGTCTATTTTGTTATATTGCAAGACCTAACTCTATATGCCCATATTAAGCTAAATGTTATACTTTTCACACAGTCTGACGTCTTACTGTCTTGCCTCTTATTTTTACTACCAATCTGAGTCGGCTGGAAAGAGACTGTAATGCTTTACGCCTTGACGGGGTTGAGCCATCCAATCTGCTACTGTCCCTTTCCATTTCAGATAATGTTCAGTATTTTGATGGTTCTGAAATTCTTCTGGAGACTTATAAACCTCATACAAGAAGAATTGCGAAGGATCATTTTCCGCCTGCAAGACAGTGAAGTGGATATTGCCTGGTTCTTTACGAGTGTTCCGAGCATTTTCAAAGGTTTCTTCTTTAAAGTCTTTAATTTTTTCTGGTTTAACAAACACAGTTACACAGACAACATACATATTTTTCACCTCCTTATTAGCTAACTCTACAAAGCGATCGGCGCTTTGCTCTAAGATGGGGAAAGTTTTTTAATAGAGATGAGAGGAATTCCATAATTTTTAAAGTCAACACCTGGATTAAAGAGCATGAAAATTGCATTTCCCCATATAATACTCATCACCAGGACTGCTCATATCCTATAGGTTTCCCTCCGCTAAAATTTCCCGAATTACCGAGACAGTTCAACCGCCCCTGACACACTTATATTTATTTAACTTGAAATTTCTTTTTATCTTTTTTACAAATAATCCGTGTTATATCTCGACCAGATTGAAAGGCAGTAGATACGCCTCCCCCAGGTGTAGTCCATTGACCAATTAAGTAGAAATTTTCAAGGCCAGGTAATTCTTTTTTTATAAACTCTGGGATTAAGCTCGGTAACCAATTCCATCCTTGTGTGCTTCCCATCCAATTATTCGTGTATCTTTTGAATGTAGCTGGAGTAGCAATATTTATTACATCTACATTACTTATGATATTTCCGAAGCGATTATCAAGTATTTTAATGACCTCTTGGGAAATACGATCTTTTTCCTGATTATATTCCTCAATATGATTTTTTCTGAGTTCACTCCAATACTGATAATTATCTGTTTTTAATATAATTCTTATACATGTTTTTCCTTCGGGAGCTAGCGTGTGATCAAAATTATAAATAGTTATTGGAATACTCATAAGTCTTGATTGCTCGTCAACAATAAACTCTTTATTCAGGTGTAATTCAATTGATGTGGGTTCATTCTCAAAAGTTCTTGACACCCCCAACGAAACAAGCACCATTGAAGGCCATCTGGGATGCTCATTGTATAATTTCGTTACTTTCTTATCAATATATTTTCCCTCTAACATTTTAAAAATCGTGTAATGGCCGTCTGCGGCTGAAATCACTATGTCGGCATCCTTATGGCCTTCACCATTTTCCAGAGTTATCCCCGTGGCTTGATCATCTTTTATATTAATCTTGATTACTTTAGATTTATAGTGAATTTTCCCACCTGATTCTAAATATTTCTTTTCCAGTAAACGAGCGAATGGAAGTGATCCACCAATCGGATATCCAGAATTTTTATTATGGAGACTCCCCAAACTAATAAGAAGAAAAAAAGCCGGAAAACGAGAGAAAAAATCCATATTTAAGGTGCGTTTCAACTTTTTACTCTTACACTCCTTGGTCATATCTTCAACGGATTTACTCCATTTCATTAAGTAATACAATACAGGGGCAACTTTAAATTGTCTTAAGTAATAATCAAGAAGATTCCATAGCTCTAAAGGTTTGGATGGCATTAAATCGATATTTGCCAATTTTTTTATTCCTTTGATAAAAGAGCGAATGAAGCCTCTATCTTCTGGAGCTATAGAAATCAATTCTTTTTCTAGTTTATCTGGATCAGTAAACATAGTGGCTATTTTCCCGTTTTCATCTTCAGCTGTACCAAGAGCATCATGATAATAAAATTTTAGCTGACTCATATCAATCAATTCATTCCAATAATGATATAGCTTAAATCTTGGATTTAGCCCGCCTATTGAATGTATGCATCCGTCAAAAGTATAACCTTTTCTTTTCCAGGCAGTACATAAGCCTCCTGGAATGTTATGTAATTCAAATATCTCGGTATCATAACCATTTATTTGCAAATAACATCCAGCACTTAAACCAGCTATTCCCGAACCAATAATAATTATTTTCTTTTTAGACATGCTTTTTTCTCCCAA
>Ga0307421_1001329_pt1 | contig 14950 bp, 16 predicted proteins | sample SalMarWE160270MG_FD_202163 | JGI IMG/M metagenome (GOLD analysis project Ga0307421, IMG submission 202163) | Salt marsh sediment microbial communities from the Plum Island Ecosystem LTER, Massachusetts, United States - WE1602-70 | ecosystem: Environmental > Aquatic > Marine > Intertidal zone >...
CGTTTGACGGTTCTGGAGGTTGACGAGCATGGTCTCGTCGATCCTGCCGACCTGGAGCGGACTATCACGGCGGATACGGTACTCGTTACTGTGATGCATGCCAACAACGAAGTGGGCACAATTGAGCCCATCGCTGATCTTGCCGCGATCGCCCACCAGCACGGCGCCTTGATGCACACCGACGCAGCTCAGTCGATTGGGAAAATCCCGGTAGATGTAAATGTGCTTGGAGTTGACTTGCTATCGATCGCCGGACACAAGGTATACGCCCCCAAAGGGATCGGTGCGCTCTATATCCGCGGCGGCACACCGCTTGCTAAACAACTTCACGGCGCAGACCACGAGGGCGACCGCCGGCCCGGGACCGAGAACGTGCTCGGAATCGTCGCGCTGGGCCAGGCTTTTGCGCTGGCTGCCCGCGATCTACACAAGAATGAGGCGCACTTCCTGGCCATGCGCGATCGTCTTCACGATGCCATCGCGGCTGAATTGGGTGCTGAGGTGTTCAGGCTGAATGGCCACCCTGAGAAACGTCTGCCCAACACGCTGAGTTTGAGCTTCCGGAGCATCGAGGCCAACACGCTACTGTCGGAGATTGGGGGGCAGGTGGCGGCTTCCGCTGGGGCTGCCTGCCACGCAGATGGCATTGACGTATCAGCCGTGCTCGAGGCGATGCGGGTGCCGATCGACTGGGCGATGGGTACAGTCCGTTTTTCGGTGGGGCGAGGCACGTCGTCCGAGGACGTCGATCGGGCTGCCGGTATTGTATCTGAGGCTGTCCAACGGTTGCTGCCAGGGTCAGTTGGAACTGTTCCGGAAGACACGCTCGAGAAGGGCGAGTACAAGCTCACGCATTATACGCACGGCCTGGGTTGTGCGTGCAAACTGCGCCCCCAAGCTTTGGAGGAAATCCTGGCTGCTCTTCCCCCCTCGATGGATCCCGATGTTCTCGTCGGAACGGACACAGCAGATGACGCCGCAGTCTATCGTGTTAGCGATGAAATCGCGATTGTCCAGACGGTAGACTTCTTTACTCCCATCGTGGATGATCCCTATATGTTCGGTGCTATCTCCGCGGCAAACTCGCTCTCCGATATCTATGCGATGGGCGCCCGGCCGTTGTTTGCGCTGAATATCGTCGGCTTTCCGGATAAGCGTCTGCCGTTATGGGTGCTCGAAGAGATCCTGCGCGGGGCGCACGATAAGGCTGCCGAGGCAGGTATCAGCATCATCGGTGGACACACGGTTGAAGACGTAGAGCCAAAGTTCGGTTTGGCAGTTACCGGACTTGTACACCCCGATCGCGTGATTCCCAACAGCGCAGCCCTACCGGGAGATGTACTTGTCCTCACCAAGCCTCTGGGCGTCGGGATTATCTCGACTGCAGTTAAGAGCGGCTTGGCCGACGAAATTATCGCCCGGGAAGTCAGCGAGCTGATGGCGACCCTCAATCACGCAGCCTGTGAAGCGATGGTGGAAGTCGGGGTAAACGCATGCACGGATATTACGGGTTTTGGACTTCTGGGGCATCTGCGTGAAATGGCCACAGGCAGCCAGGTGGATGTGGTCATCTCCGCGAGCGCAGTGCCCACATTGCCCGTTGCATGGGACCTGGCCGGCGCAGGGGCTGTGCCCGGCGGTACGCTCAATAACCTGACGCACGTCTCCGACTATGTGACATTCGCGCCCGCCATCTCACGAGTGGAGCAGCTTATCCTCGCCGACGCGCAAACATCCGGGGGGCTCTTAATCAGTTTGCCAGAGAGCCGCATAGATGCTCTGCTTGCGGCACTGCATGTGCGCGGAGTACAGGATGCAGCGCGCATCGGTAAGGTGACAGCGAAAGGGGCTGGGCACATCGAAGTGCAGGTGTGAGTATCAATGGATCTGTTCCTATCGCCAGCGAAGTCCGTCTTGGTGCAGCCAACTCAAGGCGAAGCGAGAAGGCCTGCTAAATCCGGTCAATGCCTAGTGCCAGTCCTGCGTGTAGTGTCTCGAAAACCATTTCCCGCCGAGTCGAATATAATAGGCAACTGCCTTCCGGTAGTTCCACGTCGGCTGATGATTGAAGATCTCTAGGCAAGTGTTCGTAATAATATAGAAAAAAACAGAATTCACACAAAGGATAATGCTAACTATGGAACGAGCACGTATACTCATCATGGGCGCTGCTGGCCGCGATTTTCACAACTTCAATGAATATTTTCGAGACAATTCCCAATACGAAGTGGCTGCCTTCACTGCGACTCAAATCCCAGATATTGAAGGGCGAGTCTATCCTCAGGAACTTGCAGGCGAACTTTACCCCGAGGGCATTCCTATTTATTCTGAAGACGAACTCGATGCCCTTATTCGCGATCAAAAAATCGACCAGGTAATTTTCGCCTATTCTGATATTACCCATCGAGAGGTGATGCACAAGGCTTCACGAGTTCTCGCTGCAGGTGCGGACTATCGCCTGATGGGTCCGAAGGCAACCCAGATAGCATCAAACAAACCTGTGATCTCTGTTTGCGCCGTGCGTACCGGCTGTGGAAAAAGCCAAACGACTCGCCGTGTAAGCGACATCCTTCAAGCTATGGGGAAGCGCGTTGTCGTTATCCGCCACCCCATGCCCTACGGTGATTTACGCAAACAGATTTGGCAGCGTTTCGCTGATTATGACGATCTGGATAAGCATGAATGCACGATAGAGGAGCGCGAGGAATACGAACCGCATATCGACCGGGGGGTCGTGGTTTATGCGGGTGTTGATTATGAGGAGATTCTAAGGCGCGCCGAGGGTGAGGCTGATGTTATCGTCTGGGATGGCGGCAATAACGATCTTCCCTTTTACATATCTGATCTTCAAATTGTAGTGACCGATCCACATCGTGCCGGGCACGAAATTGATTATCATCCGGGTGAGGTCAACCTGCGAATGGCGGATGTTATTGTCATCAACAAGGTTGATACCGCAGACATGGCAGATGTCACCGTTGTGCAAAACAACATTCGGTCGTTCAATCCCAAAGCTACCATTGTCTTCGCCGCTTCTCCGATTACAGTAGAAGACCCTACCGCTATTGCCGGTGCGAGCGTGCTTGTGGTTGAAGATGGACCGACCTTGACGCATGGTGAAATGACATTCGGGGCTGGCACCGTTGCCGCTGAACGTTTCGGCGCCGCGGAGATTATCGATCCGCGTCCCTACGCTGTGCGCTCGATCAAAGAGACTTTCGAGAAATACCCCGATATTGGCGTGCTGCTGCCGGCGATGGGTTATGGTGCAAAACAAGTCAAGGATCTCGAAGAAACGATTGCCAACACCCCTGCCGATTTGGTCATCGTGGGCACCCCCATAGATCTACAACGGGTCATCAAGATCAAGCAGCCCAGCCAGCGCGTCCGCTATGAACTCCAGGAGATAGGTCAACCGACATTGGCTGAAATTCTTGACCGGAAATTTGCATAAAAAGGGTAGTCTGATCCGGGAATTTGTTGCCGGCAACAAATTCCTTTAAGTTCTGAGACTCGAGAGCGGGGGCTGTCTTATAAGGGCAGCCCTTTTCTTGTTGTGCGAATCGAAAGGGTTTGGGTTCACTGTGCCTACGAGAAATTTACCCGACGAGAATTTATATATTCAATGACCATCGGCATCACAGATATTAGGATAATTACGATGATGACAATCTCAAAGTTTTCTTTCACAACAGGGATATTGCCGACGAAATAGCCGCCGAATACAAAAAGAGAGGTCCACAAGAAAGCGCCCAAAATGTTGTAAATCACGAAATTCCGATATTTCATGGTGCCCACCCCGGCGACGAATGGAGCGAAGGTGCGGACGATGGGAATAAAACGAGCCAGAACGATAGTCTTTCCGCCATGCTTCTCATAGAACCTTTGGGTCTTTTTAAGATGCTCCTGATTAAAAAAGCGACGCTCCTTTTCAAAAGCGCGCAGGCCAACTACGCTCCCAATCCAATAATTGACGGTATCCCCCAGTACGGCCGCCGTAAAGAGAAGGATAAAGACGATGATTGGGTCGAGTGAGCCCAGGGCGGCAAAAGTGCCAGCGGCAAACAGCAAGGAATCTCCTGGCAGGAAGGGTGTCACAACAAACCCTGTTTCCATAAAAATGATAAAAAACAGGATTCCATAGGTCCAGCCGCCGTAATTACGGATGATCTCACCAAGGTGTACATCCAGGTGAAGAAAAAAGTCAAGCAGGGTAAGTAGAAAATCCATTAGCAGCCTCTGTAAAGGTTATTAGGTTTCAAGTTTTACATAATCCCGGGATTAAGCGCTCAAAATGCCACGATTAAATTGTCCACTGATCGATTTATGATTAGTGAATGTTTTCGCGTGTGCCAGGAGTTCCTTGTTATATTGCCAAGAACGACAAGTATAACAGCCTAGGGCCACAGTTGGGCGATTAACCATCACGCAGCGCAAATCGTCATGATTATCACCCGGCCCTTTCTAAGTTGACTTCCTGTCTATTGACTATAGGTCATTAGTTGGGTAAAATGCTAATTAATGAAGAGAACGGATGCGCGCGAGGGGCGATCAAGGGGACGCGGCCGGGGGAGAAAGCGGCGGCGGGTTATGCAATTCCTGCAACCCTGCCTGCTGCTTCTACTGCAGCGAGGCGAGGCGCACGGCTATGCCCTGCTGGATGAGTTGGAACGATTTGGCTTCGACCGTGAAAAGGTTGACCCGACTCTAGTCTACCGTGCTCTGCGAGAGATGGAAGAAGCGGGCTGGATCCAGTCAAGCTGGGATGAAGAGAGCCAGGGGCCGCGGCGCCGTGTCTATGCTCTCCATAACGAGGGCAAGCGGCAACTCACAGTATGGGTTGAAGACTTACGAAGAACACGGGGGGAAATCGACCATCTCTTGAGTGAACATAAGGATCAAGAAGACGTGCGCGAACCATGATGCAATCTCAGCAATGGATTTTGACGCCCCTGCCATAGGCGGTGGTGCGTACTTAGAAGACCGGAGGATATAAATGAAACTGGCAATCACGGGGGGAACCGCACAATATGAAACGCAACTTGAACGTCGTTTCGGGCGCTGTGCCTACTTTATTATAGTGGATACTGAAACCCGAGCGTGGGAGTCCTTTCCAAACCCGGCAGTTAACGCCAGGGGGGGGGCGGGCACTCATGCAGCTCAATTTCTCGCCAATCAGGGCGTTGAGGCTGTTGTCAGTGGGGATTACGGACCCAATGCTTTCACTGCCCTAGATGCGGCGAGCATTCAAATGTATTCGGCTCAAGGAGGGCAGGCTGAGACGCTAGTAGACGATTTCCTGGCCGGGCGCCTCGAGAAGGTCACCGGTAATACTGGACCGGCGCACCATGGAGGAGGACGGTCACAAGGTGGTCGCCGGCGATGATCCTCACGGTTGCCAGCGGAAAAGGGGGCACCGGCAAGACAACCGTGGCTACAAGCCTGGCTCTTGCGATTGCGGACAGCTCACCGGTGCTCCTTGATTGTGACGTAGAGGCGCCAAATGCACACATATTCCTGCAACCTCAATTTGATCAACGCAGGGAAATTGGGCTGCCTATTCCCGAAGTAGACGAGGTCCGATGCACAGGCTGCGGTCGATGCGCTGAGGTCTGCCAATACCACGCTATCGTGGTGATGGGGGGCAAGGTGCTCGTATTTCCTGAGTTGTGTCATGGCTGCGGTAGCTGCACCCTCCAGTGTCCGGAGGGGGCGATCAACGAAGTCCCGAATCTGCTGGGTGTATTAGAAGCAGGACCGGCAAAAGAAGGTATTTACTTCGCTCAAGGCGTTCTAAATGTTGGTGAGCCGATGGCTGTACCGATCATTCGCGAACTTAAGCAATGGCAACCGTTTCCGGAAGGACGCACAATCATCCGTGATGCTCCGCCGGGCAATTCATGTCCGGTAGTTGAAACGATCCAGGGAGCAGATTTTGTGCTCCTGGTGACTGAGCCGACCCCCTTTGGTTTACACGATTTAAGATTGGCTATTCAGCTTACGCGTGAGCTCGGCATCCCCGCGGGCGTGGTGGTAAACCGCGATGGGGTTGGAGATGATGGTGTTGAAGTATTTTGCCGCAAAGAAGGAATACCAATCCTGATGCGAATCCCGCTTGACCAACGTATTGGTAAAGCAGTAGCTCGCGGGGAGGCGCTTGTCGAGGCTTTCCCGGAATATCTCCCCCAGTTTCGCGAACTGTATGCTCAAATTCAGTCCTTGATCGACAGTCGCCAGGATGAGATTCTTCCGCAGGCGATGGGAACTCACCCATCTCACGGCGCGAAAGCGGGAAGATTATGAAACAGCTTGTGATTTTGAGTGGTAAGGGAGGCACGGGGAAAACCAGCGTTGCCGCCGCCCTCGCACATCTGGCTGCTGAAGGAACACAAAAGATTTCAATCGTGCTCGCCGATGCTGATGTGGATGCCGCTAATCTGGAGCTGGTATTAGCTCCACGCAAGCTTGCACAGGAAGATTTCTGGGGAGGGAAGGTAGCAGCGATCGACCAGGCAACCTGCAATGGGTGCGGTGAGTGTGCCGAAGTATGCCGCTTTGAAGCCATCCACGAGACTGACGGCGTTTATAAGATAGATCCGATAGCGTGTGAGGGTTGTGCAGCTTGCGTATATGTATGTCCAACTGAAGCTATCTCGATGACGGATCAGATCGCAGGAGAGTGGTACCGATCAGAGAGCCGTTACGGGCCGTTGTTCCATGCCGCACTGCATCCGGCGCAAGAGAACTCTGGCAAATTGGTGACGCTTATTAAACAGCACGCCAAATTGCTGGCATTGGATGACGCCTACGATTTAGTGATCGTGGATGGACCGCCAGGTATTGGCTGCCCGGTCATCTCGGCCGCTTCCGGGGCGGATTTGGCACTGATCGTCGCCGAGCCGTCGGTGGCTGGCGTACACGATATGCGCCGGATTTTGCAGACGACGGCACACTTTGGCGTACAGTCGATCGTTTGTATAAACAAGGCGGATTTATACGCGGAAGGTACAACGGAGATCGAGACCTATTGTCAGGAGAACGGCATTGAGGTGATTGGCTCGATTCCGTTTGATTTGAATATAACCAGGGCCATGGCGTCCGGAGATCCGGTGACAGCCTATGAGGCAGATGGAGATGCCAGCCAGGCGCTGCGAGAAATCTGGAAGCGAGTGCTTTCTGTATTAAAGGAGCAGGGGGGATGAACGAGAGAGCTCCTTCTCCATTGCACGAGGAAGTCATTGCACGCCTGCAAGAGGTCATCGACCCCGAGACGAACGTTGACGTGATGCGGATGAGGTTGATCGAAAATCTCACAGTCGATCGTGAAGGGAAGGTTTGTTATACCTTTCGACCTTCGTCACCGCTCTGCCCTCTCGCTGTTTCCCTGGCCACCCGGATAAAGCAGGCTATCGCTGAAGTCCCGGGTGTCACCGATCAAGAGATTCTAATAGAAGGCTACATTGCCGCCGAGGAATTAACTAAACTTATCAACCAGGAGGTATAAAGATGCGAATTGCCATTGCAGCTGAAGATAACAACGGGTTTGACAGTGTGGTAAGCCACCACTTTGGCCGCTGTCCCTTTTTTGTAATCGTGGACGTAGAAGGAGAGGAAGTTCAGCAGATTCAAGCTATCGATAATCCTTACTTCGCGGGACATGAGCCGGGGATGGTTCCTGAATTCATACACAACCAGGGAGCTGATGTGATGATCAGCGGTGGAATGGGTCGCAGAGCGATCGACTTTTTCCAGCAATATGGAATTATGCCGGCAACCGGCGGTTCTGGAACTGTGCAGGTGGTGTTAAATAAGTACCTCGGAGGCGGCATGACCCTGGCTGAGCCTTGCCGGGAGAGTATTAAGCATGCTCATGAGGGCGGTCATCACCATTAAGAAGGGAAGACTTGAGTAACCCGAGAGACGAGAATATCTATTCAGCTGGAGAAAACAGGAGGCGTAACTATGTTTAGAGGTCGAGGAAGAGGGCGAGGGAGGGGTGGCGGACAAGGACGGAGAGACGGATTTGGTCGTATGGGAGGACCCGATGCAGCAGGTCCTGATGGGGAGTGCGTCTGCCCGAAATGTGGGCATAAGGCGAAACACGTAGCCGGGCAACCTTGCTTCGAGAGGAAGTGCCCTGAGTGCGGCGAGGCGATGATGCGCGCCTGATGGAGACTATGTACTGATCTTTGAGACCTAATCCCTTTGGAAGATTTTCAACAGCGAGCCATCTGAACCGAAAAGAGGGTTGCCCACGTATAGAGATAACAAGATGACGGGAGAGATGTCATGGTCGAGGGCGAACGAACGTTGGCAGGGGATAGAATCGGCGTGTTTGGAAAGGGTGGATCGGGAAAAACAACTACATCGGTCTTGTTGGCCAAGGTTCTGCAGAAGCAGGGGTATGAGGTCTGTGTCCTCGATGCTGATTCCACAAATATTGGTTTGTATAAAATCCTGGGAATTGACCACCCACCTGACTCCCTGATTGATTACTTCGGGGGAATGGTTTTTAGTGGGGGGATGGTAACTTGCCCGGTGGACGATCCCACGCTGCTAATTGGTGCCGAGGTCTCGCTGGATCAACTATCCAACAGGTTCTACGCAAAAACTCCTGAGGGGATCATATACCTCTCTGCCGGGAAGATTGCGGGTATGGGGCCAGGTGCAGGCTGCGATGGCCCGATCAACAAAATCGCCAGGGATTTCAGGTTGCTGTCGAATCGTAAATCCCTGGTTACATTGGTGGATTTCAAGGCGGGTTTTGAGGATTCCGCCAGGGGAGCCATAACCAGTCTGGATTGGGTAGTTGTTGTTGTTGATCCCACCAGTGCTTCGATCCAGATGGCGATCCACATGAAGGAAATGGTGGAAAAGCTAAAAGCTGGCCAATTACCTGCGACGAGTCATCTTGAAAGCCCAGAATTTGTGGAGATTGCGCAAAGGATTTTCAGGGAAGCGGAAATTAAAGGTGTTCTGATAATATTGAACCGCGTCAGGGATGGTGAGATGGAGAGCTATCTGCGCGAGAAACTCTCTGATGGTGGGATTGAGCCTATTGGGATCATTCATGAAGATCCGGCGTTGACCATCTCTAGTCTTAAGGGAACATATTTCAAGGCAACGAAGTTGATGAGTGATGCGGAAAAGATAATCAGAGAGATAGAAGTGGCCAAGAAGCACAGCGCTTCGCAGAGTTAATAAGTAACTCAGAAGGAAGGGCAAATGTGTCAAGCGAAAATAATATTAAAGCGTGACGAACATCAAGAGATCGTCATGGAAGACGTGATCTATTTGCGGATCGACGGTGACGAGGTGGAGGTTTCGCGCTTCTTTGAAGAGCCGGTGGTGCTGCGCGCTTCGGTAAAAGCGTTAGATTTCCTGAAACACACCATCACCCTGGTCCCATTAGAGGGGGAGAAGGATATTGGTTTATGAACGCCAGGACTGAAAAAGACAAGCTGCGCATCCTCCTGCCGCATTGGATCGATCACAATGCTGGGCACGCGGCCGAGTTTCGGGAGTGGGCAGAAAAAGCGGGTGAGGCAAAGCAGCACATTCTTGATGCTGCGGGGCAGATGGAGAGCGCAAATAGCGCCTTGGAAGCGGCCTTAAAGCAAATGGGTGGTGCGCTGGAGGGTGGGCACCAACCATCATCATCGAGATCAAACGCTCGGAGAGGATAGCGCCTGTGCACGGACGTTCGAACAGGCGAATTAGAATCGCCGTGTAGGATGGCCGCGTATCTCCTCCTCATCCACAGGATGAGGAGGCAGCTCTGGAATAAGGAAAACCGAAGGGCAAGTACGGTTAGAAAGTGGGGGCGCATTGAAATGGGAGTGCTATTGAGATGATTGCTTTCGGCCCGGTTCCATCAAGACGCCTCGGACGGAGTCTAGGCATTAATAACATCCCACCGAAGATATGCACGTACGCCTGCGTCTACTGCCAGTTGGGGCGCACCATCAAGATGCAGGTTGAGCGTCAGGCTTTCTATGGACCAGAGGAAGTTCTCGGCGTGGTCCGTGACAAGGTGACCAGTGCTCTGGACCAAGACGAGGCCATCGATTACTTGACATTCGTTCCCGATGGCGAGCCAACCCTGGATCTCAACTTAGGCGTCGAGATATCTGCCTTGCGAGAGCTGGGTATTCGCATCGCCGTTATAAGTAACGCCTCCCTACTATGGCGTGAAGATGTCCGCGCTGAGCTAATGACCGCCGATTGGGTGTCGTTGAAGGTGGATGCTGTGCGTCCTCCAACGTGGCGACAGATAGACCGGCCTCACGGAAGCCTCACTCTGCAAGCTATTCTGGATGGTATGCGGACATTCGCCGATGATTTCAAGGGTGACTTTGTTACCGAGACGATGCTCGTGGATGGGGTGAATGACAACGAGAGTGACCTGGTTGAAATCGCGGAATTCCTCGGCGAAATCCAGCCTGCCACAGCATACCTCTCCATTCCTACGCGGCCTCCAGCGGAGGACTGGGTGCAGGCTGCGGGTGAGGGGTCCATTAATCTAGCCTACCAACTTGTGGGTAAGAGGGTGGATCATGTTGAGCTTCTCCTGGGTTATGAAGGAAACGCATTTTCTTCAACAGGGGATGCCGAGGATGACATATTGAGCATCACCGCAGTACACCCCATGCGTGAGGATGCGCTGCGCCATCTCCTCAAAGAGGCGGGATCGAATTGGGATCTCGTTACCGAACTCATCCAGCAGGGTAAGCTGGTAGAACTGCAGCATCTGGGGAATAGCTTCTTTCTACGGCGCATTCACCCTCATGGTGATAAGAGCCGTTGAGTCTGATAGAAAGCCTTCAACGTATGGCTCTCTGCTGCTTTCTGCGTTTAGCCCCACTCGCTTGTGTGTAGGGATGGTCTGCTCCGTGTATACTGCTGACAAAGGAGGGGCTAAGGCGTTAATCCACAATAAAGGAGAAGTTCATGACTTCGAAAACAAATATCGGCATCATTATCTGCGATCGATACCGTCGATGTGCGGGGGGAAAATGCCTTCGCTCAATGAAGAAAAGGGAAGGCGCATTCAGCGTCTACGCAGACACTGAAATCGAATTGGTTGGATACACCACTTGTGACGGTTGTCCGGGGGGCAATATTGAGTATGCCGGTGAAGAAATGGTTAAAAATGGAGCACAGGTGATCCACCTGGCGACAGGCATGGTCGTCGGTTACCCGCCATGTCCATATATTGAGACTTTTAAATCCTTTCTTGAGCATAGATACGGCGTCGATGTTGTTGTGGGCACGCACCCAATTCCAGAGAAGTATCTTGAGATGCATACGTTTCTGGGTACCTGGGATGAGGCATCTTGGAAACCGCTTGTTGCACCTACAATGACGGACGAGGCAATTCGAAAGGCATATAACTAGTTAATGGTTAGCCTGATTAATACGAGATGATGTCATGGAGAACATCTGGAGCGAACAATCACACGGTTGTTCGCTCTGGGACGTGAGGTTAAATTCAAGCCGACTAAGGATCTGGTAAGAAAAAAATCGGCGCGCGCATGGCTAATCGACTTAATAGATCCTTTCCCGAAGGAAGAACGATTCCCCGTTTGTGCTATTGCTGCTTCTGATTCTCTTCAATGAGCTTCCTCGTTCCAGGGAGCAACAGAATCACAAGAAGAACAGCGCTGATGATTGGCGCGGGCAGGAACATGGAGAAGCGTCCAAGCCGGACTATATCTGTGAGGCCTACAGGAATACCCCCGAAGATGGACATTGAAGCGGCGAAGATACCCACGGGGATCGTCCAGGATTTGCCTTTAACTAAAGCGAAGATAAACACTACCCAGGTTGCTGCTCCCCACCAGTTGACCATTTGGCCCACGGCGTACATTCCAACCATGAAACTTTGCTGAACCGTCTGGTAGCGAGAGATTGCCCCAACACCGTCGATGAAGGTCAGCACATAAGCTAGCCCGCTGAAGAACGCCAGGATGAAAATTTTCTTCTGAACGCCGCCGATAAAAAGCATGCCAAACCACAGGGCGAAGGCAATCAGGAAAACCCAGAGCGTGGGATAAGGCATGCCGATGCTGGCGGGCGGGATCATGGGGAAGAAACCGGCAACGATCTGCATCATCGCCGCTATACTACCCAAACCCCAAGCCCATTCCTTATTATTCTGGAAGGCGTACAATACGACTACCCATAACGCCCCGGCGGTTATTCCCACCCATCCTAATAAGGCGAAGACAATACGCACGGTGATGGCTTCGTCCGGGCGTTCATCGAGTATTTTCCCATCCACGGTCGGCATGTAAATGCTTGCCAGAAGGATGATAAGAAGCACTGTCGTCAAGATGCCGACGATGGCCAGCGCTGTCCCTAATTTATAGTTTCCTTTCATTACGAACCTCCTTGGAAATTGGGTGAAGAGGAATGTGCAACCATGTGAAATGCTCTTGATCTGCTAACGGGGTCGAAGAGTAAGTTCGATGCGCCCCGTCGGGCTTCAGAATACCACCGGGTATTTTAATGGATTACAGGAACCGTGACCAACTATAGATCACGGTTCCTCCTCTAAGCATTATTCTTCGCGAAGTAAATGGTTCTTAAAGTACGGCAGCACGGTGAAGAGTAGCACGCCGAGGGCAAGAAGCGAACCATAGAGGTAATCCAGCGTTTTCGTGCGGAAGATTTGAGTGAAGGCATCAATCGCCAAGATGGCAGTCGTGCCGATAACGGCTAACCACCAGCCTTTGCGTTTGCCAATAGCCAGCAGCGGAATGGATATGAACAGCAGGATGACCGCTACCCAGTTGACCTCACCAGCCCAGTTGAACAGCCACCAGGTGAAATCCTGATACATGGGGTGACCCGGGCGGGTCATCATCGTGCGCTGAGCGCCGATGCCGATCGTGAAGGCATGTGTACACAGCATACCGATGAAAGTCAGGGCGCCAAAGAGTGTCCATTTCTGAATCGCCGCGGCTCTGCGCAGGAAAATGAAGCTCCAGTATCCCGTCAAGCCGATGGCTGAGATGATCATGGGGATCGGAAAGCCGTCAACCCAGCTGACATAGGGCAGGAACATGAACATGCCGCCGATTGCGGGCAGTGCGAAAAGGGACATGGCCAGGGGATAGGTCCATTCTTCGCCCTTCCTGATCTCCTGCGAAATGAGGATCAGGGCAATACCGGCAACAAAAATAATCGCCCGCCAGACCGGGTAAAAGAGATCAAAAAGCTTCAACCCGCTTGAGAAAGCCGGGTTGCCAGCTTCGATATGGATGGTTAAATCTGTTAATACCCTTTCCAAAGCTGTTTGCACGATGAATGGGATGACGGCCACCATGAGCAATCCGATGAGGATTGCCAGGACCGACATGATCGTACGATTCTTCTGTGGGGTATCTTTCATTTTCCTTCTCCTGAGGTTGGTATTAGAATTGCGAGCTTGTGAGAATTGTCACATAAAATCCCCGATAAGTTGTTGCTTTAACGCAAACAATCCCTCAGCTGAGGGATGCTTGCTTAATTTAATGCTTCTATGCTTTGGCAGGGAGAAAGATTTCTTTAAGGAAGGGAGAAGGCAAGCGGTGCGGCTATCGTTGATCGTCGTTGGTTATCCTGAGGCGGTTTTGAATCTGTCGCCAATGAGAGTGGTTGGGGAGTCCAGCTAGAAGTGCGGGTGTCAGAAATAGCTAGATTTCAACAGCTAACCATCCTGATGAGAGCCGGCTAAAACAGAGAGTCCTTCCTGATCTGTGATCGAGAACTCCGTGCGAGTGATGTGGATCAGTTTCTCGTCTGAGAAACGGTAAAGAATCCGGCACACCATCTCACGGGTTGTCCCAACGTAGGCGGCCATCGTATCCAGGGTGAGGTCGCGCGCCACCGGATCCTCACCTGTACCACCATAGCGCTCAAGCATCAAGTTCGCAAGACGTCCGGCGACAGGTTGGAAGGCGAGGCTATCCACGATGTTGCTGGCTTGTTTCATGCGCATAACGAGCAAACCACAAAGCGACCAGAGTGCCTCCCCATTGGCAATTAGAAAGGGAAGCAAGTCCTCGCGCGACCAGGATACTAACGAGCCTGGTTTGACAGACTGTAGGGAGACGGGCATAGCGGAATTTTTATCGAAGAAGCTTAACCCCCAGAAGACATCGCCCTGGGCGAGCGTGAGGACCACCAAATTGCGGCCCTCTTCCGATTCCTTCACCGCGTGTAGTGTTCCCTCCCTCACCAGAATCAGATAAGGCCATAGCTCGCCATGCAAAGTGACGAATTCACCCTTATCAAATCGCCGCCGATGCGCCAATGAGGCGATTTCTGTCATACGGGTATCATCGAAGTGTGCGAAGGGATTCGTCTCTTTTAGCAGCTTTTGAAGGTCACTCAACACATTGCTCCTGGTTTTGTTTGTGCGATCAATATTTAAGTGGACAGGGAACTTTAGCATAAAACGGATACTTTCTCCATTGTATACCTAGCAATGGAATGTTTATATCTTCACGGCTCCCCCCATATTATGGAGTTCGTCTGTGATATGGAGGCAGCGGCAATTCTTATGGAGCTGTCTGTGACTGTCCCTTAAATTGGCTCATGTATAGCTTGTGGTAGAAACCACCTTGCGCTAGTAGCTCATCATGGGTGCCGCGCTCGAGGATGCGACCGTCGTCGATGACGAGCAGCTTGTCGGCGCTGCGGATGGTGCTTAAGCGATGAGCGATAACAAAGCTGGTGCGTCCCTCCATCAGCCGGGACAGTGCTGCCTGGATGCGGACTTCGGTGCGAGTGTCTACACTGCTGGTAGCTTCATCCAGAATTAATATATCTGGGTTTGAGAGAATGGCGCGGGCGATGGCCAGCAGCTGACGTTGTCCCTGACTCAAATTGCTGCCGCGCTCGGAGAGTTGCGTGTCGTATCCCTGGGGCAGTCGACTGATGAACGGATCGGCGTCCGCCAACT
>Ga0307421_1001330_pt1 | contig 14935 bp, 8 predicted proteins | sample SalMarWE160270MG_FD_202163 | JGI IMG/M metagenome (GOLD analysis project Ga0307421, IMG submission 202163) | Salt marsh sediment microbial communities from the Plum Island Ecosystem LTER, Massachusetts, United States - WE1602-70 | ecosystem: Environmental > Aquatic > Marine > Intertidal zone >...
ATTTAGAAAACAAATGATAATAAGTCCGGTTATATTGTAAATTTTAGCTCAAAACCCTAACCATTGAGAGGGTGTATGCGTATTATTTTAATTAAAAACAGTAATTTAAAATAAACTTAAATAAAAAAAGCAGTAATGAAGCAAGTAAGAATTAGAATAACAAGCCTTATTATGGCGATGAGTTTGTTTGGGGTAGTATTGGGAAATGGAGATACAGAAAGTAAATCACCAAAGAATATACCAATTTTCTCGAAGGTTGTTTATCAGGGGAACGACCATGTTTACAAAGATTATATATTGGCACCGGATGAGTTTTATAATCCTGTTTTACAAGGATGCTATCCGGATCCTTCCATCGTCAGGAAGGATGATGATTATTATTTGATTTGTTCATCGTTTGCGATGTTTCCCGGAGTTACGATTTTTCATAGTCACGATTTGGTAAACTGGACTCAAATTGGGCATGTACTTGACCGAACATCCCAACTGGATGTGAGTAAAGCCGGAATAAGCCATGGTGTTTATGCACCAGCGATTGCATACAATCCTGGCAACAGCACTTTTTATATGATAACAACAGCCTTTGCTGGTGGTTTGGGTAATATTATTGTGAAGATCAAAGATCCTATGCAAGGTTGGAGCGAACCTATAAAGGTGGATTTTAACGGGATTGATCCGTCCATTTTCTTCGACGATGATAGCAAAGCTTATGTTGTTCATAATGATGCGCATGATTCTGTAAAAGAACTTTATAATGGACATCGGGTAATAAAATCTGGGATTATGATTTAGATAAAGATCAGGTGATTGAAGGTAGTGATAAAATCATTGTTGATGGAGGTGTTGATATTTCTGAGAAACTCATTTGGGTTAAGAGGTCCACGGGAGCGTTTTATCGAATTGACCGGGGAGGGGTTGCAAATTAATCCTTTCGAAGCGAATATTAAGGAGCTTAGACCTACATCAACCCTTTTCTACAGACAACAACATAAAGGCTTCTCTTTCACAACAACCATTGATTATAAGCCGGATTCTGAAAAAGATTTAGCCGGAATTGTTTGCTTACAAAATGAATCTTCGAATTATGTATTCGGAATCACAAAAAAGGGAGAGGATTATATGCTGCTATTGGAGAGAACTGAAAGCAAACGCAATAGAAAACCAGAGGCTGTATCTAAAATAGTGACAAGTATCCAAATTGATATTAAGAAACCGATTAAACTTCAGGTGAAAGCCAATGGCGATGAATATGGATTTGCATATGCCACTGATGACGATGATTTCCGGAATTTAGGAGGAATTGTTTCCGGTGATATCCTTAGCACTAATGTTTCCGGTGGTTTTACCGGAGCCATGATTGGATTATACGCTACTACCGGTAATGATTCAAGGATAGATGATTAAAATCAATATAAATAAATAACAAAATATGATATGATACAAAAATTGAAGTTACTTGCTTTTTTCATTTTAATAAGTTTTTCTCAAAATATTTTAGCCGATTATCCGATTATATCGCATAGGTATCTGGCTGATCCCGGAGCAATGGTGTATAATGGCCGTGTATATCTTTACTGCTCCAATGACGATGAAAATGCTGATGACGGTGAAGGCGGATATCTCATGCAGTCGATAGTTTGTGTATCGAGTAGCGATATGAAAAACTGGACTGACCATGGTGTTGTTTTCCGTGTTCCCCGGGATGCCTCCTGGGCCAATCGCAGTTGGGCTCCCTCTGTCGTTGAACTCAATGGTAAATTTTATTTATACTTTGGTGATGGAGGTTCCGGTATTGGTGTAGCCTCAGCTGACAACCCTTTAGGACCATTTAAAGATCCTCTTGACGATTTGTTAATTAAAACCAGTACACCTGGTGTATTACCCGCTGATAATATGTGGTTGTTCGATCCCATGACTTTTATTGATGATGACGGTCAGGCTTATATATACTTCGGTGGAAATGGTGATGACAATGTGCGCGTTGCCAGGCTAAACGAAGATATGATAAGCCTGGATGGACCCGCGCAACAGATCACCGCGCTGGATTTTTTTGAAGCATCCTGGATGCATAAGCACAACGGTACTTATTATTTCACCTACTCTACAAATCCAAGCGCTGGTATGCGTATAGATTACCTTACAAGTGTCAATCCAATGTCCGGGTTTAGCTATGGAGGCATAGTTTCACAACAACCACCGCGTAACAATAACAATAACCATCAGGCTATTTTTAACTATAAGGGTAATTGGTATCAGGCTTATCACAATCGCTATGTGTCCAATGAAGCCGGTATAGAGCCAACCTATAAACGCAATCTTTGTGTTGATCAGTTCTCGCATAATGAAGATGGTTCGATTGAAATGATGGAAAACACAGTCGATGGATTGGAACAACTGGATTACGTTGATCCTTACCAGCGTGTTGAAGCTGAAACCATGGATGCACAAAATGGTATTTATACGGAAAAATGCAGTGAAGGAGGAATGAATGTAAATAACATAGAAAACGGCGACTGGATCAAAGTGAGAGGTGTTGATTTTGGCGCATCGGGACCGGCAGCATTTTCCGCCAGCATCGCAAGCGAAGCCGGGACTGGAATTTTAAAAGGAGGTACATTTGAAATTCGAATTGATCAATCAGATGGACGGCTGATAGGAACGGTACCGGTTTCCTATACCGGGGGATTGGACGACTGGAAGCTGGAGACAATAGCCACTGATTCAGTAACAGGTGTACATGATATCTATTTCTCGTTTAAAGGAGTTGACGCGGAAAACCTGTTTCATTTTGACTATTGGATGTTTACCGAAAAAACAGATACACAGGATCTTCTTGCTTTAAACGCTACCATAGATGAATATAAAATTGACACCATTGCAGGGCATAATAGCACAAACATTAATGTGACCGCTATTTATGCCGATGGCACAAGCCAGGATATAACATCCGAATCCACCTTTACCTTCAATCCCGAAAACCGGGTTTCAATTGCAGATGGTATTGTAAGGGGCCTGGGTTATGGTGAGGTGATAGTATCTACAAGTTACAATGAGAAAAATGATTCGGTAAAAATAATTGTTGTCAATAAAGAAAGTGAGCTTTCTGTGCAACAGGTTTATGCAAATACTAATTCAGTTGAATTATTCACGGGTGAATCTTTACCTATTGAAATATCAGCTCAATTTAATGACGGGCATGTTGAGATTGTAACTAATAAAGCCACTTACGATAACCCAAGCCCTGATATTGCCACCATAATTAACGGAGCAATCGAGGCTATAAGTGCAGGTGAAGTAGATATCACGGCAAGCTATAAGGGAGAGCTTGGTGAAACCAGGTCAACAATTATAAATGTTATAGTGAGCAACCGAAGCCCATACAATCAAAATGAAGCTGAGGAATTTAGTGCACAATCCGGGATAGAAACTGAGAATTGCAGTGATATAGGAGGCGGGTTAAATATAGCCTATATTGAGGACGGAGATTGGGTGAGGTTTAATAGCCTTGATTTCGAAAATGGAGCAACTTCATTTGATGTCAGGGTAGCTTCAGAAACAAATGGCGGTAATATTGAGCTATGTCTTGATAACCCGGATGGTGTGCTTGTTGGCACTTGTACTGTAAACGAAACCGGTGGATGGCAAAGTTGGGAAACAGCATCATGTGATGTTGATATTGCTTCCGGCACTCATGATCTTTACCTGGTATTTTCTGGTGGTGGTGGGTTCTTGATGAATATTAACTGGTGGCAGTTCAGCAACGATCTTGTTACTGTTGATCCCAATCAACATGAATCCTTTCAAATATCAGTTATTACAAATAACAACATTAAGTATCTGAAAGGCCTTATTCCTGGTGATGTAATAACTATATACAATAGTTCGGGACAAACCATTCAAACTTTCCATGCAAAATCAAACCTGAAGAAATTAAATTCTTTACAAGGTTTTATAATTATTAAGGTAAGGAGAAATCAACATCTTCATGTTATAAAATCAATATTATGAGCAAAGTCGAAAAGATTAACATTGTCTGCTGAAAAAGTCTGTAGTGCATCAAAATTGTTTTGAATATAAATTTATTTCGTGTTTTTCAGCAGGCCCGAATTACTTTACAAAAGGGGATATGAGTCCATGCTGACAGGGTACCAAAAAATAGCCCCTCGTAAATTTACCTTTACACTATTTAGTGTCTCTCCATAATGCCCGATATCCGCGTTGCTGCCAAAATTTTAAATCCTCGAATACCCTAGCGTATACCGCGGTTTAAAATGTTTTTCACAACGTTAATAATTTTTAAAGGTGTTCAAGAGCTCACTTCGTTCGGTTCGCGCGCCTTGATCTTGAACATTCTGAACAAACACTATGACTTTATAAACGGCATAGGATATATGGCTATTCTGTATTACCGGTTGAACATTTTGCCAACTTTATTGACATACACTGTATAATATGCGTATTATTTCTTTTGTTATAAGACGATCCTGGATTGCTATCATTACAGTGTATGTATTAAAAGATGAGAATGTCAGTTAGTTTCCAGTATTCTGAAAAGCTCATCAAGGTTGGGCGTGAGTATGATCTCTGTTCGGCGGTTTTTCTGACGTGCTTCGGCAGTTTTGCCCGTATCCACCGGCATGAACTCACTCCTGCCGGCTGCTGTCAGGCGGCGGGGATTAATTGTGGTGCCGTCAAGAAGGATCCTTACAATGGCTGTTGCACGCTGAACACTGAGGCCCCAGTTGTCTTTAAAGCGCGATCCCGGGATCACCGGCACATCATCGGTATGACCTTCGATCATAATGTTGATATCCCTGTTATTCTCCAGCACGCCGGCAAGCTTTTTTAACGCGCTCACACCTTTGGCGTCGACTTCCGTACTGCCGCTGCCAAAAAGAAGTTTTTCCTCAAGCGAAACATATACTTTACCGTTCTTCTGGGTGACTGTTAGCCCTTCTCCTTCGAATCCCATAAGCGCTGCCGATACTTTATTCTTCAGCTCATTCACTGCTTCTTCTTTGCGCTGTAAAATATTTTCAAGCTCGACAAGCCGTGCATTCCGTGATTCCAGCTCGCTTCTAAGATGTTCAAGCTCGCGTTTGTCCTGGTCAATTTCACGGGATAATTCATTCAGCTTATCTTCCCGGTTTTGCAGATCCTCCTGGGTTGACTGCAACTGACCGAGCAATTCTCTTGCTTCACTGGCACTTCCTTCCAGAATGGATTCCTGTGCTTCCTTAAGGTTTTCATAACGGTTACCCAGGTCTTCATAGCGCCGTTTAAGTGCGTTCAGTTCTTCAAACCGTTTGAGGCTGTCTTTACCCCATTCCTGTATTTTTTTCTCCAGGCCGGCAATTTTTGCTTCCAGTTCATTGTTCTCTACAGTCAGCTTTTCATTGTTCTTCTTTAACAGTTCCCGCTCCTCCTGGCAGCTGGCATTTTCTTTCTGAAGTGCCCTGAACTGCCGGGGAGGTGCACAGGAAAAAAGGAGTCCGGCAAATATTATTAGAAATAAATTCCTCATGTTTTTTATTTTTATGCCTCGTATTTTGAGATTTATCAGGGATCGTGTTTTCATTTTCCGTATTATTTCTGTTTTACGTATAAACTCAATTTACGAAGATTTATTTTTTAACAGGCTGAAATTACGATAAGCGGAAAAAACTCTCAACTTTTATCGATAATAATTATTAACTTTGAATGTTAAGTTTATTGACAGACACTATTTAGTGCCTGTCAATAATGTCCGAATTTAGTCATTAATAAAAAATGTCAAAAAGCAACTACAAACTGCTGAAAAAAATTAAGTATCCTTCTGACCTTAAGAAGTTGAGTATAGAAGAACTTGTTGAATTAAGCAGTGAGTTACGGCAATTCATTATTGATGAAGTTTCGTCCAACCCCGGGCATTTAGGTGCCAGCCTGGGTGTTGTTGAGTTGACAGTTGCCATGCATTATGTATTTAATACTCCTTTTGATAAACTTGTTTGGGATGTGGGACATCAGGCCTATGGCCATAAAATACTTACCGGCCGCCGAAAAATGTTTAATACAAACAGGAAATACGGGGGTATCAGCGGTTTTCCAAAGATGAGTGAAAGTGAGTATGATGCTTTTGGCACGGGGCACGCGTCCACTTCAATATCGGCTGCACTGGGAATGGCTGTTGCCGACAGGCAGCAGGGGGCGAAAAGAAACGTGGTTGCCATTATTGGTGACGGGGCTTTAACCGGCGGAATGGCTTTTGAAGGATTGAACCATGCAGGATCTGAGAATACTGACCTGCTTGTTATTCTGAATGATAATAATATTGCTATTGATCCCAATGTTGGCGCTTTGAAGGAGTACCTCGTGGATATTACCACATCAAAAACATATAACAGGGTAAAAACCGATATCTGGAATTTGTTGGGTAAGATAAACAACATTGCTCCCAATGCCCGGGGGTATGCGCAGAAACTTGAAAACGGCCTGAAATCTGTTTTGCTGAGGCAGAGCAATCTGTTTGAATCATTGAATTTCCGGTATTTTGGTCCGGTAGACGGACATGATGTAGTGCACCTTGCCAGGCTTATGGAAGATATGAAGGATATCCGGGGGCCCAAGCTTCTTCATATTCTTACGAAGAAGGGAAAGGGTTTTAAGCAGGCTGAGCTGAACCAGACCAGGTTTCACGCGCCCGGCAGGTTTAACAAGAATACGGGGGAAATTCTGGCGGTAAAATCAGAAAAGCCTCAAGCGCCTCTTTATCAGGATGTATTTGGAAACACACTGCTCGAGCTGGCTAAAAATAATCCGAAAATCGTGGGTATTACCCCGGCCATGCCCAGCGGCTCATCACTGAAGATCATGATGGATGTGATGCCCGAACGAACATTTGATGTGGGAATTGCTGAACAGCACGCGGTCACTTTTTCTGCCGGACTGGCAACACAGGGACTGATCCCTTTTTGTAATATATATTCATCCTTCATTCAAAGGTCGTATGACCAGGTAATTCATGATGTGGCAATTCAGAGATTGCCTGTTGTGTTTTGTCTTGATCGTGCAGGGCTTGTGGGAGGTGACGGGGCAACACATCATGGTGCATATGATCTGTCATTTATGAGAACTATCCCGAATATGATCGTTTCAGCACCAATGAACGAGGAAGAATTGCGAAACCTGATGTATACCGCCCAGCTTAAAAACCACGATCCCTTTGTTATTCGTTATCCTCGCGGACAGGGGGTTATGCCTGACTGGAAACGGCCTTTCAGGGAGATACCCGTTGGCAAAGGCCGCTTACTGAAAAGAGGAACGGATATGGTCGTATTATCTGTAGGGCATATTGGTAATACTGCTGCCCTGGCAATTGACAGGCTGGAAATGGATAATATAAGCGTTGCACATTACGATATGCGTTTTATTAAGCCTCTTGATAAAAAGTTGCTGGATGAGGTATTCCGGAGTTTTAAGTTTGTTATGACCATTGAAGAAGGTGCCTTATCAGGAGGTTTTGGAAGTTCTGTGGCAGAGTATATGTGTGATAAAGCTTATACGGCCAGATTAAAACGGCTGGGTATTCCCGACAGGTTTATGGATCAGGGATCACAAGCTGAATTACTTAAGGAATGCGGACTGGATATTGACGGTATTTATGAGGCAGCAAAAAAGCTGGTAAAGAGGGCGGTTTTGTCGAGTGTGGGATAGGTGTAAGAGAGGGATTGTTAGTAAAATGGGGTTGGAATGCTGATATACTAGAACCTACGACCTATGATAAGTACATCGTCAATCTGATCATTATCGCCTTTCCACTGGTTGAAGGCATTTTCAAGATATTCAATCTGCTCATTGTTGCTTTTGTGATGTATACTGTAAAGCAGGTCCTTCAGGTTTTTTGTTTTGAATTTTTTACCCTTTTCACCTCCAAACTGGTCGGCAAATCCATCGGTAAACAAGTACATCATATCGCCTTTTTCCACATGAAATGAGTGATTGGTAAATTCCCTCTCTCTTCCCGTTGAACGTCCGATAGAGAAACGATTAGCCCTGGTTTCCATTGCTTTACCATTTTGGATCAGTAACATGGGGTTAAAGGCACCTGCATACTCAAGTATTTTAGTGCTCATATCATAGCTGACAAGTCCGATATCCATACCGTCATTTACAATATCTTTTCCTTTCTGGTGAAGGGCCGTAGCCACGTCAATATTCAGATCAATAAGGATGTCAGAAGGTTTTGTGATATTGTGTTCTTTAACAATTTTATTTAGCGAGTTGTATCCGATGAATGACATAAATGCTCCCGGTACGCCATGCCCAGTGCAATCTACTGCTGCTATGAATTCTTTTCCCTTGTGACGGGTACTCCAGTAGAAATCACCACTGACAATATCCTTGGGCCGAAAGAAAACAAAACAGTTTTCAAAAGGTATCTCCGGAGGTAGGATGGCGAATTGTATCCGCTTGGCATAACGAATGCTGGCTGTAAATTCCCTGTTTCTCTTCTCCAGCTCTTCATTTGCATTCGAAAGGGCAAGGGTGCGTTCCCTGACTTTATCCTCAAGGAAACGTTTTTCCCTGATAAGCTGGCTTTCACGTATTTTTATAAACATGATGATCATAAGCACAATGATACCGACAGAAGAAATAATGGAATACCATTTCAAATAAAATGGTTTGTCGATAAAAAAGCTGAATGTTACCGGTTTTTCATTCCAGATGTTAGTATTATTTTTTGCAAGCAGTTTAAATGTATAGCTGCCCGGGGGCAGACGGTCATATTTAACTGTGGTCCTTGATGTAGGCCCAAGCCATTCTGTGTCGTTACCCTCAAGCATGTACAGATATTGAACAGCGTCAGGATCCGCAAGACTAACACACTGGTAGTTAAAACTGATTGAATTTTGTGAGCTATTCAGTTTAATTCCGTTTTTCAAAGGCATTTTTTGTCTGCCCACAATAAAATCATGTATGTATGTTTTTGGTGGGGCCTCGATATTATTGTCGCGTTCAGGATCATAGCACGTAAGTCCTTCTACTGTGCCAAACCATAATTTCCCTTTGCTATCATTACATGAGGCGAGGTAGTTGGTTTCAATGCCTGTAAAACCATCTTTTTTTGAATATCCGTAAAACCTGTTTTTTTCGGGGTCGTATTTATTCAGTCCTTTATTGGTGCCAATATATATGTTATTATCATTATCAATAGCAAGCAATTTGATGAGGTTGGAGAGGATACCGTCATCAGTCCTGATACTGCGGATCACGGTATCACCGTCAAAAATCAAAAGGCCACTGCTTTCAGTACCTATCCATAGCTTACCGAGGTTATCCATTATAAAACAGGTAGGTGTGATAGCGGGAATATTAACAACCGGGCTGAACTTACCGGTTTGAGCATTGTAAAAACTTACCCCACTGTTGATAGATCCGATCCATAAGTTTGAACGGGGATCGGAATAGATGGCCGAGATGTTGTTGCCAGATAATCCGTCTTCCTGCCTTCGTCGTATTTTCATCTCATTACCCGGGTGGTATTCAACCAATCCTTCAGAAGTACCTATCCACAGGATATTGTTTTTGTCGGTAAGTAGCATTGTGATGATCCTGTCCTGATCGCCGGGGAAGACATAATAATTTAACACAGGGTCGAATTCCATCTGTCTTTTACCTGCAGGAACAGTGTATATCCCACCTCCTTCTGTTCCGATCCAGATGTTACCGTTTTGATCTGAATCAATGAATTTAACCGGGTTGCGAAGGATACTGTTACGGTCATATACATATTCGATCTTCTGATCTTTTTCAAGGGGGCGGCTTATTATGTTAATTCCTTCATCTCCTCCTGCCCATATCCTGCCGTAGGGGTCTTCAAACACACATGAGATGTTATTGTCCAGCAAACTTTCCTCACCTTCGCGGTAAGTTATTAAATGGTCACCTTTAAAAATACAAAGTCCGTTATTGCGAGTACCGATAAGAATGTTCCCCTCGTAATCCTCATAAAGGCAATGTATCTTATTATCAGTAAGCCCGTTATTTTTATTGTATCGCTGAAAGTGTGAATTTGTAATCCTGGTCAATCCACCGTTAATATTCCTGTCGTCAAGGTTGCTCGTCCAGATGCTTCCCCTGCTGTCTTCAAATATTGTCCATATAAAATTGGTTTCCAGTCCGTCACGGGTATCGTAAATATTAAATTCTTCGCCTGTCCTGTGTTGTTTTATAAGTCCTCCGTTCCGGGTGCCATACCAAACATTTCCCTTGCTGTCTTCAAACATGGTGGTTTTAAAAAAATAGGTGGGATGTCCTTCGGGCTGGAAATTAATGAATGTTCTCAACTCTTCACGGTAACGTTTTATTCCAACATCGGTAATTAAAAAAAGATCGTTACTAAGGGCTATCGTGCCTCCAAAAACGATATCACTCAGCCTTCCTCCCTTATAATTAATAATATCAAAATTTTCAGGTTCGGACCCCGGATTTTGAATAACAAAAGCCCCGTTACCGTATGTTCCTATCCATAATTTCCCTTTGGCATCTTCAATAAGCGTGGTAATATCTTTATCATTGGGTAAAATTGAATCACTTACTTGTGTAAATTGTTGTCCGTCATATCTCGTAAGGCCGCCATTATGATGCCCGAACCAGAACCGGTATTTTTTGTCAATAAGAATTGTCTTAACACCACCGGGGGCAAGTCCGTTGGCAGCAGTATAGTTTTCAAAATCTTTGCCATTGAACCGTGATACGCCGTCAAGCGTGCCCAGCCATACATATCCGCTGCTGTCCTGCACAATGGAATAAACGGTCGATTGCCCAAGTCCGTCCTGTGTACTGTAATTATCGAAATAATACACCTGCGAAAGGGCCTGTGATATTGTTAAAACCAATATAAGCGGTAACAATGCAAGCCATTTTAAACGTGCATTGTTATCGCTGATTCCTGAAAAGGAATATGTCATGTGAGTTTATTATTCTTTTGCCACGAAGAAAAAAGTCCCGTTTTCATCCTCCAAACCGGTAATTTTTCCAAATACCGGTTTTTGCTGGTTGTTTCTCTGTACTGCCAGACTTACTTTTTCAACTATCGCTTCAATAGGTATGCAGGAGTTGGGATTATTTACCAGAGTGTTGGCGAAGGTACGGGTAAACTGTGAATTGTCCACGGCAAGTTCGTAACCAGCTGATGAGAATACCTGGGAGGACTTGAATTTTGTGGCTTTCCAGTCATCGCAACTCATAATTGTTGGTTTTCCACGCATAGCCTGATAAAAGGTCGGCCCCGATTCACAGGCATCAGTTACAACCAGTGTGTGTGTAAGATTTACGTAGGATTGTAATGAAGCCCTGAGGCTGTTGATGTTAAAATAGGTGAATTCATCATCTCGCTTTGCATCAATAGGAATCCAGTATCCGGTTTCATTGATAAATTTGCCGTGTCCGGCATACCATACAAGGAGCGTATTCACATTATTGCTTTTTACCAGGTTACGCAAATCGATGGCAAAAAATTTCTCCATCTCCTGTTTGGTAAGATCTTTTTTATGGATCACCTTGTTAATCTTGTATCGTGCAAGCGCTGACCGCATTAAGGTAACATCTTTTTGGGGTCCTTCAAGACTGGCAAATGAACGGTAATTTGAATTTTCAACAAACACTATCCATGTTTTTCCCATAGGATTGTTTTCTGCCAGTGACACTCCGTCGCGATTAATTGTATATTCCAGAACGGTTTCATTACCGTATTCATCAACGACTTTAACTGTTATGGCATTTTTGTTGGCGATGTTCACATTGGCAGTGAACCCGGGGTTATTCTCATTGATTGCATAGCTTGCTGCAACACCATCAATCAGGATGGATTTAATGCGGCTGTCATCGTTGATTTTTCCTTCAATAAAGATTGATTGTCCGGGATTATCAAGATAGATCTCATTATTATCTGAAGCATAGGGAGCCAGTAATGTAATTGCAGGAGGATCAATTTCCGTACGCTTGATTGAATAGCTTGCATTATACAGGTTATCATACACGTCAACAGCAGTGACTGTAATGACTTTTGAACTGCCGGGTTCAATGTTTGCCGTAAATTTATAATTATTTCCCGAGCGGATAAATGGTATATCCTTATTGTTGATCTGCAGGCGCTTGACAGCACTTTCATCCTGTATAACGCCATTAATCTGTATAAATTCTTTTCCTTTAGGAAATTCAATGATACCCGGATTTTTTATTACCGGATCAATAAATACAACTTCCGGCTCATTTCTTTCTTTATTAAGCCTGAAGAGCCTTTCTTCAGCTTTATCCTGCATTTTTTTTGCCAGCGGGTCGTATTCGGATAATTCATTGATCTTTTTATAATCTTTGATAGCTGCTTCAAAATTACCTGTCTGTTCGTATGAATGTGCCCTTTTGTAATAGGCTTCAGCATTCGATTCATCCAGAAGTATTACTTTTGTAAAATCATTAACGGCACTCATATGCTGTGTGAATTCCTGGTAATAAGATCCGCGGGCCAGGTACCAGGCAGGATTATCAGCATCAACAAGGATATTTTTCGAGATATCGTCAATTGCTTTCGGATATTCAAGCTGTTTTGCATAGATCCTGCTTCTTATCAATCGGGCTTCAGTGTTTTTTGGTTTCAGAGTAATCACTTTATTGCACTGGTCAAGTGCATCTTCTGTTTTACCAAGTTTAAGATGCAGCGAAGCAAGAGCCAGGCATGCAGGCAGGTATTCTTTGTCTTTTGATATGGCTTTTTCGTAATTTCTCCCTGCTTCTTTATAGTTTTTCAGTGCTTCGTTTACCATGCCCAGACAGTAGTTGCTTTCTGCATTATTTTTAACAATAACAGATTTTTTTGCTGCTATCAATGCATTATCAGGGTTATTCAGCTTAAGTAAAACCTTAGACTGAAGTTGAAGTGCCTCGAGTAATTTGGGGTCGGTTTTCAATGCTTTATCCAGGTGTTGGCCTGAAGCATCATAATTTTTCATTTTATATGCAACGCGTGCTGCCAGGTAATGGATTTCTTCTTCTTCATTATCAAAAACAAGTGCACGTTCAAGGTCCTCTTTTGCTTTTTCAAGATCATTACTTTCTTCATGGGCCAGTGCACGCTCAACATATGCATCAACATAATTGGGATCGAGTTCAATGGCTTTTGTAAACTGGTCAATCGCGTCTTGTACACGACCGGTTTCCATAAATTCCTCACCTGCTTTATAGTAATGCCGGGGCTTTTGCCCGGATGCAGGCATGATAGAAAAAAGATAGATGGTAAAAGTAATTAAGGCCAGGTTTTTCATAGTTAAGTGGTTTAGTATTCAAAGCAAACACTTATACTAATTATTGCGCCGGATGGTTACAACCAAATATACAAAAAAATGAAAAAATAGTCTGAAAACCGATAGCCAAATACCAGAATGTTCAGCTATTATGGCAAATTATCAATCTGTCTTCTCCTATATATTGTATTTCATCTGCTTTACCGGGAATAACAGGGGCCATGATACCCTGATTGAAAGTCTTTGTCCCCTCGAAAATTCTGGCTTCATCCCATAGATCACGATTTATAAAACTGTTAATTAGTTGCCTGCCTCCTTCGATTATCAGGGATTGTTTTTCAATATCACAAAGTGAAGTAAGCATTTCAGAGAAAAAGTTTTCACCAAAGGAGATCTTCCGGTAAAGCAAATTCTTTTCAGGTGCAGCATCTTTTTCCGTAAAAACAATGGTTGGTAATGATTTGTCGTAAAGCCTGCTGTGCCCGGGCAACCTAAGATTTTTGTCAAGCACGACACGCAAGGGTGATTTTCCATACCACTCGCGGGTTGATAACATAGGATTGTCGATCTCTGCAGTGTTTGTACCCACCATAATGGCATCTTCTTCCGAACGCCATTTATGAACAAGCATGCGCGATATTTCGTTGGATATCCAGTTTATACCAATGGGGCTGTTTTTATCCCTGATTACGTCTATAAAACCGTCAGCCGTTTGGGCCCATTTCAGAATTATATAAGGGCGCTTTTTTTCGTGGAAAGTGAAAAATCTTTTGTTTAAAAGGCGGCATTCTTTTTCCAGGATGCCGGTTTTCACCGTTCTTCCGGCAGCTTTTAACCGTTTGATACCTTTTCCGGATACAAGCGAATTGGGATCGATGGTCCCTATCACTATACGGGGAATTGCATGTTGAATGATCAGATCACTGCATGGTGGTGTTCTTCCCGTGTGTGCACAAGGTTCGAGATTGACATAAAGAGTTGAGTTATTAAGGACAGACTTGTCCTTAACTGATCGTATGGCAATTGCTTCGGCATGGGGACCGCCCGCCCTGTAATGATATCCTTCACCAATGATCCTTTTATTATGTACTATAACCGACCCAACCATGGGGTTGGGTGAAGTACTTCCCAGCCCCATTTTTGCAAGCTCAATGCACCTACTTATATATTTTTCATCATCTGCCGTATTTCTCACTCTTGAATTGTTTGTTAAATTTGAATATGAAAGAAGTTGACCATACAATACAATCAGCGGTGGAATATATTAAATATTCGTTGAAAAACATTTATCCTGATAAAGAAATTGACCAATTTGTTTACCTGATCCTGGGACATCTTGCCGGATATACCAGGATTGACCTTCATATAAATAAGGGAAAACCTGTTACCAGGGACAATATGGCAAAAATATATGTATTTACCGAACGATTGAAAAGGCACAGGCCGATACAGTATATACTTGGAGAAACTGAGTTTTACGGCCTTACTTTCCGGGTTAATGATCATGTGATGATTCCCCGGCAGGAGACCGAAGAGCTGGTTGACAGGGTAGTGAAGGATTGTGCAGGTACCGGTCCCTGCATACTGGATGTTGGCACGGGAAGTGGCTGCATTGCTGTTTGTCTGGCAAGAAATCTTCCCGGAGCTGTTATTGA
>Ga0307421_1001331_pt1 | contig 14932 bp, 11 predicted proteins | sample SalMarWE160270MG_FD_202163 | JGI IMG/M metagenome (GOLD analysis project Ga0307421, IMG submission 202163) | Salt marsh sediment microbial communities from the Plum Island Ecosystem LTER, Massachusetts, United States - WE1602-70 | ecosystem: Environmental > Aquatic > Marine > Intertidal zone >...
AATCCGTCAACAGTGTCAGCCAGCAGGCTGGACAGCCGGCCGCACAGAGGGTCGGCCACGCCGATGTGGGCGACCAAGCCGCGGCCGAAGAAAGTGTATTCGCGCTTCTTGGTGAAGTCGAAGAGCTGGTCCGGCACGACGACGTCGCCTGGCGCAGCATTCTCCCTAAGCGAGCCGCACGCCGAGATGGAAAGGACCTGCTCGACGCCCAGTGTCTTCAGGGCGTAGATATTCGCACGGTAGTTGACCTCCGTCGGCATGATGTGGTGGCCACGGCCGTGGCGGGCGACGAATGCAACGCGCACGTCCTCGATCGAGCCGATCACGATCGTGTCCGAGGGGTCGCCGAACGGGGTGTTCACCACTCTCTCTTCGATGCCGCTCAGCTCCTCCATCTGGTAGAGGCCGCTGCCGCCTATGACGCCGATGCGAATGGGAGTGTCTGCCATCAGATTGCTCCTTCGTTGGTGTTGGTCGCCGCACCCGACCATTCTACTGCAGGCGCCAGCTCAATGCCAGTGGGCCCGGTAGACGACCATCGTGGCGCCGCCGGTGATGGTGCGATGCTCCAGTGTCACTTCCCGAACCGGCTCCAGCACGTCGGACCGGGCTGCGAGGCCCGGGAACCAACTGGGAAAGATGATGACGTAGTCGGCCTGATGCTCTGCGAGGAAGCGGAGCAGGAGGTCGGTCCGGTCCGGTGAGCGGAGCAGGGCCTGTACCTCGGGTGTGATCAGCCCGGCCAGGTCGATCACGTAGCGCTCAGAGATGTAGGTGATGGCTCCGATGTCGTTCAGGGCCAGAACTGCCTCCTCCGGCGTGTTCTCTTCCACCCACCGGCCGAGCTCGACGTGCATGTCGTTGATGCTGGCGACGTCCCACGCGTAGTTCTGCGCCATTGCCGGCAGCCGCCAGGCAGTTGCCGCCACCAGTAGAGCCAGTAGCGCAGCTGACGCGACGGGCGAGGGACGCCAGCGGAAGCCTCGTTTCCTGGCAATGGTCCTGGCTTCCAACAAGCCCTGCGTGGCCACGACCGCGTTGCACGGAATCAGCGGCATGAGGTATCGCCCGTGCTGGTAGAGGTCGATGTGCAGGAACCCGTAGGCAAGGACTAGGCCGCCTGCCCAGAGGCTGAGAATAGGCGCCCTCCTCAGGCCCAGGAGTAGCCCAAGGAGGAAGAAGGGCAGCAGGATCGGGCTGTCCAGCACCAGGTAGGTCGCGGCTGCGCTCAGGTAGTCGAAGTGCGGGAGGAGACCCGGCGATACCTTGGCCTGGTATGTGTTCGGCAGCAGATGCCCGCCGGTCTGCAGCGAGAACAGGATGTAGGGCAGCACGAGCGCGGCAAACAGGAGGGCCGGCAGCAGGGGCCAGCGGCCTGGCGAGGCGCTGTGCTCTCGGACCAGGACGATGATGAAGTCGGCCAGCGACAAGGCGAAAAGCAGGTAGCCCTCGGGCCGGGAGAGAGCAGCCAGCGCGAAGAGAAGGGCCGTGCTCAGACGGTAGCGCCGCCGGGCCCGATCTGTCAGGTGCGAGCCGATCGCCGCTAGACTCAGCGCGGCGAACAGGCAGGTCTCCTGTGCAGACAGCCCTGCCCACACCATTCGGCCGTTGACGGCAACTACTGCGCCGGCGATCCAGGCGGTCCAGCAGATGCCGGTGAGCCGCTTCGCCAGAACGTAGGTGAACGCTACGGCGAGTAGAAAGCAGACGGCGCTGAGGACCTGCCCCGCAGCGGGGAAATCGCCGCCGACGACGTAGACTGCGGCCAGGAGCAGGGTCCACAGGGGGGCGGTTGAGCCGGCGGTCGGCTCGCTCGGATTGAACGAGAAGCCGTCTCCCCTGGCCAGGTTACGCGCGAACTGGAAGTGAATCCAGGCGTCGTCGAGAGGCACTCCGCCCTGGCCCGGCGCTGCCGCCTGCGCCCGTACGGCGAACCCAGCCAGGGCCAGACAAGCGATCAGGAGGAGGCTCGCCAGCCACGGCCAGTCGTGCCGCCCGAATGCTCGATCCACGCTCACGACATGCCCCGGCACATTCCCCCGTCCACCGGGAGGCAAACGCCGTTGACGTACGACGCCGCCGGGGAGACGAGGAACGCAGCAGCGGCGGCGAACTCCTCGGGCTCTCCCAGACGGCCGAGGGGGATGGCCGCGGCGATCTTCGCCTCCTCCTCGGCGGCGGTGGTGCCACTCCGCTCCGCCCGGTCGGCAAGGAGCTGGTCGACCCTGGCGGTGCGCGTCCAGCCCGGGCAGATCGCATTGGCGCGGATACCCGCCGGTCCGAGCTTGTTTGCCAGCGTTCGCACCAGCCCGGCCGCCGCCAGCCGGCGGGCCACAGCCTGGCCCAAGCCCCTACTGGCGGCCGTGACCAGGGCGACCCTGCCGGCCAGGCCCGGGTCCACTACTCCAGCTCCAGCCTGAGCTTGGTCTGGCCGATGCCCACGATGTCACCCTCTCGGACGACAGTGGCGTGGCCAATCCGACTCTCGTTCAGCAGCGTGCCGTTCCGGCTGGCCCGGTCCTCCAGGTGCCACTGTCCCTCGCGCCAGGTCAGCAGAGCGTGGTGGGCGGAGGCGTAGGCGTCCGGCACGCAGATCGTGTTCCCGGCTGCACGGCCGATCGAGGTGACAGGCTGCAGGGCAAGAACGGTGCCCACGGGGAGTAGGAGCTCGTCGCTGCTTTCGACTACGACCGCCCGGCCCTTGGGCTTGAGAGCGTCGGCCCTGCCCTCCTGCTGCCGCAGATCGCGCCAGAGCATGATCACGACAGCTGCCAGGAAGGCGTAGAGCAGAAGGGCGAGCAAGATGCGCAGCGCCAGGAGCAGAATCTCCATCGCTAGTCGGCTGCTGCATCGCGGGGGGGCGATCGGAAGGCGGGCGTGTTCTCTTTCTCAGATACGGACTGGGGTATGGGTGTCGGCGGGTCCTCCCCGTAGATCACGCTCACGCCGGCGAACGAGACCACGTCACCGCAGTGGAGGACGCACTCCTCGACCGGGTAGCCGTTGATTGTGGTCCCCCCGGCGCTGTCCAGATCGTACAGCACGTAGCGGCCGTACCGCTGCCTGAACTGCGCGTGGTGACGGGAGACCCGAGGGTCCTCGAGGATCAGGTCATTGTCCAGGGCGCGACCGATTGATATGACTGGCTCCAGGAGATTGACATGTCGCCTGCCCTCGAGTATCAGGAACGGCCGGCCCGGCGGCTTGGAGGACCCGCTGGCAACGGTCGCCTCGCTGGGTTGCATCTCGCGCGTCTCTCCCTTCTGCGCCACGTCCTCGGGCATCCACTTGGCCGTTACGCGCACCTGACGGCTTCGTACCTCCCGGCGAGGCAAGACGCGCACGACGGGCGGGCCCGCTGTGGCCAGCCCTGCCTGGGCAGACAGCTCGCCCACGTGGTGGGCCAACTCGCTCTCGAGATCCGGCTGCTCAACTGCCAGCGCATCGCAGTCCTCGGGGTTGAGGTAGATCCAGTAGTGAGTTGGCGCTTGAGCCACGCCGTCGTCCGACACAGTGTGGCTGTCCTCGATAGCCCGTGTGAGATGGGTTGCCACCTCTAGAGGGCTCAGTCGGTCGGCGAAGAGGCGGGCGAACGTCCCTTCCACCAGCTTCTCCGCCAAGGCCTCGAAACTGGATATCCTCCCCATGGCCCGGCGATTATAGCGCGATAGCTGGCATTCTGCAACCCGGCTGGCTCTCGGCTGGCCTCCTCGGCGGCAGGGGGGGGCGGTCTTGATAATCGCCATCGTTCGTGGTACGATTCATGCTGATGCGTCGCTTCGAAGAGGTTGAGCATACTGCCGACCTGGCAATCCGTGTCCGAGGGCGGACCTTGGCTGAGCTGTTCGCCAATGCCGCCTACGGAATGGCCGCGCAGTTGGTTGTTCCAGGGGAGGTGGCTGCGACCGTGACGGAGTCGATCGACCTCCGGGCACAGGATGCCGAGGCCCTCTTGGTGGCCTGGCTCAGTGAGCTGCTCTACGTGGGCGAGAGGCACGGATGCGTGTTCACCGAGTTCGACATGCTGGAGGTTGGAGATGCGCGGCTGCGGGCCACGGTCCGCGGGGGACCGGTGGGCGAGTACCTGGGCCACATCAAAGCGGTGACCTTCAGCGAACTCCACATAGCGCGGCGTGACGATGGGTTCGAGACGATGGTGGTGTTCGATGCCTGAGGGAGAAGTCGATGGCTGAGAAACGAGGCTTCAAGCAGGTCGACACGTACTTCTGGGAGCTGCCGCGGAGTGCCCGTGCCGACATGCGGGTCCCGGCACGACTCGTCGGCGACAGCCAGCTTATCGAGGCGGCGTTTCGCGATCGCACTGTCGAGCAGCTGACTAACGCGGCGACGCTTCCAGGGGTGGTCAAGTACGTTCTGGCTATGCCCGATTTCCACCAGGGCTACGGTTTCCCAATCGGGGGCGTGGCCGCGATGGAGGAAGATGGAGGGGTCATCTCGCCCGGCGGCGTAGGCTACGACATCAACTGCGGCGTGCGTCTCCTGGGCACGAGCATCGAGCGAGACGAGGTCGGCCCGCATCTGCGCGACCTCACCGGAGCGCTCTATCTGAGCTGCCCCAGCGGAGTAGGGGGCAAAGGCAGGATGCGGGTCTCGGAGCGTGAGTTGGACGAACTGCTGAGGAATGGCGCCAAATGGGCCCTGAAGAAGGGATTGGCGCGTAGGGAAGACATCGAGCACACCGAAGAGGGCGGCTGTCTGGAAGGCTCTGACCCGAGCAAGGTCAGCCCGCGGGCGAAGGAGCGAGGTCGCCCCCAGGTCGGCTCGCTGGGAGCGGGGAACCACTTCCTGGAGATCGACTCCGTGGAGGAGGTCTACGACGCCGAGGCTGCCCGGACGTTTGGGCTGCACGAAGGTCAGGTGGTTGTGCAGATCCACTGTGGGTCGCGCGGCCTGGGCCATCAGGTTTGCGACGACTACGTTCGCAGCCTGCAGGCGGCTGTACACAAGTACAAGATCGAGCTGCCGGACCGGGAGCTCGTGTGTGCCCCGCTTGATTCTCCGGAGGGTCGGGCCTACTATGGTGCGATGGCTTGCGCCGTCAACTACGCCTTCGTCAACCGGCAGGCACTGACGATGGGAGTGCGGGAGGCGTTCGAGCAGGTGCTGGCAGGGCGGGTCAAGGACCACGACCTTTTCCAGGTCTACGACGTGGCGCACAACATCGCCAAGTTCGAAGAACACAGGGTGAACGGTGGTCGCAAGAGATTGTGCGTCCACCGCAAGGGCGCCACGAGGGCCTTTGGACCGGGATCGGCGGCCCTGCCGGCGGACTACAGGGACGTCGGCCAGCCGGTGCTGGTGCCCGGCTCGATGGGGACCTCCTCGTACGTTCTGGTTGGAACGGAGAAGGCGATGGAGCTGACCTTTGGCTCCAGCTGCCACGGGGCCGGGCGGGTGATGAGCCGTACGGCGGCGCGGAAGAGGGTGGACGGCGCAGAGTTGAAGCAGCAGCTGGAAGGGCAGGGCATAGTCGTCCGCGCCGGCAGCAACCGCGGCCTGGCCGAGGAGGCGCCTGCCGCCTACAAGGACGTGAGCCATGTCGTGGAGGTGGTCCACGGGGCCGGGATCGCCCGCAAGGTGGCGCGGCTGCAGCCGCTGTCCGTCATAAAGGGATAGAGAATCGGCACGCGCGGCCTGCCGCTCGTCCGCTATCGTGCGTGCTGCTGTGAGGAATATGACATTGAAGGAAGATCATCGCAACCGGCGATTGCTGCTGTTCGGCTTCGCCGTAGTGGCGTTGCTGGCCGCGCTTGTGGTGGCAGTTCCTGCTGTGCTGCGGGCGCTGCCCGACCGATATGCCTACTACCTGCCCGAGTTCCTCCAGGACTGGCGGCGGGAGGAGCACCCGGACACTCTGCCGACGCCGATTCCCAGGCAGACGCCTGACGGTGGGGCTCCTGCCCCGTCCCCTACGCTGCTCGCGGAGACCGCTACGCCCTCCCCATCGCCCTCCCCTGCGACTCTGCCGATCAGCCATACGCTCACCGGATTGGCGCATGAGCCGCAGTGGTGGAACAACTGCGGGGCAGCGACGCTGGGCACTTGCCTCTCCTTCTGGGGCTTCGAGCTGACGCAGGGTGACATCGCGCCCCTGCTCAAGCCGGACCCGGAGGATAAGCACATCGACGTGACGGAGGTCGTCGCCTACGTCCGCACTCTGGGCATGGAGGCGGTAGCGCGGGTGGGCGGGGATCTGGCGCTGCTCAAGCGGCTCGTGCTGGCGGGATTCCCTGTCATGGTCGAGACCTGGTATGTGGAAGCGCCAAACGACCAGTACGGCCACTACCGTCTGGTCGTAGGATACGACGACAGCGGCCAGAGCTTCGTGCTGCAGGATTCGCTCGATGGGCCAGACCTGGAGATCAGCTATCAGGAGCTGGACGAGCTGTGGCGCGTGTACAACCGGGTCTACATCGTCATCTACCCGCAGGAGCGCGTCGCGGACCTGGGGGCTGTTCTGGGGCCGAGCTGGGACGAGAAGGCCGCGGTCCGAGCGGCGCTGGATGTGGCCAGGGCAGAGGCCGGCCTGAGCGTGCCCTCGTGTGTGGCCTACGCAGACTGCGCGAATTGGGTGAGCTTCTCGTGGTTCAACGTCGGGACAGGCAACGTGTTGCTGGGAGAGTTTGGTGAGGCTGCGGTAGCGTATGATCAGGCGCTGTCGCTCGGGCTGCCTCGCAGGATGCTGTGGTATCAGTTCGGGCCCTACCAGGCCTACTACGAACTGGGACGGTACGATGACGTAATCCGGTTGGCGGACGCAACGTTGGCGCAGGCTAACCTGGAGGAGTCCTACTACTGGAGGGGGAGGGCGCGGCTGGCGCTGGGCGACGTTGATGGCGCGCGAGCCGACTTCCAGGCGGCGCTCCACTATCACGAAGGCTGGGCACCGGCTCAGGAACAACTCGCGGAGCTGGAGTAGAGCAGAGCGCCTCGGGTCACATCGGGCTCCGATCATGAGCGAACGGCAAGGCAGCGGAGGAGCGGACCGCGGCGCCAACGGAGCGCGCCACGTAGCGCGATCCGCCCTCTTGGTGGCCGTTCTGTTCACTGCGGACAAGCTGCTGGCGCTCGTGCGGGACAGGGTCATCGGCCGCGCCTTCGGTACCTCGGCCGAGCTCGATGCCTACTACGCCGCCTTCGAGCTGCCGGACGGCCTCTTCACCGTGGTCGCCGGGGCAGCGATGGCCACGGCGCTTATCCCCGTCATATCTGATCGTATCGGCCGCGGCGATAGGGAGGGAACCTGGAAGCTCTTCTCCTCTGTCGTCAACTCGGTGTTGCTCGTCGTCGCTGCGGCGAGTATCGTCGCGGCGGTTGCCGCCCCGCAGATCATCGGCCTGGTCGCCCCCGGTTTCGACGCCTATCGGGCCGCTCTGGCCGTGCGCTTGATGCGCCTGGTGCTACTGCAAACGCTTGTCTCGAGCGCGAGCGGCATCCTGATGAGCACGCTGCAGGCCCACCAGCACTTCCTGCTGCCGGCCTTGGCGCCGATGGCCTACACGCTGGGGAGGATCGCCGGCGCGGTCTTTCTGGCGCCCCGATGGGGCGTCTTCGGCCTGGCCTATGGAGGGCTCGCCGGGACGGTGGGCCACCTTCTCATCCAGCTGCCCGGCATGTGGCGGTACGGCGGTCGTTGGTGGCCGGTTCTTCACCACCCAGATCTCGGTCGGGTCCTGCGCCTGTTGGGTCCGCGCGTACTTGGTATGGGCGCGACTTACTTGACGTTCGTAGTCCCGACGTTCCTGGGCTCTCGCCTGGCCGAGGGCGCGATCGCCGCATACGAATACGGGTGGCGCCTGATGCAGTTCCCGGAGACGATTATCGGCACCGCCGTTGGCTTGACCGTGTTCCCCACGCTGGCCAGGCGAGCGAACGAGGGCGACGACGATGGTCTGCGCCGTACTGCGGCCTGGGCGCTCAGGCTCGTCTTAGCGCTGGCGATCCCTGCCGCGGCGGGCATCGTGCTTCTCGGCCGGCCGTTGACCGCCCTGTTCTTTCAGGGCGGCGCCTTCGATGCTGAGGCGACCGAGCGCGTCTACTGGGCGCTGGCCTTCTTCGCCCCGGCTCTGGTAGGGCACGCTGCCCTGGAGGTGGTCAGCCGCACCTTCTTCGCCCGGCGGGACGTCTGGACTCCGTTCTGGGCCGCGCTGGCTGGGCTCGGCGTCAATGTGACCATTGGCTGGGGCCTGCTTGGAACACTTGACCACGGGGCGCTGGCGCTCTCCAATGGCCTGGGCGCGCTGACGCAGGTAGCGCTGCTCTTGGCCATCTCTCAGTGGCTGCTCGGTGGATTCGAGGCTCGTGCCGCCCTGTCCACGATCGCACGGACCGGCGTGGCCACGCTGGCGATGAGCCTGGCGGTGTGGGGCATCAGCCTGGCCCTGCCGGGTGCCGGGCTGCTCCAGACCGCTGTCGCCCTGGGTGCGGGCGCGGCTACGTTTGTCGGCGTGGCCCTGCTGGTTCGTCTCAGGGAAGCGCGGGATCTGCCCCGGCTGCTGCTGGGGCGAGGCGCGCAAGGGCCCACACCCGGTGACCCTCACGCTCTCGCAGACTGAAGCCAAGGCGCTGCCCCGCCCTCACGAGAGCGGGGCAGCTTGCGCTGATGGGACTTGCTTGTACGGCCCCTGGCGGGCCGCTCTCAGTCCAGATTGACGATGCTGGAGGCGCCGGACGAATTGGCCTCCCCGAGTGTGGGGTCGCCGGTGTAGTAGACGTGGGAGGCACCGCTGGCGATGACATCGAGCCGGCCGCTGACGTCGACGGTGACCGAGCTGGCACCGCTGGCGCTGACGTCGGCGTCGGCGACTGGGAAGTCCAGCAAGTTGACCTCGCTGGCGCCCGAGGCGTCGACTCTCAGGTCGGCAGCCGATCCTCTCAGTGTGACGTTGCTGGCTCCTGAAACGTCGGCCGCGAAACTGCTGGCCTGGACATCACCTGTCAGCGTGCTGGCCCCCGATATCTCCGCGTCGAACGCCTCGGAAGACCTGAATCCGCTGATGCTCCCCTGGCTGGCCCCGCTCAGCTCCAGCCTCGCCAGGGAGGGCATCGTGATCTCCGCTTCCATGGTCATGTCGCCCAGGATATTGAATCCGAAGCGGGTCTCCAGGCCGATGACGAGCGTGTTTCCCTGCTTCTCCACCAGGAGGTAGTCGACGATGCTCTCGTCGACGCGGACGACCACGCTGAACTCGTCACCCTGCTCGATGTCAACCTCGAAGGCATGGCTGGCCTCTACCCGGTCAAAGCCGGTGATCTCTTCCTCCCTGGTCGCTATTTCGCCGGACGGGGTGACCTGCACCTGTTCCTCGATCTCCTCGATTAGATTCCCGAGCGGTCCACAGCCGCAGACCAACAGGCCAACGATGCACGAGACTGTAACAAGGACTCTCCTGGACATTGCCTTACCTCCTTGCACTCGCGTCCTCGCGCGCGCCGCCCCGCCGCAGGGGATCCGCCCCACGCCAGCGCTCGGACAGGCTGCAGCCATTGGCGGCTCGCCGTGGGGTGCCATGATTATACGGGCATGAGCCAGCCAGGGCAAGCGGCGCCTCCTGATGGATTGCGTCGCTTGGACCCAGCCGGCTCAGGCTCTCCGGTGCACGACGGCCGGGCTATCTGAGCACGAGAGGGAGGAAGACGCGGAGTCGCGCCTCATCCGCCCCGATGTCGGGCAGAGCTCCGATCCGCCGCGGGTCGCCGTCTATGTCTATGGTCACGCCGGCCTCCAGCCCTGCGTCGATCGCTGCCGAGCCTGGACCAAGGTGGTAGTCGCCGCCGCCGGAACAGGCGAAGCCGGGTGACTCCCACAGGTTCAGAGTACCAGTCGAGAGCGTGCCGCTTCCTGCCCAGGGGGTGACGTTCGCCCAGGAGCCGTCGCCCCAGAGAGTGGCCTCGAGCGCCGCGTTGCTGTCGCCGGAGACGTAGATGCCGATCGTGTGGCTGACCAGGACCGTGTTGGTCAGCGCCACGGTGCTGGTGTAGGCGACGTATAGACCCTCGCCGCTTCCGCCCTGGTTGCGGGCCAGCGTGGTGTGGAGGAGGCGGGCGCTGGTGGTCTGGAGGTTGATCCCGGGCCCCTCTCCTGCCGTGGTTATCTGGTTGTCTGCCACCAGGTTGCTCTCCAGAGTGGCATTGCTGCAGTTGAGGAACAGGATGCCCGCGCCATCGCCGCTGGCCACGTTGTTGCAGACCTGGTTTGCGGAGAGCGCGGCGTCGTCGCTGCCAGTGAGCCACAGCCCGCCGGCCAGGCCGACGCTGGTGTTGCTGAAGACCAGGTTGCGCGCCAGGCTGACGCTACCGCTGCTGTTGATCCAGGCGCCGGCGCCGTACTCCGCCAGGTTGTCGTGGATCTGGCTGCTGCCCAGCGTGGAGGTCGGGCTCTGGGTCAGGTAGAGTCCGCCGCCCATGCCCGCAGTGTTGGCGTGAATCGCGACTTGCGTCAGGGAGGAGAGAGGGCTCTCGCTGACATAGACGCCGCCGCCGAAAGTGGCTGTGTTGCTGAAAACGTCGACGCCGTTGAGCGTCAGGGCACTCCCTTCCCTCGCGCTGACGCCTCCCCCGTAGCCGTTCATGCCGGAGGTGTTGGCCTGGTTGTCCCGCACGCCGCCGCCGGCAATGGTGGCGTCGTTCCCGTACAAGTCTATGCCGCCGCCGTAGCCAAGGCCCGAAGTGTTGGCGGTGTTGCCCTCGACGGTGTTGTCTTCGAGCGCGGCATCTCCCCACATGAAGCACAGGCCGCCGCCGTAGCCGTACCCTGTCTCGGCCGCCGTATTGCCGGCGATAATGTTGCCGCTGACAGTGGCGTGTACCCCGCGGAAGTAGGCACCGCCGCCGTAGCCGCTGCCGCTGCTTGTGCTGGCCACGTTTCCCTGCAGGCGGCTGTCCAGGAGGGTGGCGGTGCCGCCGATGAACCCCAGCCCTCCGCCCCAGGCGGTGACGCTTCTGCTGGCCACGTTGTCCGTGATGATGCAGTTGGCCACTGTCGTATCCGCCAGGCGAGCGTATACGCCTCCACCGACGTCGTAGTCCGCCGTGCCACCGCCTAGCCCGGTGGCGTCGCCACCGGTGATGGTGAAGCAGTCGATGACGGCGGAGGTACCGGCTGACACCGTGATGACCCTGCCGGCACTCTGGGCGTCCAGGATGACCGCCTCCGCGTTGCAGGCCGTGCCGGTGAATGCGCATCCTGTGCCCGGCGCGGTGCAAGTTGCCTGCCAGGCACCGTCCAGTGTGACGGAGCGATCGACAACCATCGTCCCGGTGTAGACGGAAGGCCCGGCGTGGGAGGTGTGATCCGCCACACAGATCGTTTCGCCCCCGGCAGCCTGGCCCAGCGCATACTGGACCGTTCGGCAGGGCTGCTGCTCGTCGCTGCAGTCTGTCGAATCCTGGCCTTCGGGACTGAGGACGTAGCGGTCGCAGACGTCCTGGGCCTGCGCCGGCCGGCTAGATACAGCTGCAAGCATCAGCAGACCCAGTCCAGCCGACAAGATCAGTGATGCGGAAAGGCGAGCTCTCATCTCTGTACCCTCCTATGGGCGGCGGATGGGGCGTGCTGCCGCACCCGGGCAAGTCAATCCCTCATCGGCTTGAACGAGCTGGCGTCTCCCGGTGTTACACCCCGTCTGGCCTGGCCGCGCGAGGCGGATTTCCCCCGAGGGAGGAGACTGGTGGCATTCGCAGCCACACGCTACGCGGGCGTTGATAGTGGTGGCGTATCGACAACCCTGATTCCTCACACCACTGTCGTGCGGTGGATTGCGGGGGGCGTGCCGATCTCAGTGTACCAGAGAACCGGTGCTGGGCCAAGGGGGAGGTTGACGCTGTCCGCCGAACCGTCCCTACCGCTGTTTGACAACGCGGTGGGTGGTGCCATAATAGGGTCGGGTAACCCGGCATCGTCCCACCGCTGATCCTCCTGCCGCAACGGTCAACGACAGACTGCCCTCGACCAGGCCACCAGCCCGCCGTAGCTGTACCTGCCGGTGGTGTGCTCCAGGCAGGCATATCGTATGGGAGGAACAAAGTGAAATGAGAACGCGGCGACTGTTCGTGGCGCCGGCAGCGGCTGCAGTTCTGCTGCTGGGATTGACGCTGGTCCTGGCGCAGGCCAGACAGGCGGAGGCGGCGCCGGCCGGGTTGGGAGAGGTCGCGACCCAGCTTCTGGGCGAGCCGCAGCTGGATGGAGCCCTGCTCATCCGGCAGACCGCAAAGATCACAGCCGGCGGCTCCACGGGCTACTTCGGCCAATCCGTTGCGGTCGAAGGAGACGTGGCACTGGCCGGCGCGCCATTTGAGAACGGCGTGCGCGGCGCGGCATACGTCTTCCGGCGCAACGAGGATGGCGCAGAGGAATGGGGTCGGGTGAAGAGGCTGGCCCGGGCTGGCGGGGCATACGACGACCATTACGGCATGTCAGTCGGCGTTGATGGGGACACAGCCGTGGTCGGCGCATTCGGAGTCGACTCCTACCTGGGTGCGGCCTACGTCTACTACCGCAACGAGGGCGGGGCGGACAACTGGGGGCTGGCGGCCGAGATCACGGCTACAGGTGGCCAGGCGGGGGACCGATTCGGCTACTCGGTGGCCATCGACGGTGACACGATCGTCGTCAGCGCCTACAGCGCAGACTCGAACACCGGGGCCGCCTACGTCTTCGCCCGCAACGAGGGGGGCCAGGATAGCTGGGGGCAGATGGCGCATCTCACCGCCACCAGCAGCCTCGGCGTCAGCTACTTCGGCTGGACGGTGGCCGTGGATGGCGACACGATCGTCGTCGGCGCTCCCTCGACGGACATCAGCCGCGGGGCGGCGTTCGTCTACAGCCGCAACCAGGGAGGCGCCGACAGCTGGGGCCAGGTTGCCGAGATCACCGCCACCGGCGGCGTAGCCACCGATTTCTTCGGCGGCTCGGTGGCGATCGACGGGGATACCATCGCCATCGGGGCTTCGGGGAAGGACTCGGACCGGGGTGCCGCTTACCTGTACGGGCGCAACGTGGGAGGCATGGACGGCTGGGGATTGACCGCCGTGGTCAGCGCCAGCGATAGGGTGAGCAACGACGAGTTCGGGACGTCGGTCGATATCGACGGGGACACGCTCGCCGTGGGCGTTCCCTACGACGACGACCTCGGCTCGTCCTCCGGATCGGTGCGCATCTTCCGGCGCAACGAGGGCGGTGCGGACAGCTGGGGCGAGACCGCCAGGCTGCTGCCGTCTGACGGCGCGGCCACCGACTTCCTGGGCGGCTCGGTCGCCATCGACGATGGTACGGTAGTCGCCGGCGCGCACGGAGCTGATGCCAACAGCGGCGTGGGCTACGTATTCACGCGGTGGGGAGGGGCGTGGGAGGAGGAGAGCGAGCCCTCGCCGGACGACGCCCAGATGGGCGACTGGTACGGCCGCTCAGTGGACGTGCAGGGCGACGTTCTGGTGGGCGGCGCGCCCTATGAGGATTCGCAGGGCGCCAACGCCGGATCCGCCTACATCTTCGAGCGGAACCGGGATGGAGCGAGCGCCTGGGGGCAGACGGCCCACATCTCCGCATCGGACGGCGCTGACTCCGACCATTTCGGCTGGTCTGTGGCTATAGACGGCGATGCCGTCGCCGTCGGGGCAGAACAGGGGGACGGAGCCGCGGCGGACAGCGGCGCTGTCTACATATTCGAACGGAACGCTGGGGGAGTGGATGCCTGGGGTTCTACTCGGAAGATCACCGCGACTGACGGCGCAAGCGGGGACATGTTCGGTGCCTCTGTGGCGATGGATGGAGGTATCCTGGTCGTGGGCGCGCCCGAGGATGACGATGGCTGCCCGCCGGCTTCCGACTGCAACTCCGGCTCCGCCTACATCTTTGCCCGCAACGAGGGAGGCGCGGACAACTGGGGGCTGGTGCAGAAGATCACGACGACCGATTCCATCGCCAACGATCTCTTCGGCAGCGACGTGGCCATAGACGGGGGCACGATAGTCGTGGCCGCCGAGAGCGACGACGAGAACGGCATCAACTCCGGTTCCGCCTACGTATTCAGCAGGAACGAGGGCGGGGCGGACGCCTGGGGGTTGACCGCCCACATATCTCCAACCAGCCCCGCTCCCGTCGACTTCTTCGGCAGCTCAGTCGATATCGACGGCGGCGTGATCGCCGTAGGGGCCACCAGCGACGACGGGCCGGACTGGGCCTCTCCACACCCCAACTTCAACTGCGGCGCCGTCTACGTCTTCCAGCGCAACGAGGGCGGGCTGGATGCTTGGGGGGAGGCGGCTAAGATCACGGTGACCGAAAGCTACACCGGTGACCAGCTGGGGACGAGCGTGGCCATCGAGGGAGGGACGATAGTGGCCAGCGCCTTGGGCCGCGCCGAGGGCGCGCCGAACACTGGCGCGGCCTACGTCTTCTCGCGCAACGTGGGCGGGGCGGACGAATGGGGTTTGGTGAAGAAGCTGGTAGCAGCGCGAAGGAGCGACTACGACTACTACGGCATCGACGTCGGCCTGTCCGGAGACGTGATTGCCATCGGCGCCTACGGCTCCGATGAGGTGACGTCGGCGGCCGGCTTGACCTTCATCTACAGAGACTCGCTGTTCCGAGTCTACCTGCCTCTGGTGCTGCGCAGCTACTGAGCGGCCTGCGCCTGCTTCCGCACGTGCAGACTGACCACGCGGCTTGCCGCCCGGGTGCTTGGCCGGACAAGGCCCGGGCGGCCTGCTGCCTGCTCTTCCTTGTCGAAGTCGAACCGCGCACCCGGGCCGCGTTGGATTCGCCGCCTACGTAGCTCTTTCGCCTTCAGCAGCGGGCTTTCTATCGCAGTTCTATGGTGCCTGCGTGGCGATTGCCCGCTTTGGGTGGTAGACTTATGTCGTGACGCCGCTAGAGAGAAGCCGGTGGCTTGCATGATTTCTTGGCTGAAGC
>Ga0307421_1001334_pt1 | contig 14922 bp, 12 predicted proteins | sample SalMarWE160270MG_FD_202163 | JGI IMG/M metagenome (GOLD analysis project Ga0307421, IMG submission 202163) | Salt marsh sediment microbial communities from the Plum Island Ecosystem LTER, Massachusetts, United States - WE1602-70 | ecosystem: Environmental > Aquatic > Marine > Intertidal zone >...
CTCGAGAGGAAGCGGGGCGTGATAGGAGAGCTCGTGTCGGGGAAGGCTTCGGCGCTCACCGCCGCTCTGGTCGACCTGATCGTGGCGACGGGCCGGGCCACAGACCTGTCCGCAATCGCCGACCGCCTCGCTGAGTCGGCCGCTGCCGAGGAGAACCGTGTGGTTGCCGAGGTCCGCTGCGCCCAAAGCCTCGATTCCGCAACGGTGGCTCGGCTCGAGGAATCGCTCGGCAGGGCCACCGGCAAGGACATCGAAGTGAAGACGGTGGTGGACCCTTCTGTCATCGGCGGTATCGTCGCTCGAGTCGGGGACGTGGTCATCGATGGATCGCTGCGCCACCGATTCGGGCAGCTGCGCGATTCCCTTGCCGGGGGTGCAGATGGCTGATTTCAGCATCAACCCCGAGGAGATCAGCGCCGCCCTGCGCAAACACCTCGAAGGGTGGTCGCCCAAACTGGCCGCCGAGACCGTCGGCTACGTCACCACCATCGGCGACGGGGTGGCCCGGGTATCTGGACTGCCCGGCACCATGGCAAGCGAGCTGCTCGAGTTCCCCGGGGGTCTGTTGGGAGTTGCCCTGAACCTCGATGAGGATTCCATTGGTGCCGTCATCCTCGGCGAGGCGAGCCATGTCCAGGAGGGAGACCCGGTGAAGCAGACCGGCAGGTTGCTCTCGGTGCCGGTCGGCGATGCGCTTTTGGGGCGGGTCATCGACCCGCTCGGCAACCCACTCGACGGCAAGGGGCCGATAGACAGCAGGGAGTTTCGTCTGCTGGAGACACAGGCACCTTCGGTGGTGGAGCGGCAGCCGGTCCACGAGCCGCTGCAGACCGGCATCAAGGCCATCGATGCCCTTACCCCTATCGGCCGGGGCCAGCGGGAGCTGATGATCGGTGACAGGCAGACCGGAAAGACGGCGATCCTCATCGACACCATGCTCAATCAGCGAGACAGCGGCGTGAAGTGCATCTACGTCGCCACCGGCCAAAAGGCCTCGACCGTTGCCGGGATCGTGGAAATGCTCGAGGGGAATGGGGCCATGGAATACACGGTGGTGGTTAATGCTCCGGCATCGTCCTCGCCGGCTCTGCAGATGTACGCCCCGTATGCCGGCTCGGCCATCGGCCAGCACTGGATGTACAACGGCGAGCACGCTCTCGTCATTTTTGATGATCTGTCCAAGCAGGCGGTGGCCTACCGGGAGATCTCCCTGCTGCTGCGCCGTCCTCCGGGGCGTGAGGCCTATCCGGGAGACGTGTTCTATCTGCACAGCCGCCTGCTCGAGCGCTGCGCCAAGCTCAGCGACGAGCTGGGTGGCGGTTCTCTCACCGGGTTGCCGGTGGTGGAGACCAAGGCCAACGACATCTCGGCCTATATCCCAACCAATGCCATCTCCATCACCGACGGCCAGATCTACCTGGAGACCGATCTCTTTTACTCAGGGGTGCGCCCCGCCATGAATGCCGGCATCTCGGTGTCTCGCGTCGGCGGCGCCGCCCAGGTGAAGGCGATGAAACAGGTCACCGGCCCGCTGCGCCTGAATCTGGCCCAGTACCGGGAGCTCGAGGCCTTTGCCGAGTTCGGGTCGGAGCTCGACGCCGTCAGCCAGGCTCAGCTGGAGCGGGGCCGCCGGGTGGTCGAGGTGCTCAAGCAGGCTCAGTACGAGCCCGTTCCGGTGGCCGAGCAGGTGCTTGTCATCTATGCGGTGACCAACGGCTTTATGGACGGTGTGGCTGCCGACGACGTGGCACGGTTCGAGTTGGGCCTGCGTGAGTGGATGCGGTCCAGACACCCAGATCTGCTGACGCAAATAGCCGATACCGGCGAGATGCCCGAGGCCAAGGCGTTTAGGGCGGCCATCGATGCATATCGGGAATCGACGGAGGAGGGGTAGCGAACCGTGGCCAGTGCCGAGCTTCGCCTGATCCGGCGCCGCATCCGCAGCGTCGGCTCGACGATGAAGATCACCAGGGCTATGGAGCTGATCGCCGCTTCTCGGATCGTGCGTGCCCAGCAGCGGGTTGCGGCCAACCGCCCGTACACCGAGAGGCTGCGCGATGTCGTGCGTCGGGTGGCCGCGGCTTCAGGGGGAATCGAGCATGGGCTCCTCGACAATCGTGACCTGCGGGTCATCGGTGTGCTCGTCGTCGGTTCTGATCGGGGCCTGGCCGGGGCCCACAACACGAGCGTCATCCGCAGTGCGGAGGGTCGATTGGGCGAGCTGCATGCTGTGGGCACCGGGTTCCGGGTCTACTGCGTCGGCAGGAAGGCGCAGACGCACCTGCGCTACCGCGGTCACCAGGTGGAGCGCACCTTTCTCGGAGTCACCGACACCCCCGGATACGGCGATGCGCGCGCCATCGCCAACGTGCTCATGAACGACTTCGCCGAGGGGATCATCGATGCCGTTGAAGTGCATTCCACCCGGTACCACTCGGCGCTGGTGCAGGACGTGACGACGTTTCGTCTGCTTCCGGCGGAGCCTCCCGCGGAGGGGGCCGACGAGGACGCGGCCGGCTACTCGTTCGAGCCCTCCGCCGAGGTGATCCTGGGCCGCTTGCTGCCTCGCTACGTGGAGGCGATGGTTTTTGGCGTGCTGCTCGACGCGTCGGCGTCCGAGCATGCCGCTCGGCGGCAGGCGATGAAGGCCGCCACCGAGAATGCAGAAGAGCTGATTCATGTTCTCACCCGGCAGGCCAATCGGGCCCGCCAGTCCGAGATAACCACCGAGATCACCGAGATCGTCGGCGGTGCCGAAGCCTTAGCGAGAGGTTGAAGGAGCAGATGTGAAGAGGGGAAGGATCGTCAGGGTCACCGGCCCGGTGGTAGACGTCGAGTTCCATCCCGACGATTTCCCCGAGACCAACGATGCCCTCACCTTCGATGTCACCATCGAGGGTGAGACCCGCACCGTCGTTGCCGAGGTGGCCCAGCACCTTGGCGGCGGCCGGGTGCGGGCCGTGGCCATGCAGCCGACCGAGGGACTCGTGCGAGGGACCGAAGCCCTCAACACCGGGGCACCCATCTCGGTGCCGGTGGGTTCACAGACGCTGGGTCACATCTTCAACGTGCTGGGGGAGCCGCTCGATGTTCCCGCGGATTCGCTCGAGTTCGAGGAGCGATGGCCCATTCATCGGCCCGCCCCTCCCTTTGCCGACGTGGGTGCGCAGAAGGAGCAGTTCGAGACGGGCATCAAGGTCATCGACCTTCTCGAGCCCTACGTGAAAGGCGGCAAGATCGGCATGTTCGGCGGCGCCGGCGTCGGCAAGACGGTGATCATCCAGGAGATGATCCACCGTGTCGCCACCGAGCACGGCGGCGTCTCCGTCTTTGCCGGGGTCGGTGAGCGCACTCGTGAAGGGAACGACCTCTTCCGCGAGATGACCAGATCGGGCGTCATGGAGAAGGCAGTCCTCGTCTTCGGGCAGATGGACGAGCCGCCGGGGGTGCGCCTGCGGGTCGGGCTGTCGGCGCTCACCATGGCCGAGTACTTCCGCGACGAGATGGGCCAGGATGTGCTGCTCTTCATCGACAACATCTTCCGCTTCATTCAGGCGGGTTCAGAGGTGTCGACGCTGCTGGGACGTATGCCATCGGCGGTGGGCTACCAGCCGACGCTCGCCGATGAGATGGGCGCGCTGCAGGAGCGCATCACCTCGGTTCGTGGGCGCTCCATCACCTCACTGCAGGCCATTTTTGTGCCCGCCGACGACATCACCGACCCGGCGCCACAAGCGGTGTTTGCCCACCTGGACGCCACCACGGTGCTCTCCCGGCAGATCTCGGAGCTGGGCATCTATCCGGCGGTGGACCCGCTCGACTCGACCTCTCGGATCCTCGATCCGCGCATCGTGGGCGAGGAGCATTACACGGTGGCGCGTCGGGTGCAGCAGGTCCTGCAGCGCTACAAGGATCTGCAGGACATCATCGCCATTCTCGGAATCGACGAGCTCAACGAGGCGGACAAACTCATTGTGGGCCGGGCCCGTCGCATCCAACGGTTCCTGTCGCAGCCGTTCTACGTGGCCGAGCAGTTCACCGGCATTCCCGGTGCTTCGGTGCCGCTGGATGAGACGATTCGTTCTTTCGAGATGATCGTGGACGGTGAGGTGGACCATCTCCCCGAGCAGGCCTTCTACATGGTGGGCGGCATCGACGACGTGTTTCCCCGGGCCAAGGAGCTGGAGGGAACCTGATGACGGTGGGCTTCCGGCTCGAGGTGGTGTCGCCGGAAGCGATCGTGTGGGCAGGCCAGGCCGAGATGCTCGTCACCCGCACCACCGAGGGTGAGATGGGGGTGCTCGCCGGACATGAGCCGCTGATGGCGGCCCTGGCGTCGGGGACCACCGTCATTACGCCGGTTACCGGGGATCAGGTGCAGCTGTCCGTGCACGGGGGTTTTCTCCAGATCTCGGCGAACATGGTGACGCTGCTTACCGATCGGGCGGTGCCGGTGAAGGAGGATGCGGCACCCGGGGATGGGCCGACGGTGTCCGTCGCGTCTTGAGTGAAACCGGGCTGCATGCTGGGCGCCGGGCCTGGCTACGCTTGCCGCCGCATGTCCGGTCTTCTGGCATTCCACGCCCACCCCGATGACGAATCCCTCTCCATGGGGGGCACCCTGGCCCGGTACGCCGATGCCGGGGAGCACGTGGTCGTCGTCACCGCCACCCGGGGAGAGGTGGGTGAGGTCCACAATGTGGATGCAGAATCCGTCGGCTCGCGCCTCGGTGAGCTGCGGGAACAGGAGCTAAGGGATGCAGGCCGGATTCTCGGCTTGTCGGCCGTGGAGTTCCTGGGATACCGCGACTCGGGCATGATGGGCACCAAGGACAACGAGCATCCAGATGCTTTCTGGATGGCCGACTTCATGGAGGCGGTGGGGCGTCTGGTTCGCGTCATACGCGAGCACCGGCCCGAGGTGGTCACCGCGTACGATCCCTACGGGGGTTACGGGCACCCCGATCACATCCAGGTGCATCGGGTGGGCACTGCAGCCTTCTTTGGAGCGGCCGATGTGGGACGGTTTCCCCCCGACAACGGTGAGGAAGCCTGGCAGCCGTCGAAGCTCTACTGGACCACGTGGCCGCGGGAGAGAACCCGGAGGGTCCGCCGCCTTATGGCGCTGACCGGGGATATCTCACCCGAAGAGGCGGAGCGGGAACCGGGGGCCGGCACTCTCGATGAGCACATAACCACCTGCCTCGATGTGCGGACCTGGTTCAACCGCAAATGGGAGGCGGTGTTGGCGCACCACACCCAGATAGCCGAGGACTCGTGGCTGCGTACCCTGCCCGACGATCTGCGACGCGAGGGGTTTGGCGAGGAGGCCTTCATCCTGGCCTTCTCGCGGATCGATGCTCCGGCCGGCGCAGCCGACCTTTTTGCGGGCCTGCGCTGAGAGCAGGGCGCTCTCGCGGCGATCAGGGAAGCCTGTTCTCGAAGACGCCTGTCGGTGGGGAGATCCGGAACCGCTCCGCTCGCCTGGGAGGCGGAGTCGAGCTAGATAGACCTGAAGGTGGTTTCCACCTGTCGGCAGAGCCGCGACGCACATCTGCCGGCAGCTCTGGCCTTGCCGCCGTTCCACGATACGTGGAGAGCCGCAGACCCGAGGCCGGTGTCGGTGACCGAAAGTGCGAGTTGCGGGCGCTTGCGGCGGAGCGGGGCGCGGAAGAAGAGATGACGAGAGTTGCGGTCGACGATGGAGATGTCGAGGCCCAACTCCTGGGCGGAGTGGACGGCAACATCGAATACCTCCCACGGAGGCCGTGGGAAGGTTCTCAACAAGGAAGCGGCCATAGGTTCTACTCCGTAGCGCGCAGTCCGAGCACAGACGTTAGCGGATTTCAACGGCGGCCATCCATAGGAGCCTGAGAGGTCCCTCAGCGTCATTCCCCCGTCTTGCGCTTCTTCTGGCGCTGTTCGGTCCGTTCCGCCTGGGCTTCCACCGCTTTCGAGGCGAGCTGGGTGACCAGGCCGATGATGATGCCAAGCCCGATCAGTACGTAGAAAATGGTGAACGCCCGCCCGGCGCCGGTCTGAGGAGATAGGTCGCCGTACCCCACCGTGGTGAGAGTTACCACGCTGAAGTAGAGGGAGTTGAGGAGAGTCCAGCCCTCCACCCGTCGGTAGAAGAACATGCCGACGACCAGGATGGTGAAGGCGAGGATGAGCAGACCTCTGAAGGCGGGGTCGCGCCACCCTCGCCGCGCGGCTTGGAACAGACGCTTGAACACGACGAGCAATGAGATCACGGCTACCTCCGATCGGCGTGACCAGGCTACCGGGAGTGCCGCCTCGATCTGTTAGGAGGAGATCCGGCGTGGCGCGGCAGTGGGCCGTGCTACTCGACGAGCCAGGTTCCGGTCTGGCGAACCAGCTCGTTCAGGTCGCCGGGCCCGTGTTCTTCCCGAGCCGAACGCACCCGCTCTTCGAGGCCGTCGCCGAAGGAGGGCCGTTCCACATCACGGAACACCCCCATGGGGGTTGGCCCGTACGGTCCGTGTGACAGGCGGCTCAGGGCGAAGGCGGCGTCGGGACGTGCCGCGTGCTCATCGTGCACATGTATGGCCTCGACACCGACCTCCGCGATCTGCTCGATTCGGGCGGTTCCGTCGTCTATGACCACCCCGCGCCCGTGGTCCTTCCCAAAGGTGACCGGCTTGCCGTGCTCAAGATTGATGCAGTTCTCGACTCGTTCGCTGCGACCCGTGAGTTCGGCAAAAGCTTTGTCGTTGAAGACATTGCAGTTCTGGTAGATCTCGATGAAGGCGGCTCCCCGATGTTCGTAGGCCCGCTGCAGCATCTTCAAGGTGTGCTCCCGATCCATGTCGACGGTCCTGGCCACAAACGGAGCCTCGGCCCCAATGGCAAGGCTCACCGGATTGAAGGGATGTGCCAAGGATCCCCTCGGGCTCGATTTGGTACGTTTGCCAGTCTCACTGGTGGGCGAGTACTGGCCCTTGGTCAAGCCGTAGATCTGGTTGTTGAAGAGGAGAATCTTGACGTTGATATTTCTCCGCAGCACATGGATCAGGTGATTCCCACCAATTGAGAGACCGTCGCCGTCGCCGGTGATCACCCAGACCGAGAGCTCCGGGTTGGCGAGGGCGATGCCGGTGGCGATTGCCGGGGCTCGTCCGTGGATTCCGTGCAGGCCGTAGGTGTTCATGTAGTACGGGAAGCGAGATGAGCAACCGATGCCGGACACGAAGACGAGCTTCTCCCGGTCGAGATCGAGGTCGGCAAGGAAGCTCTGCATCGAAGCAAGGAGCGTGTAGTCCCCGCAGCCCGGGCACCAGCGGACCTCTTGGCCGCTCTGGAAATCGGCTCGGGTGTAGCGGGCGGCAGTTGTGGCTTCGCTCATGAGAGCATCTCCTGGACCTTGTCCGCGATCTCGGCGGATCTGAACGGCTGTCCCGTCACCTTCGACAATCCGACGGCGTCGACGAGGAACTCGGCCCTGATCAAGCGGAGCAGGTGCCCCCGATTCAGCTCCGGCACCAGGATCTTTGGGTACCGGCTCAGCACTTCACCCAGGTTGCGCGGAAACGGATTCAGGTGGCGCAGATGGAGCCGTGCCACCTTTTTCCCGGTCTCGCGCACCTCACGCATGGCGGCGGTGGTGGCGGGGAAAGTGGAGCCCCAGCCGAGCAAGAGCAGTTCTGCTCCATCGTCGTCGGGCACCGCCTCCGGGATGTCGTCGGCAATGGCGGCGATTTTCGACTCGCGTAGCCGCACCATCTTCTCGTGGTTGAGCGGGTCGTAGGAGACGTTGCCGGTGAGATCTTCTTTCTCCAGGCCTCCAACGCGGTGTTCGAGGCCGGGGGTGCCGGGGAGGGCCCAGGGACGGGCCAGGGTCTCCGGGTCGCGCAGGTAGGGCAGGAACCGGCCGTCGGAGTTGGGCTGGGTGGCGAACCGGGCTGGGAAGCCGGGGAGACTCGCCAGGTCGGGCAGCCGCCACGGCTCGGCGCTGTTGGCGATGTAGCCGTCGGACAGCAGGATTACCGGTGTCATGTACTTGACGGCGATACGCACCGCCTCAAGGGCGGCATCGAAGGCGCCTGCGGGGGAGGGTGCCGCCAAGACGGGCAGCGGCGCCTCACCGTGGCGGCCGTACATGGCCATGAGCAGATCGGCTTGCTCGGTTTTGGTGGGCAGCCCGGTGGACGGGCCGCCTCGCTGTACATCGACGATGACGAGGGGCAGCTCAGTCATGACGGCGAGGCCGATCGTCTCCGATTTGAGGGCAAGCCCGGGGCCGCTGGTGCCGGTGACGCCGAGATGGCCGGCGAAGGATGCTCCCAGCGCGGCACCGGCGGCGGCGATCTCATCTTCGGCCTGGAAGGTCCTCAACCCAAAACGCTGGTGACGCACCAGCTCGTGAAGCAGCTCGGATGCCGGTGTGATGGGGTAGGAGGCGTAGAACAGGGGCAGATGGGCCGCTTCGGCGCCGGCTATCAGACCCCAGGAGAGCGCCTGGCTCCCGGTCACGTTGGTGTACTCGCCGCTGGGGAGTTTGGCGGGCTTCACCTGGAATGTGTGCCGGAACAGCTGGGTGACGATGCCGAAGTTGTAGCCGGCCCGGAGGGCGAGGGTGTTGGCTTCTTTTGTTGCCAGGTCCTTGGCGAATCTGTTGGCGATCCATCCGAGCGTGGGTTGCAGCGGACGGCTGAACATCCAGGCCAGCAGGCCGAGAGCGAAGAAGTTCTTGGAACGCAGCACGCTGCGGCCGGAAATGCCGGTGTCCTTGACTGCGTCCCGAGTCAGCTGCTCCATGGGCACCTTGACGATCTGGTACCCATTGAGGGAGCCATCCTCGAGGGGGTTCTCTGTGTACTCCGCCTTGGTCAGGTTGCGCTCGGTGAAAGCATCGGAGTTGAGGACAAGCATGCCGGCCGGTGCCAGATCAGCGAGGTTGGCCTTGAGCGCGGCCGGGTTCATGGCGACGAGGACGTCGGGATTGTCGCCGGGGGTGAGGATGTCACGGTCGGCAATGTGGATCTGGAACGAGGACACTCCCGATAGGGAGCCCGCCGGGGCCCGAATCTCGGCCGGGAAGCTGGGAAGTGTGGCTACGTCGTTGCCGAAGATGGCCGATGCCTCCGTGAATCGGGCTCCAACCAGCTGCATGCCATCGCCGGAGTCCCCGGCAAACCGGATCCGGACGTGATCGATGTTCTCGGCCTTCTCGTTCTCCCCGGCGGATTGGCTCGGCTCGGAGATTGGGGTCTTCGCGGGCACGCGTCGATCATCTCCCCGTCGGTGTGAGAAAACGGCAGTGGCATCTGCCGGGTGACGCCGTAGTGGTCCTCCGTTGGCTGGCCAGCGCATTGTATGGGTGCGCTCGAGGCAACTCGTAGTGCACGATTGGGGTGTCGGTGTGGGATGAGCGCCGCAGACGTGGAGCCCGTCTGTCCCCTCCGCTTGCGCTCAGTAGGTGATGGAGTAGGTATCGGGGAACAACGAGATCCAGGGAAGGCCGGGCGGGACGGTCACCGGATTCCCCTCATTGTCGAGCAGGAGGAACTCGTCGGTCATGAGGTTGCGTTCCCAGGTGCCTTCGAGCACGCGGCCCTGATAGAAGATGAGCAGGTCGCCGGATCCGGTGGTGTAGAACTGCGGGACCGGCGAACCGTCGACGCCCTCCGGTGGAAAGGCATAGCCCTGGTGCCCCAGCATGACCACCAGGACGTCGTGGGCCAGCTGGGCCCCATGGCCTTCCTCGATGATCTCGGCGGCCACCGAATTCAGTGATTCTCCGTAGTCCTCTGCCAGGATCCACCTGTCGAGGCCCTCCTGGTCGATCCACAAGTCGGGGTCGCCGTTGGCATATCGTTTGTAGACGCCGTCCTCGTAGACCCAGCCGGCGGTGTATGAGTTGGACCACTCGAGAGAGATATTGGTGGCGCTCTTCTCGGGCAGATCGTCCCACTCGGCGATCTCGTAGAGCCATCCGGAGAATTCGTCGGCGTAGCCGAGTTCGTCGGCGGTCTGACGCATGTTGAACGTGGTGCTGTATTTGGTGAACTCGTGTGGGCCGGGGGCGTTGATGATCCAGTATCCGTACCGCTCGTAGTTGAGGATGCCGACGCCACGGTCCCAAGACAGCGAACGGATGTAGGCCTGGCCTCCGGAGATGAAGATCACCGGCGCGATGCGGGCAAGGAGGGCGGAGTCGGTGGGCCGGATCGACCGAATTGGACCCAGACATTCGCTGTCGCTGTGGTGGAAGAGGACCAGAAGGCGAGTGGAGTCGCCGTAGACGAGGTATTCAAAAACGGCGTCGGCGTCCTGCAGTCCCGATTGGGGCCGGGGCGCCGAGGGGTAGTTGTCGATTTTCACCGCCACCACACGGCGATCGAGCAGGTCTGGGTCGGCCACCGGTAGCCCGTTGAGCGGTGAGGGAGGTCCCGGCACGGCGGTGGTTGATGTGGAGTTCGAAGTTGTGCTCGTTGAGATGGTGGGGCCACCTGTAGTGGATGGGCCGGCGATGTTGTTGACGGTGGTGGTGGCCGGCTCATCGCCGCCTGCGGGCACCAGCACGATCACGGCGACGGCGATCACAACCGTCGCCGCCGCAAGCACAAGAAAAGACCGTCTCATGGCCGCACAGCGTAGCCATGTCCTGGCTTGTGCTGGAAGGGAGGTGGTGGCTGCATGAGCGGAACGACTAGGAGAAGCTGATGGAGCGGCCCGCAGGGAAGAACGAGATCCACGGGACACCCGGTGGCACGGCGACCTCGTTCCCGTCGAGGTCGTAGAAGCTGAAGTAGCCGGTGATGCTGCCCCGTTGCCAGGTCCCGCGCAGCATACGGCCCTCACTGAGGATGTAGACGTTGCCGGATCCGGTGGTCTCTATCGCCGGCAGCGCCCGTGTCGTATCACCTGGGGGCGGATAGTAAAAGTACTGGTTGCCTTCGATGATGATCAGGACGTCGAAGGCGAGCTGTCCCCGATTGCCGTCAACGTCTATCCACTCGAGGGCGTGGACGCCCTCGAAGCGCTTGTAGCTCCCGTCCTCGTAGACCCAGGTGACGGTGTTATACGGAGCCCAATCGAGGCTGACCCTCTCCACGGGCTCTTCGGGCAGCGCCTCCCATTCTTCGATGCCGTACAGAGCACCGGCGAGTCCATCATCGAACCCGTAGGCATCTGCGTTCTCGCGCAGAACGGTGGTGTTGGCGTAGAGAGTGTGCTCCCAGGTGCGGTCCAGCGAGACACGGAAGAGCCCGCTGATCCCTTCGCCCATATAACTCACTCCGTTGGCCGCAGTGAGGTTCTGCACCCACTGCTGGCCGCCAGAGACCACCAGGGTGGCATCGAGGCGGGCAAGAATTGTGAAGTCGGTGGGACGGATCGAACGCACCGGACCCAGGTATTCGCTGTCGCTGTGGTGGAAGAGGGCGACAAACCGTCCAATGCCCCCTTCGGCCAGGTACTCGATGACGGCATCGGCCTCTTGGAGCCCCGACTGCGGCCGCGCCGCGGGGTGGTTGTCGATCTTGACTGCGATGACCCGCCGATCCAGCAGGCTGGGGTCGTAAACCAGGAGCCCGTTGATGGGTGATGGGATCCCCTTGTCCATGGTTGTGGTCGTCGTGGACGTCGAGCTCGTTGATGTCGACGTGCTCGACGATGCCGTGACCGGTGATTCCGCCGCCAGCGTCTTGGCGGCATCGTCGCCGGAGCAGGCAGCAAAGATGACGGCGAGCGCGATCAGCAGGACTATGGGGAGGCGTTTCATGGCGGGTGAAGGGTAGCCGTGCGTGGGATTAGGCAGGGGCACCGGGTTCGAGCACAAGTGTGGACCAAGTGGCCCTCTGCACCGCCTGTTTCGACCACGGGATGGGCAGCGCATCGCCCAGCTGCCACAGCCGCAGTTGATCCGAGTAGTGGGGAGAGAAGGGGTTGCCGGATTGCCCACCGGGCAGCACGAACCGGCTGAGATCCCACTTGCCGACATCGATCACCATACGCAGCGAGGCCACGGCAAAATCGGGATTACCCGTCGGCCGCCGAGGATCGACGGGTGCCGGATTCACGGTGTTGGCGTCACCCCCATGTGCAAGGGGGCCCAGATTGAAGACCTTGTTCAGGGGCCAGCGCGCCCCGAGCGGGTGGGTGAAGGTGAGGGGTCGGATCTTTCCCCAGGCCCAACCCTCGGGGTCGGGTCCGTAGGTGTTGGTGAGCCGCCGCACTGCGTTCTGCATCGCCCGGCGAATGGCGGCCTCCCATCCCTCGGCGAACCAGCCGGGCGGCTGCTGCTTGAGCAGCCGGACCAGATGGGAGACGCGGCGTACGAGGAAGGCATTCAGCGGCACGAGTGGGGTGAAGCCCTCACCAAGAGCCCATTTGGCGCTGTGCGGCGCCTTGGCCTCGGCAACGGCGCACGTCATCTCGGCGGCGAAGAACTCGAAGAGAGATGCTGCCGCCGAGCCCGACTCGATCTCACCGTCCCAATCTGAGAGAAGGCCGAGGGCGGTACCCAGCTCGGCATCTCCTTCGAGCGAAGCGAGAACGGTGGGGCGCAGTTCCCTCCACGGGATCGAGTGCCGGTCCATCTGCAGGCGCAGGGTGGAGGGCAGGTCCCAGTCATGGCGCGCGTCGAGTGTCTCGCAGATGCGGGCGGCCCGATACCCGTCGAGGAAGTCGTATCCGAGATGGGCTGCGGAGGTCGAGGGGAGGTTGTTGGCGGTAACGACAAAACCCACCTCGGGATCAGTCACGGACGGCAGCTCATCGAAGGGCAGTAGATCATCTTCCCAGCAGTTCTGTGGATCGGCGGCGGGAAGGGGTACCGCGCCTATCCCACGGCACCGGACCGGGAGGTTGCCGACGACCTGGATCCCGATCGTGCCCCCGGCCTCAGCGAAGGCGAAATTGACGGGAAGAGCGGCCCAATCGGAGAAGGCACTACGCAGATCGGAGAACGAACGGGCTCGTCCCAGCTCAAAGATGGCGCCCAGGGAACGCGGTTGCAGCCAGGTGGCGGCCATTGACAGCGCCTCGAAGCCACCTTCCAGGGCGGGCCCGACGATGGGCCCCCGGTCGGTGACGAGCACATCGAGTTGCTCGGATCGTTGCCCCTTGACCGGGATCGTCTCGCTTCGCACTTCACACGGCACAAACTCGTCCCCACGCCGCACACTGCGGCCATCGGGTCCAATTTCCTCCAGGAACAGATCGGTCGTGTCGGTCAAGGCGGCGGTGATGCCCCAGGCGGCGTGGCCGTTGTGCCCGGCGGCCACCGCCGGGGTGCCGGCCAGCGATGCGCCGGCCAGCGACCAGTCCGGGGTTTCCAGGTGCATGAGGTACCAATGAGGCGGCAGGAGAGGAGCGAGATGAGGGTCGTTGGCGAGTATGGGACGTCCCGTGGCGGTGCGAGATGGGGCAAGCGCCCAATTGTTGGACGCTCCGGTGACGCCGATGGTGGCAGCCAGCCGGGCCAGGTCGTCGGAGAGACGGGAGGCGGCCGCACCGGCGGCTTCGCCGGGCCGATCGCACACGGGCAGCCACTCGGGGTACACCGGATCCAGAGCCTCGACCGCGTCCGGTCCATCGGCAACGAGTATCTGGAGGCGGGCCAGCTCCACATCCCAGTTGGCCGCGAGCAGAAAGGCTTGCAGGCAGAGGAAGCCGAGGGTGTCGGCTGCCTCGTACCGGCTGGGACGGGAGCGGAGCAGAGCAAAGGGGTGCGGGCGCCGGGAGAGGCCGCTGGTGGCGCCGGCGGTGACCCCGGCGGCGTATGCCTCGGCCAAGGGCCGGTGACGGTCCCCCAGGGCGGCGACGAGCTGCTCGCCGTGGTGCCGGAAGCCGATGCGACGCATCAGCCTGTCAATGGCGAGCCCGTCGGCTCCGATGAGCTCGGCGAGGGTCCCGCGCACTACCCGCAGCCGAGTCTCAATCTGGAATGGCCGGTCTTGGCCATGACAGAAACCCAAGGCATACCAGGCGTCGGCGTCGGTCTTTGCCTCGATATGGGGGATTCCAAATCGATCACGATGGATGACGACGTGCTGGGAGACGCCTTCCACCTCAATCCGGCCCGAGGTGACGGGAAGTCGTTTTCCCAACAAACGCAGCGCAAGCTTGGTCAAGTTCATGAGCGCAGATGCTATCGGGTACAGCCGTCGCCCGGAGTAGGGTGAGCGCACGGTCCGGTGTCCTGGAGGGAGACGGATGCGAAACGTGGTGACGGCCATCCTCGGCGGAGGCCGGGGGTCACGGCTGTGGCCCCTGACCCGGGATCGGGCCAAACCCGCCGTTCCCGTGGCGGGCAAGTTCCGGCTCATCGACGTTCCGATCAGCAACAGTCTGCATGCCGGCGTCGACCGCATCTTTGTGCTCACCCAGTTCAACAGCGCCAGCCTGCACCGACATATCGCCCAGACCTATCGATTCGACATGTTCTCGCGAGGCTTCGTGAACATCCTCGCCGCAGAGCAGAGCCTGGAGAACCGGGATTGGTACCAGGGCACGGCCGATGCCGTTCGCCAGAACATTCACCGGCTTGTCGACATGGGGCCCGCCGAGATCATCATCCTCTCGGGTGACCAGCTCTATCTCATGGACCTGGCGGGATTCGTCGAGCAACACCGAAAACGTGAGGCCGATATCAGCATCGCGCTCAAGCCGGTGAGCGCCGAGGCGGCTGGAGGCCTGGGCATCATGCGCCTCGGTCGTGATGGCCGGCTCGTCGAGTTTGTCGAGAAGCCCCAGACCGATGAGGCCATGTCCCATCTTGCCCTGGACAGCGACACCATCGATGCCACCGGAATCGACGCTGATCCCGGTGCGCTGCTTGCCAGCATGGGGATGTACGTCTTCAGAACCGAGATCCTGGTGCGCCTGCTGGATGAGTACAAGGGGGACGACTTCGGCGGGGATCTCATTCCACAGGCGGTTACGAATCTCTCCGTG
>Ga0307421_1001340_pt1 | contig 14908 bp, 12 predicted proteins | sample SalMarWE160270MG_FD_202163 | JGI IMG/M metagenome (GOLD analysis project Ga0307421, IMG submission 202163) | Salt marsh sediment microbial communities from the Plum Island Ecosystem LTER, Massachusetts, United States - WE1602-70 | ecosystem: Environmental > Aquatic > Marine > Intertidal zone >...
CCGCACGTCTATATCATAGCGCGCGTAGTAGTTGACCAGCCCTTCGCGACACTCGGCGATGCCCGCAGACGGAGCGTAGGCCAGAATCCGTCCCGGGTAGTCGCGCACCGCGTCCCAGAACTCGGCGGGCGTTTCTATATCCGGCTGGCCGATGTTGAGGTGGATAACCTTCACCCCACGCGCCTTGGCAGCGTCGGCGAGGGGCGCCAGTTTCCTCATCGCCGATTCCGGCATTTCGGTCCCACGTTTCGATAGCCTAGTTCCGCTCATGCCATGCCCCCCGTCTACATTCTCAGACACCGCTCGAGCTCGCCCAACCGCAGATCGGCCAGGGTTATTGCGGGAACTCCCATTTCCCGTCCCACCAGTCCGCCATGACAGTCCGATCCGCCTGTCACGAACAGCTGCTCGCGGTTGCACCACTCCAGGCAGAGCGCAGTCTCCAGTTCGTCATGGCCCGGATGGTAGCACTCCAGTCCGGCTATTCCCCACTCCAGGAAGCTCTTCAGCAGCTTCTCGGAGAGGCACATCGCCTCCATCGCCGCCCGCGGATGGGCCACCACGGCCGCTCCCCCGGCCCGCCGGATCGTCTCGACAACCTGGCTGGGGGGCACGAAGGGCGGGACCGCACGGTCGCGCCAGACCCGCTCCAGGTAGTCCTGCACGTCTGCGCAGAAGCCCCGATCGATGAGGAAGTTGAGCGCCTTCCACCCACCTCGAGTGCGGTCGTACTGGTAGGCCGCGTACTCGGCGAGGTCGATATCCAGTCCTCCGGCGACGAGCCCTTCTACCACCTCGTCATCGGCTCGATTGAGCTTCGCGGTGTTCTCATCCAGCAGCCTGATCAGCCCTGGATCGTCCAGGTCGAACCCGTAGCCCAGGATGTGGAAGAGCCGGCCCTCCAGCCTGGACGAAACCTCGACGCCGCTCAGCAATTGTACGCCCGCTTCGGCCGCCAGCTCCGCGCATCTCTTGACCGCGGCGATCGTGTCGTGGTCGGCCACCGCGACAAGACCGATGCCCCGCGTGACTGCCTCAGATATGACACGCTCCGGCGGCCAACGGCCGTCGGAGGCGGTGGTGTGAATGTGCAGATCGACTCTCATGAAGCGCCAACCGGGTCCCGGTGCCGGCAAGTTGGTATTGGGGGAGATTCTACCGCAGATGTACAAAAGGGGCAAGAATGCTAACGCGCACACGGCAGGTCTCGCCTACCCGCCGCCGCGTCACGGGCGCCTTCAGCCAGGCCATGGGGCGGCGCCGAGGGAAAAGCCGCAGCACTCTTACCCCAAACCACCTGTCGGCGAGCCAGCCCAGAGAGCTGCCCGCGTCAGTCGCCCTCCCCCTCGTCCTCCTCGTCGACCCCCCGCTCCCTGTGAGGCGATACGCTCTCCAGCGGCGGCAGCTCCGAGAGGCTGCCCAGCCCGAAGTGCTGCAGGAACTCGAAGCTTGTGGCGTAGAGCACCGGCCGCCCCACTGTCGCAGCGCGGCCAGCTTCTTCGATCAGACCAAGGCCCAGCAGCGTGCGCAGGACGCTGTCCGAGTTGACGCCGCGCAGGGCGTCGATCTCAGGGCGAGTGATCGGCTGCTGGTAGGCAACGATAGCCAGGACCTCGAGCGCGGCTCTCGATAGCGACCGCCTTGACTCCAGGCCCAGGAATCGCTCGATAAGAGGGGCGGCCTCAGGCGCCGTGACCATCTGTACGCTCCGGCCGGCACGCTGCAGGCGAAGGCCTCGCGTCCCCCACTCCTGCTCCAGCTCAGCCAGAGCCTGATCTACCTGGGCATGAGTGGCCTGGACGGCCTCCGCCAGCCGGCTAACCGGCACGGGCGAATCGGCCACGAAGAGCAGGCTCTCCAGCCGCGCCGCCAGACCCAGTACGGCTCGGTCTCCCCTATCTGCTTGTTTCACACCACCACCACATGTGCTATAATCGTAGGCGCGGGCAGCGCACTCCCGCCAACAGCTTACGCCAGGAGGCTCGAATGCACTCACGGACACTTGCGATTGCCGTCGCCGTTGTCATCGCTGCCGAGGCCTGCTGCTGCTGTACCGCGCTCGGCGGGCCCGAGCCGCCCTATCCCATCGTTCCCTCCCAGGCGGCTATCGACGAGCTCAACCAGCGAATGGAGAGTCCACACGTCGCCGAGGGCGACGACGGCCTGGTCTACTTCTCGATCTACATGACCGAGGAGGAAGCCACCTCGCTGCTCGTCGACCAGCTAGAGGGCGAGGCTCAACCGTCAATGATCGAGCAGCCCCAGATCCACTTCCGCGACGGCCGGATCGAGGTCTACTTGACAGTGATGCTATCAGAACAGCTGCCCCTGCCCGTCATGGTCGCGCTCACGCCCGCCACGGCAGGAGACGACATCACGTTGACCCTGGCCGAGATCATCGTCGGCCCGCTCCCGCTGCCCGAGGCCCTCGTCGGAGGACTGGGCGAGATGGTTAGTGACACGGTCCGCGATACACTCGCCCATTCCCTTGAAGGAGCAGAGATCACCGAACTGCAGGTCGACGACGGGCGACTCGTCCTCTTCTTCCGGGCCAACCCAGACGATCTCTAGCTCCGGCTAGTCCTCCTCGTCTGGAGATCCGGACATCTGGGTCTCCGCCATAGACGATAGGTCAGGCTCGGGCTCAGTCTCCATCCAGGGTGGTGGCGGCGCCGGCGCAGCTCCCGCAGCCTCTCCCTTTGCCCCGCGCCCGGGATGCGCAAGCGCCCGCAGCATCACCCTGGGCTCGCGGGTCAGCTTCAGCCCCATGCCCTCCTCGACGACAAACCGGACTCTCTCGACGATTTCCCCTGCCTTCTGGGGAACGTCGACCCCTGAGGCGGTCTCGACATCTGCCTCTACGACAACTCCGCCGCGCCGGCCGGAGACCTTCGGCCGCGAGCGAATCACGCCGGCGATCTGGTTGATCTCGTACTGCAGCCGGTCCACAACAGAGGCAACGTTCAGCGTGACCTGCCCACCCTCTGCCTTCGTGACTCTGATGTCCTTCGAGGATGGACGGCGTATCTGCACGTAGATCACGAACAGAAGGAGCAGATCGATTGCCGCCGCTACGACAATCCCCACCCCTACGCGCACGTACCAGAGTGGCTCACCCTCCGGCCACTGCTGTATGAAGCGCAGGACCGCCTGGGCCTCCCGCTCCACAGAGCCGAATGTGAGGCCAGGCTTGACCAGCACCAGCGTGGACACAACACCTATCGCCAGTAGCAGCAGAATGACGACTATCCGATTGGCTGTATTCATCTCTGGGCCTCCTTCCCGCCCAACGCCCTTTGGGCCATTATAGCACTCCGCATTCCATTCCACAAAAGCGGACCGCCGGCCAGCCCGGCAGCAGCCAGAATCCCCGCCAAGCTGATCCAACCACCGAGCTGCAAGCTCGGCGAGGCGTAGGTGAACACCACCTCGTGCTGTCCGGCCTCTATCTCCACCGCCCGGAAGAGGATATCCGCCTTCATCACCGCAGCCGGGCGGCCATCAACGGCTGCCTCCCAGCCCGGGTACCAGCCATCCGTCAGCACCACGTATCCCGGCCTCTCGCTCTCCACCACGATCTCAACCCGCTCGGGCTCATAGCTCGTCACCTCGACGCTGGCGCCGGCACCTGGTGTCCCGGTAGCCGCCTCGTCGCTCTGGAGAGTTTGTTCTGACGTCTCCACAACAACGGTAGTTCCGGGATCGAATTGCTGGGCCCTCGTGGCGGCCAGCGCGGCCTCTTCGTCGACGGCAGCCAGGGCCAGCTCAACGAAGAAGGCCCGCGGCAGGACGTCCAGGTTCTCGTAGATCTTGACGTCACCCGAGTGTACAAGCCTGAAGCGGCCCCCATCGGAGAGGACGAGAGGCTGGAAGCTGCCCGTGCGCTCGTCGATCAGGCTCACGCCGCGGATCACCAACTCACCCTCAGGTAGGCTCGCCGACACAACCACGGACGACGGGCTGCCCGGCCGATCCCATCGCACCCGCGTCGTGTATTCGTTCCCTTCAATCTGGCCGGGCCCGCCCTCAGCTGGCACGTAGTAGTGCGCGCCCACCGTCGCCCCCGCGTGGGCCGCCCCATCAACCAAGATGCCTTCCGCCGTGTGCTCGCCGGCGCGCAGCTCAAAGCCGTACCGCAGCCCATCGGCGAACTCCAGCTCGACGAGTCCGACGGGTATCCCGTCCGGCAGCGCGGCAGCGCCTTCAAGATGTGTCACCAGGCCAAGTGCTGTGGCCTCGAAGGGTGCGACGTAGCCAACTGCTGCCTGCTGACCAGCCGCTAGCCGGGCGCCGAACTGCAGATCGTAGAATACGGAATCAAGCCAGGCATCGCCCTGCTTGTCCGTGATCACATGGCGCACGTTGAACAGGGACAGCCAGCGCCCATCGGGCAGAACCGTCATCTTCTCGCGCAGCCGCCCATCGATCGAGACCTCGTCATCCGGCAAGAACAGTCGCTGCAGGGTAACGAAGGATTGGAGCGGGAGCACCCCGCCGTCGTACCCGTCAACCGCGGGAACGCCGAAGGCGAGCGGTAGGTTGGGACTGAGAACTTCCTTCTGCTTTGCGGCGACAGCATAGTCATACACTGCATCGGCTGGAAGCTGAGAGCCGTATATGAGTTCGATTTCGGCCAGATCGCCGGGGTCGAACCTGATGTCGGACATGCTGATGAAGCGCGAGAGCGGTATCGCACCGTCCGCCAGCACGTGTGCGACGGCCGGCCGCAGACTCGTGAAGGCCTGAGGGGCCGTCGCCCTGCTGTGCGGCAGCTGCGCTCCAGCTACGAACAACTCGGTCATCATCAGCGCCAGCAACCCGGCGCCAGCCACCCTCGGCCTGCTCCTTGCCAGAGCAAGGAGAGCCACAGAGAGGATACCGCCTGCAGCCCAGCCGAGCACGGTTCCGGTGTCGACTACCGCTCCCTCGCCAAGCCGCACCCCCCACACCGCCCAGCCAGCGAGGGCTACCAGCACGGCCACGGTAACCAAGACAGCCCGCCAGCGCCACCCGGTAACCTGGCGCTGCAGCCGGTCCGCCGCCCAGCCCACGAGTGCAGCCGCGCCCATGGCGTACAGCGCCAGCCATCGAGCCGGCACCCGGAAATGGGCAAACCCGGGTACAGACAGCGCCAGGGCCAGATAGAGCGGATTCGCCTTCCCTAGAGCAAGAAACAGGCCCGCCGCGCCAAGCCAGGCCGCCCGCCGCGTGCCCTCCCCCCATTCGCGCCAGGCGTGCACGGCCACGGCGATCAGAGCCAGCCCAGCGACGCCCACGTAGGCCACGTGCTCGGTGTGATCGGGAGAGACGGCCTCGGAGAAGCCAGGCAGCAGGGCCCGCGTCAGGTAGTGGGGCAAGAGGGACTTGGAAACACGGAGGTCGAACGGCAGCCCGGCCGAGCGGACTGAAAGGCGCGTCAGCTCCAGCGTGGGCAGGAGTTGCCCTGCGGCTAGTAGCGCTCCCAGCAGAAGCACAGCGACGAGGAGACCAGCGGACGAAAGCAGGGGCCTAGACCCGCGCCGGCGCACCGCTTTCAGCACAAGCGGCCCCAGCCCGTAGACAGCGAGCCCAAAGGCCGCGATGAACGCAGTCTGCGTATGCCCCGCCAGGAGGACAAGCCCGATTGTCACTGCCAGCCCTACGACTGCTACCCGCAGACGCCGCCACTCTCGCTCCTGCACCAGTTGGAACGCCCGATCCCACAACAGGAGCATCAGGGGGAGCCAGGCCAGCCCTTGGAGCTGATTGATGTGTTCGGATTGCCCGGACAGGTAGCCCCCCAATGCGTAGCAAGCTCCCACAGCCCAGGCCCCGACCCGCCCCAAGTGGAGCGAGCGGCGCGCCCAGACATAGCTGGTCAGCGCCGCCAGGCATACGTGCAGCAGGATAGTAAGGTGCACTGACATGTGAGAAGGGAACAGCGCCCACAGCAGCCAGTTGAGCGGGTAGAACACACCCACCTGGCTGTTCGCCAGGAAAGGACAACCCATGAACAGGTAGGGATTCCAGAGCGGCAACCGCCCGGCCCGGAGCGCGTCTGTCGCCTCGGCCCAATAGGGATAGAAGTAGGTGAAGATGTCGCCGCCAGCCATCACCTGGCCGGCGAGCGCGATCCGCCAGTAGAAGGCTGTGGCCAGCGCCCACAGAGACGAGACCGCAAGCAGGTCCCGCATAACGGCGCGGCTACGGCTTGATGAAGGGGTCATAGGATCAGGAAGGCCGGCGCCGCCCGAATCACCTGGTGAACCGGCACTTCACCAGTGTCCACAACACGGTGAGCCCGTCACGCCAGCTCAGCTTCTTCCCCTCGGAGAACTCCCGCCCGGTGTAGGATATCGGCACCTCGTAGATGCGATAGCCCCGCTTCAGTATCTGGGCGGTAATCTCGGGGTCGAATCCCCAACCGGCGGCCCTCAGCTTGAGCTGCTCGGCCACCTCCCGGGTGAAGACCTTGTAGCACGTTTCCAGGTCGCTGAGGATCGTGTCATACAGGATGTTCGTTACCGTCGTCAGAATGCGGTTCCCAACCATGTGCCAGAAGAACATCGCCTTGGTGGGACCGCCTCGAAAGCGAGAGCCATAGACGACTTCGGACCGGCCCTCCAGGATGGGCCGCAGAAGGTCCAGGTACTCACCCGGGTCATACTCCAGATCGGCATCCTGAATGAGCATGATGTCCCCGCCGGCAGCCTGGAGCCCTGTCCGAACCGCCGCCCCTTTTCCTTGGTTCCGATCGTGGAAGATGACCACGAGGTCCGCGTCGCCCTCGATCCTGTGGAGGTACTCCCGCGTGCCGTCGGTCGAGCCGTCGTCGACGACCACGATCTCCCGCTCGAGCTTGACCCTCTTCCCGTCGTCGGCGCCGAAGCCAACCGGCACAGCCAGGTCGACACTGCGCACGCGGCGCAGTATCTCGGCGATCGTATCGATCTCGTCGTACACCGGCATCACGACGGAAAGCTTCACGGCGGAAGGCCCCCTTTACGCCGCATTATAGCCGAGGCACAGAAGCGTGACAAGCCATTGCGCCCCAGGTCGAGTTCGACTAGAATACACTGTGGCCGGTGGACGGCCGAACAACGGAGGCAGTAACACATTGAGCGAAGTCGCAGCGATCGTCCTCGCGGCTGGCCCATCGGCCAGATACGGCCGCCCGAAGCAGCTCCTCGACTGGAATGGCGTGCCGCTTGTGACCCACGTCTCAAACCTGGCGCTTGCGGCCGGGCTGAGACCGGTCATCGTCGTTCTGGGCTCGGAGGCGGATTCTGTGCGTGCTGCACTGGCCGGGCTGCCGGTCACGGTGCTCATCAACTGGCGATGGGAAGAGGGCCTCAGCACTTCCGTGCGCACCGGGCTCTCTGCAGTGCCGGCGGAATCTGGTGCAGCGGTGCTTCTGCAATGCGACCAGCCGCTGCTTACACCTGCGTTCCTTCAGGCCCTGGTGGATCGTCAGCGCGAGACGGGCGCGGCAGTCGTCTACCCCGTCCACGAAGGAACCCGCGGCACCCCCGTGCTCTTCGCCAGAGCCCTCTTCCCGGAGCTCGCCCATGTCGACGGCGACCAGGGAGGCCGGGCCATCCTGGATCGGCACTCCGAGGAGACATCCACAGTCGAGGTGGCCGATCCCGACATACTGGCAGACGTAGACACGCCCCCCGACTACAAACGCCTGCGCAAGCGCATCACCTCCCGCGCCGGCGACGCTGCGGTACTCAGGCCCGTGCGCGGCCTGATGGTCGATATGGACGGCGTACTGTGGCGGGGGGACCAGCCCATCCCGGCGCTGCAGCGCTTTTTTGCCTTCCTGGCAGATCATTCGATCGCCTACGTCCTGGTTACAAACAACTCCAGCAAGCTGCCCAGGCAGTACGTGACCAAGCTCGCCGGGTTCGGAGTCCGGGTGGACGAGTCCCTGATCCTGACCTCAGGCCAGGCGGCGGCGGCCTACCTGGCGGACGCCACCCCGCGCGGGACGCGCATCTATACTATCGGCGAGCAGGGTGTCGATCAACCGCTGCAGGAGCGTGGCTTCGTGATCGCGGCGGAAGATGCCTCCTACGTCGTCGTCGGCTGGGACCGGGACCTGACCTGGAAGAAGCTGGCCACCGCTGCTCTCCTGATCCACGGAGGCGCAGGCTTTGTTGGTACGAACCCGGACACCAGCTTTCCCACTGAGCGCGGTCCCGTCCCAGGCAACGGCGCTCAACTGGCGGCCTTGGAGGCCGCCACCGGCGTGGCCCCTTTCGTCGTCGGCAAGCCCGGCGCCCGGATGTACTTGGAGGCTCTCATGCGGCTGGGCACCGCGCCGGAAGAGACGGCTGTGCTTGGAGACCGGCTCGATACGGATATCGCGGGGGCTAAGAGAGCCGGGCTGGCGGCTGTGCTCGTCCTATCGGGGATCGCCACCGAGGCGGACCTGGCCCGCGCCCCGGAACGCCCTGATCTGGTCTGCTCAGACATAGGCGAGCTGACCAGCGTATGGGAACGGGCACTAGCGCAGTGACCGAGGAGAGCAGGGAAAGCAGCCCTCCGGTATCGCCCGGGATCGATCGCCCCATCGCGGTCTACGATCTCGACATGGCCGCGGTGGGCAGCCTCGTCCGGGAGCTCGGCCAGCCCGCCTACCGTGCAGACCAGGTCTGGCAGTGGCTCTACGTGCACCTGGCGACCTCGTTCGCCGAGATGACCAATCTACCGCTGGCTCTGCGCGACAGGCTGGCCGCCCAAGCCGCAATCGACGCACCCCAGGTTGCGGCCACAGCTGAGTCAGCAGATCGAAGGGCCCGCAAGGATCTGCTCCGTCTTCGCGACGGGGAGACGATCGAGACGGTCCTGATGCGCTATCGACGCCGCCGTACCGCCTGCATCTCCACCCAGGTGGGCTGCGCCGTAGGCTGCCCCTTCTGCGCAACCGGACAGATGGGCTTCCGCCGCCACCTCTCTGCCGGCGAGATCACGGCCCAGGCCCTACACTTCGCCCGATTGCTCCGCGCCAACGCCGAGCGGCTGACGAACGTAGTGCTCATGGGAATGGGCGAGCCGCTGCTCAACTACGATGCCTCGCTCGGGGCAGTCCGTCGCCTGTGCGCGCAGCCGGGGTTCGGCCTGGGCCAGCGACGCATTACGCTGTCGACGGTGGGCATAGTCCCGGCAATCCTTCGCCTCGCAAGGGAGCAATTGCAGATCAAGCTCGCCATCTCACTGCATGCGGCCACGGACGACCTGCGCAACGAGATCATCCCGCTGAACGATCGGTATGGGCTGGACGCGCTATTCGCGGCCTGCCATGACTACGCCACCCGAACAGGGCGTCGCGTCACATTTGAGTGGGCGCTCATAGAGGGAGTCAACGACACAGAGCAGCAGGCGGAGGCGCTGGCAGCCCGGCTGGCCGGGATGCCAGCTCACGTGAACCTGATCCCGGTCAACCCGACCGAGGGCTATCCCGGTCAGCCGCCCTCCCGTGAAGGCGTCGACGCCTTCGCTGCCAGCCTCAAGCGCCGCCACATCTCCTATACCGTGCGACTACGACGCGGTCTTGACATCCAGGCAGGTTGCGGCCAGCTTCGCCAGCGGCAGGAGGCCAGGACCTAGCCGGGCCGGGCGCCAAGCGCAAGTACTGCCGACCCTTGATTTTCCGCCCATCTTGTTGTATCATTGGCCCTTGACACAAGGTGGTGCCGCAGGCAGACGCTGCACGGCTGGTTGGGACTGGGCACAACAACACAATCGGCCCCCCACCAGTAGGTGGGGGGCCGTGGTCGACCAGGTCTATGCCGCGACGGCGCGTGTTCGCATCAGCCGCGACGCGGGAGCCCGGCTTTCAGCCAGTCTTGTCCAGGGTGCGCAGGCAACGGGTGCACACGTAGACCCGGCGCATCTCGCCATCGATCTCCAAACGCTTGCGCTGGAGGTTTGGCCGGAACTGCCGATTCGTAGCCCGCTTCGAGTGACTCACATTGTGCCCGAACTGAGGGCCCTTACCGCAAAACTCACATTTAGCCACAGCGCATCACCTCGTCGTCTTTCGTAGCCGGGCAATAATACCACAGCGCGGCCCATAGCGCAACTGCGCGATAGGGGTGAGAACGATGCCGAAAGTTGAGTATGCGGGCCAGATAGAGGTATCGCCCACAGCCATCGCCAGCATCGCCAACGAGGCGGTGCTCACCTGCTACGGCGTCGTAGGCACGTGCGCCAAGGACCTGGCCGCCGGTTTGGCGAATGTGCTATCGCCGGAGAGCAAGCGTGGCATCGATGTGCGAATCGAGGAAGGCCACATCACGGTCGACGTATACGTGGTTGTCGAATACGGCACACGGATCGCGGCCGTCGCCCGAAGCGTGATGAATGTGGTCAAGTACAGCATCGAACGCGCTGTGTCCGTCCAGGTCGCGGAGGTGAACGTCCACATCCGCGGACTGCGGGTCAGCAGCATCGATTGATCGAGGAGCGAAAGCACTTTGGCACACAAGAAGGAAGCTTCGCCCCCGAAGAATCCTACAGCGAACGGCATCGACGGCCAGGAGTTCAAGCATCTGGTCAAGGCGGGCCTGGCCTGGCTGCGGCGTCACCAGGCGACAATCAACGCCCTGAACGTCTACCCGGTGCCCGACGGAGACACCGGCACGAACATGGTGCTCACTATGCAGTCGGCCTGGGAGGAGATAGCAGACTCGCCCGAGAGGAACATCGGTCTGCTGGCTCACAAGGTGGCCCAAGGCGCACTGATGGGAGCCCGCGGCAACTCCGGTGTGATCCTATCCCAGATCTGGCGCGGATTCGCCCGCAGCCTGGACCAGAAGCCCGTCTACCACGCTGCTGACCTGGCCGCCGCTTTCGACGAAGCGGCCGACACAGCATACCAGGGAGTCACCAAGCCGGTCGAGGGCACCATTCTCACTGTGGCCCGTGCCGTGGCAGACGCGGCCGCACGCGCGGTGAAGGATACCAGCGACCTGACGCGCGTTCAAGAGCACGTCGTCTTCGCCGCCCACGAGGCAGTCGCGCTGACCCCGTCTCTGCTGCCGGTACTGGCGGAGGCTGGAGTAGTTGACGCCGGCGGCCAAGGCCTGCTGGTCTTACTCGAGGGCATGCTGCACTCCATGCGCGGTGAGATGATCGCCGACGATGCAGAGCTTGCCGAGGTGGGAGATCTCGTTGCCTCTGCCTTCGGGCCCGGCCAGGCAGGCTACGGCTACGATGTGCAGTTCCTGCTCCGGGGCGAGGGGTTGGATATCGACGCCATTCGTGCGACGATCGCGGAGATGGGAGAGTGCCCACTCGTCGTCGGCGACGCCGACGTGGTCAAGGTGCACGTACACGTGCCCGATCCAGGCGTACCCATCAGCTACGGGGCTGGGCTGGGATCGCTGCAGGATGTGGTCGTCGAGGACATGGAAGCTCAGACCAGGGATTTCCTAGCCAAGCCGGGTTCGACCCCGGCCGCAGACGAGGACCGCAAGATCGACGTGGTCGCCGTCGTCATGGGAGAGGGCCTCACCCTGCTGTTCGAGAGCCTTGGAGTCGGCGCGATCGTGCAAGGCGGCCAGACGATGAACCCCAGCACGCAGGACCTGCTGGATGCGGTTGAGAGCCTTCCTGCAAGCAGCGTAATCCTGCTGCCGAACAACAAGAACGTGGTGCTCGCCGCACAGCAGGCCAGGGATCATTCGCAGAAGGACGTTGCCGTAGTCCCGACGCGCTCGATTCCGGAGGGCATTGCAGCGCTGCTGGCCCTCAATCGGCAGGCAGACCTGGACATGAACGTGAAGGCGATGAAGCGCGCAGTCAAGGACGTCGAAACCGGCAAGGTCACTTTCGCCACGCGCAGCGCCAAGATCAACGACGTCGAGGTCACGGGCGGGCAGCTTATCGGCCTGCACGGAGACGAATTGAAGGTCAGCGGAGAAAGCCCAGGCGAGGTGGTCCGCAATCTCCTCAAGGAGATCGGCACAGAGGATAGGGAGATTGTCACGCTCTACTACGGGGATCAAGTCACCGAAGCTGAGGCAAACGCTCTGGCGCAGGCTCTGAGCCATGAATGGCCTGACCTGGAGATGGAGGTTGTCTTCGGCGGGCAGCCCAACTATCACTACTTCGTGTCAGTCGAGTGACCAGCAGCAGCGTCGACAACCCACAGTGGGAGGTTCCGTGCCCAGAGTCCGCATCGTCACCGACAGCGCAGCAACCGTAGACCCCGCAATCGCCAACAAGCTGGACGTAGCGATCCTTCCTCTCACGGTCCGAGTTGGAGACGAGGAATACGAGGATGCCTCCGGGCTGAGCCACGAGGAGCTTCTGCTGCGAATGGCGAGCGGCGGAGCCCGTCCGCAGGTCATAGGCCCCACAGCCGACCAGTTCACCCGCGTCTACTCCCGGCTGACCCGCCAGACGGATGAGATCATATCGCTACACAGCTCCGCCAGTCTCTCCCCGGCACACAGGAGTGCCTCGACCGCCGCAGCCGAATTCATGGGCCGCTGCGACATCAACGTGGTGGACTCGGAGACGGTCTCCCTGGGACTCGGCCTTCTGGTGGCTGAAGCTGCCCGGCTGGCACAGGACTCGGTGCCGCTGGGCGACATACTGCGCGAGATCCGCGGCATGATGCGCCGCATCTACATCGTTCTGACTACCGACACGCTCGACTACCTGGAGTACAGCAGCCTGATCAGCCCGGCGCAGGCCATTCTTGGCACAATGCTCGATATCAAGCCCTTCCTGGCCATCGAGGACGGACAGATCATTCCAATGGAGAAAGTCCGCGGGCGCGAGCGGGCAATCGACAAGCTGGCTGAGTTCGCAGGCGAGTTCGCCCAGATTGAGCAGATCGCCATCCTGCAGAGTACACCCTACCCCACATCAGAGACAAAACTGCTGCGGGATAGGCTTTCGCTGATTGCTCCGGACCGTGAGTTCCCCATCCTACTGTATGGACCGGTACTCGCTTCCCACATAGGGCCGGACGGCATGGGCCTCGTCGTCTACGAGGGGCCCGAATAGGAGTCTAATCCCGGTGTCTCTTGTACGCGTGGTAACAGATAGCACCGCCGACGTTCCGCCCGATGTGGCAGAGCGCCTCGGGATCACGGTCGTTCCGGCCTACATCCAGCTCGGCAACACCAGCTACCGGGACGGGAATGGCCTCAGCCGGGAGGAGCTGTACAGTCGGATGCCTGATATGCAGGTCGTCCCGACAACGGCCGTGCCCCCCGCCCATGAGTTCGCCTCAGTCTTCCGCAAGCTGGCGGAGGACACGGACGAGATAGTGGCTGTCACCCTGGCAGCGACGTTGAGCGGAATGTACAGCGTGGCCCGGCTCGCAGCCCAGGAGATCACCAACGCCAAGGTGCATGTGGTCGACTCTCTGCAGGTAACCATGGGGCTCGGCTGGATGGTGATCGCAGCGGCAGAGGCTGCAGCGAAGGGACGCAGCGCCGAGGAGATAACGGGGCTGCTCGAAGAGATGAAGCCCCGCGTGCGCGTCTACGCGGTGCTGGACACCCTTCGTTTCCTTCGCCAGAGCGGAAGGGTCAGCTGGGCCCGGGCGAAGGCGGCGCAGATTCTCCAGGTCAAGCCGATCCTCGAGGTCTACATGGGCCAAGTAGGCAGCGTCGGCCAGACGCGCACCAGAAGACGGGCACTCGACCGGCTCATTGAGCTGGTCCGCGAAGCGGGCAAGATCGAGCGGCTGGCTGTGATTCACACGCTGGCCCCAGACCTGGAGGATCTGCGCCAGCGCCTGGCAGGCTTGCCCTCGCCGAAGAAGCTGCTCACCTCGGCGGCAACTACCATCATAGGCGCCCACGTTGGACCAAGAGCGTTGGGAGTGGCACTAGTGGCCAGCAAGTAGACAATGCCCACACCCTGGGAGAAGCTGTCCACCATACTCCGCCAGGAGGCTGAGCATCACGAGGACAGGGCCGTCATGGGCGGCCTGGCCCGATACGAGGATACCTGGAGGAGAGAGGCTACCGCCGCGCTGGGCGGGCAGGCGGCCGACTGGGTAGAGCGGGTATCCGACCACCTCCGCGCGTACCCCCATCTGCCCGACCTCGCAGCGCGGCGGCAGGCAGTCGAAGGTCTGATCAAGATGATGGCGGCCGGCCCGCCCGGGAATGCAGGCGGGAAGCGGGCCAGTTCCGAAGGAGCGAGGGGCCGTGCATCGAGACCTGCCGCGAGGCAGGCTAAAGGCCCGTCGCGGCCGGCGGCAGAGCGGTCCGCCAGCCCAGCTCCACCCACGGCGGGGCGCGGGCTCGATTCGGACATCACGGCCGTGCGCGGAGTTGGCGCCAAGCAGGCCAGCCGCCTGGAGAAGCTCGGCGTCCGCACGATCCGCGACATGCTCTACTTCTTCCCCAGGCGGTATGAGGACTACTCCCAGCTCAGGCCGATCAGCCGCCTGGAGCCGGACGAAGACGTCACTGTCATCGCCAAGGTCTGGGACATCGGAGCCCGCCGAACCCGTCGCGGCGGCAGCCTGGTCAAAGCCACCCTGTCCGACGGCAGTGGCTTTGTCGAGGCCACCTGGTTCAATCAGCCCTACCTGGTGGATAGAATCAAGCCCGGCCAGCAGATCGTGCTGAGCGGTAAGGTGGGACGCTATCTCGGTCATCTCTGCTTCAACGCTCCCACCTGGGAGCTACTGGAGGAGAAACTGCTTCACACAGCAAGAATCGTCCCGGTCTACCCGCTGACCGAAGGGCTCAGCTCACGCTGGCTGCGCAACGTGATGAAGCGGACGGTCGACTACTGGACCAAGCGGCTCCCGGATCATCTTCCCAGCTCCGTTCGCAAGCAGGCAGGCCTGCTCGACCTTGAGACGGCTGTCGCCCAGATACACTTCCCGGACAGTGATGCACAATTGCGCCAGGCGCGCCATCGTCTCAGCTTCGACGAGCTGTTC
>Ga0307421_1001341_pt1 | contig 14902 bp, 14 predicted proteins | sample SalMarWE160270MG_FD_202163 | JGI IMG/M metagenome (GOLD analysis project Ga0307421, IMG submission 202163) | Salt marsh sediment microbial communities from the Plum Island Ecosystem LTER, Massachusetts, United States - WE1602-70 | ecosystem: Environmental > Aquatic > Marine > Intertidal zone >...
GAGGGCGAAAGCCCGAATGGACTCCGAGGGCGGTACCTGGAGCCAGCGGGAGATCACGAGCAGACCCCGTTCGTCGAGCGCAGCCAGGTAGTCGTTGAACGCTTCTATCGTGTTGCTGTAGTCCTCTGCCAGGCTATATGCGCCGGAGGCCACGGGGCGGTACGGAGCCGTCAAGGACAGCACCACGATATCGAAGCGCTCATCGGTGCGTCTGCTGTAGGCCCGTCCCCCTTCAACGATCACGTCGACGCGGGCGTCGTCATACAGCAGCCCCGCCCATTGGCCCTGCTCGCGCACAGCTTCGACAACTAGCGCGTTCGCCTCGACGGCAGTCACAGAGCTCGCCCCGTTGGAAAGCGCGACCAGGGTATCGAGGCCGCCGCGAGGCTCGAGGACGAGCGCGCGGGCGCCCGGCCGCAGCCGGTATGGTAGCGAGGTCAGCAGGCAGTCTGTGAAGTCAAGGTCGGTGAACCCCGGCTGCACATGGCTGATCGGGCTCAGGTCGTCGCCATCTACCGTCATGCCCCGCTGACCGGGTGGCTCATCGGTGCAGACGAAGCCGCGACCCGGCAGGCTGTGGATGGCCTCCGAACTGACGACGTCTACCCTGGAGAAGCTGTTCCACTTCCTGAACAGGAGCTTGGCGTCCGGGTTCAGAAGCAGGTAGCTCAGATCCTTGTAGGGAGATAGTCTGATCTCCAGCGCCGGCGGCGGGCTGACGGCCCCCGCCAGGAGGAGCGCTCCGAAAGCGAAGGGCATCGCCCGTGAGATCCAGGATGACGGGCGAGTCCCGGCAAGCCGGAAGAGGGCCGCGGCAAGCAGGCCGAGCGCGGAGGCAAGGAGGACCGTCCCCTCGGCTCCTATCAGGCGGGGGGCAGAGATAGCTAACAGGCATCCACCGGCCGACCCCACCAGGTTAGCCGCATACGTCTGGCGGGTCTTATCGCGGCGCAGGTCCAGGAGCAGGCCAACAACGGCGCCGCTGAAGAAGAAGGGGGTTGCCAGGGCCAGGTAGTGCAGCGCCAGGATCAGGCCCTGCTGATAGTCGTAGGAGATTCGAAAGGAGTCAAACGGCAGGTACAGTGTCAGGGCGTAGGAGCCGACCGCTGTGACGGCGAATCCCCAGCAGAGAAGAGGTAGAGATTCGACAGTAGGCTGGCGGCGGCGGCCGGCGAGGAGTGCCAGAATGGATCCGCTGGCAGCAAAGCCGAGCAGGGCCACGCTGATCGTCATGAAGGCGAAGTGATAGAACTGGGAGACGGAGAAGACCCGGCTGAGGTTGATCTCAAAGGCGAGCGTCGCCGCAGACAGGACGAAGACGGCTGCGTACGATATCATCCTGTGACCTCAACTCCAGTACGGGCAGCGGCAGAGCTGAGCGCGGGGCAGGGGGACTACTGGTAGCTGATGAAAGCTGGCGGTGGATAGAGAGAGAGCACCTCCTGGGGGGTCATCAGCGGCATATCCAGCCGGTAGAACAGCTTGAACCCGCCATACTCGAAGCCAGCCTCTTCCCGGTATTGGTTGTAGTCGTCAAGCTTGGCGCCGCGACCGCCGAAGCCGTCCGCGTGCCAGACCATGTCGATAAGCGGGTAGTCCTGGACAAGATGCTTGTTCGTGAGCACGGCGTCGCGGAACTGATGGACGACGAGTATCTTCTGCTCGCCGACCTGCTCCGCGATTGTGCTCAACCAGGCCTGTATCCAGTTGATAGTCTCGCCATCCAGGCGGCCGAGGTCGACGGCGGGAACCTGGTCCGGGCCCACTACCCATTCAGGGTCTATGGCCAGATGGACGTTGGGCTCGCGCAGGTAGGGCTCGATGATAGCCAGTTCTGTCTCGATCGGGCTGCGGCCTGGCTGGATATCGAGCACGACCCATGCCCCCTCCTGGGCCGCTACGTCCAGCCACCAGCGCAGCGTCTCCGGGGCCAGGCGGTGATTGTAGTCGCCGTCTTCCCCGGGGAAGTCGTCGGCGACGGTGGCTACGGTCTCGAAGACGATGGTTACCTGGACGCAGGGGTCAAGCGCCTGGTAGGCCGCGGCCTCGGCACGCAGGTAGGTGAGCATTGTCGGAAGGTCGTAGGCGCCCAGGACGCCCATGCCGCTGCTCAGCGGGCTGCCGTAGTAGGCTACGAACCTGCGCCCGCGTATGTGCGAAGCGGGATGGGCTGGCACCGAGCAATCCCTGGGCTCGAACGTGCCGAGCAGCGTTCCAGAATACGGCGTAGGAGTCTCCGTCGGTGTTGCCGTCGGCGTGGAGGTAGGCGTGGTGGTCGGCGTCGGAGTGGGAGTGGCGGTAGGGCTCGGCGTGGGAGTATCCGTCGGCGAGGGCGTCGGAGTGAGGGTGGGGGAGGGAGTCGGCGGATCGGAGCAGGCTGCCAGCAGAGCGATCAGCACGCCGGCCACCAGCGGTCTACTCAGCAGCGGTCTAGAGTGAACAGGCATGCTATCTCCTGAGGTGTGGCGTGTGGCGCGACCCGGCGAAGTGTACAGCAGATTGTGCGATCTGGCAAGGTTCAGCTGCATTGGGTCCTCAGGCCGGAAAGCGCGGCAGCGGTTGACAGGCCCCTGAGCGCGTGCTATACTGCCGCCGGTGGGCCGTTAGCTCAGCCTGGCAGAGCAGGGGCCTTTTAAGCCCAGGGTCGCAGGTTCGAATCCTGCACGGCCCATCCTGTGGATAGTCGGCCGGGCCGGGCCGATTCTTTCGTTTCTGGGGGGCATGCCGTGACGCTACCGCTGTGGGCTTACTGGGTCGCACTGGCGGCCATGTTCGTGGGCCTGCTTGGTGTCGTCCTGCCGCTCGTGCCGGGAGTCGGCCTGATCTGGATCGTTTCGCTGGTCTATGCCCTCGCTGAGGGCTTCGCAACGATTGATCCCCTGACGTTCGCTGTGCTAACGGTCCTTGGCGCCATCGGCTTCTCTGCCGATCTGTGGATGACCCAGCTGGGGGCCAAGATCGGCGGCGCGTCCATCTGGTCGCTCTTGGCCGGCCTCTTGCTGGGGACGATCGGGGCGATAGTAGGCCTTGTCTACCTGGGCGCGGCAGCAGGTCCACTTGCCGCGATCGGGGCCGTAATGGGCATTGTCCTGGCCGAGTGGTACCGGCGGAAGAGCCTCCGCGAGGCAATCAAAGCGGGCGGCGGCTGGCTCGTGGGCTGCACGCTTTCCGGCGTCCTGCAGCTGTTGATCGCCGCTCTGATGATCCTCATCTTCGTCTGGCAAGCCCGGGCGAGCTAGTGCGGACGGTGCTCGCGCGGCCCTGTGGCGGGCCGCAGTCGCGGCGTCAGCCGGCCGCGGCTTGACATCGCCACGCCCAGGACTATCATACCCTGGCCATGCTCGATTTCACCCCCTTCGCCGGCCGGATGACGTCTTCCAGGCCCTATACGGTCAGCCAGCTTACCGGCTACATCCGGCGTCTTTTGGAGGAGGACCCGGCGCTCGAGGGGATCTGGGTGGAAGGGGAAGTATCCAACTTCAGCCGGGCCGCCTCGGGCCACTGTTACTTCACGCTGAAGGATGCCGGCGCCCAACTGGGCTGTGTCCTGTGGCGCTCGCTGGCGGATGCGCAGGACCGCTTTCCGTCGGATGGCGACCTGATCCTGGCTCGCGGTCGTGTGGGTGTATACGAGGCTGGAGGCAGATACCAGCTGTACGTCGATGCCATCGAGCCGGCAGGCCTAGGAGACCTCTATCTCCAGTTCGAGCAGCTGCGAGCACAGCTGGAGGCGGAAGGGCTGTTCCGTCCTGAGCTCAAGCAGCCCTTGCCCCGCTTCCCCCGGAGCATAGGCATTGTGACCTCGCCGCAGGCGGCGGCCCTGCAGGACATCCTCAACGTTCTAGCCCGGCGCTATCCAGCAGCGGAGGTCCTTCTGTCCCCTACCCTCGTCCAGGGTGAGGAGGCCCCGGAGCAGATCGTGGCCGCCATTGGCGCGCTGGAAGCAGTCGGCGGTGTGGACGTCATTATCGTCGCCCGCGGCGGCGGCAGCCTGGAGGATCTGTGGGCCTTCAACGACGAGCGTGTCGCGCGGGCCATCGCTGCATCGCCGATCCCCATTGTCTGTGGGGTGGGCCATGAGACGGACTACTCGCTTGCGGACCTTGTCGCGGACATGCGTGCGCCGACCCCGTCAGCGGCCGCGGAGCTGGCCACACCCGACCAGCTCGAACTGAAGGGCCTGCTGGCGGCGCTATCTCTGGCCCTGACCGAGGCCCTCGAATCGGCAACAGAGAGTCGCCGCTGGCGGCTGGCGGAGCAGGTGCGGGCACTCAGGCATCTCTCGCCTGCCGCCCGGCTGGCCCAGGCTCGCCAGCGTGTTGACGACATGCAGGATAGAGGGGCCGCCGCAATGCGCCACTCTCTGGTCCTGCGCAGGGAGCGCCTGGGTGGGCTGGTGGGCCAACTTGGCGGCGTGAGCCCGGCGGCGACGCTTGAGCGTGGGTATGCCGTCGTGCGGCGGCGCGACACAGGAGCGGTTGTGGGCTCGGTCTCACAAGTTGCAGCGGGGGACGAGCTCGACGTTCGGGTGGTCGACGGGGTCATCGGTGCAGACGTCTCGGGTGTTCGATCGGCAAGGTAGCGCGTTCAGGGAGGATTCGATGTCTCAATCGGAGGTTCGGGCTGTCTGTTTCGACAAGCCGGGCAAGGAAAACACAGAGCTGGTTCTGGCGCTTGCCAGGCAGCGGGCAGATGAGCTGGAGATCGATACGATTCTGGTCGCCAGCACGACGGGGGCGACGGGGGTCCTGGCCGCCAGCCAATTCGCTGGGTCCCGAGTCGTCGTCGTGACCCACTCTGCAGGCTTCCGCGAGCCGAATACCCAGGAACTGACGGAGGGTAATCGGACAGCGATCGAGGCCTGTGGCGCTCAGGTTCTGACGTGCCAGCATGCCCTTGGGGGCGTCGGCAGGGCGGTTAGAAAGAAGTGGGGAACCTACGTCCTCGACGACATTGTGGCTCAGACGCTTCGCATCTTCGGCGATGGCATGAAGGTCTGCGTGGAGATTGCGCTGATGGCCGCAGACGCCGGACTAGTCACGGCGGGCGAGCCCTGCCTGGCAGTCGCCGGAACAGGCCAGGGAGCCGACACCGCCGTCGTCCTGCTGCCGGCCAACGTGCAGGACTTCTTCGACCTGCGCGTACTGGAGGTGCTGGCCAAGCCGCGGCTGGGTTAGGGCGGCCGCGCAGAGAACGCTGGTGGCTGCCACCCCAAAGCGGCTCTAGCCCTCGCTGAGCGCGACTACGATGGCGACGGCCACGACCGTCAGGAGGATAGCCACAGCCACGACGGCGGCGATCGCCCGCCCTGTCCTCTGCCTGAACCTTCCTGTGGCCCAGAGGAACACCCCGGCTGCCATTCCCGCTCCTACCCCCACGCCGGCGATGGCAGTGAGAGCCGTGCCCACAAGTGCGGGGAGATCGACGGGGACCACGAGGCGGCCGAACAGTTCCAGCGAGTACCGGCTGCCGAGGAAGGCGTAGCCGGAACCAACCAGGAGCCCGGCTGCGAGGAGGGCAACTCCCTGCCGCCGCCGCCGGTCTTTCTCCAGCCAGATCGTGACCAGGCCCAGCCCGATCATGCCCACGGCGAAAGTGAGCACAACCGTGGTTATGAACTCGATCTCGGTCATTCCTGCTCACCTCCTCGCCGGCCTAACGCGACTCCCGCCGCTAACTTGGCCCCGGCCGCCCGCGCGCCCACCGCCCGGACGGGCGCAGGGCGGTCCAGCTTAGAAGAGCTTCAGCTGTTCTGCCTCGAGAGGCAATGTGGACTCATCCATCTGGGCGGCTTGCCTGAGCAGCTCCGGTATGCGCTTCATATCCTCGGCGATCACCTGGCGCAAGCTGGGCTGATGGAGCGCCGCCGCAGGGTGGTACATCGGATAGTAGACTACACCGTCGATCTTCCGTGGCTGGCCGTGGGTGCGCGAGATGCGGGCGTTCGGGAAAGCCCGGGCCATGGAGAAGCGGCCGAGGGTAACAATCACCTTCGGCTTGAGCAGCTCGACCTGGCGGTCAAGGAAAGGCCTGCAGGACTCTATCTCCTCGGGGAGCGGGTCGCGGTTCTTGGGAGGGCGGCACTTGATCACGTTGGCGATGAATACGTCCGTGCGGGCCAGCCCAATGCTTTCCAGCAGTTCCTCGAGGAACTTGCCGGCCGAGCCGACGAAGGGGCGCCCCTGCTGGTCCTCGTGGAAGCCCGGGGCCTCGCCGATGAGGAGGATATCTGCGTGCTCTGGCCCTTCTCCCGGCACGACGTTGGTGCGCCCACGGTGGAGGCCGCAGCGGGTGCACTTGCTGATCTCTTCCGCGAGCTTGTCAAGCCCAGACACCGTCGTCCTCCTACCTCAAGAGAAGGAGCCGAAGCCCTGGCCGGTATGGCACGGGATTATAGGGCAATCCCTTCTTCTTGTCCAACCTCGATGTTGTGGGAGAGCAGACGAAGCTCCAGACTACGGCGCATGGTCGCTATGAGCTGGCGGTGTTCTCCGCTGGCAAGGTCCGCTTCCATTATCCAGGCGTCCTCGCCGTCGCTGTAGTACCCAGGGTGCACTCCCTTATCTCGGAAGCCGTACTTCTGGTAGAGGCGATGGGCCACGGAGTTGTAGGCGCGCACTTCGAGGGTCAGCACCTCTCCGCCCATTGCCACAGCCTGCTCAACGGCAGTGAGCAAGAGGGTCTCCCCGAACCCCATCTGTCGCCAGTCCGGGTGAATAGCCACCGTGCTCAGGTGGGCATCCGTTCCTTCCACTCGCAAGCCGACGTATCCGATGATGCGGTGGGCGTCTCCGGCCTCGTCGCCAGCGCCCAGCCAGCGGAGCCATCGCGGCTGAGGCTCCACGTCCTGCGCGCAGGGCGCGACCAGCACGTAGTAGGCCCGGTCACCGCGGCCGATTTCGAGTACATAGGACGAAGGAGGCCACGGCGTGGGAAAGGATAGCCGGTCGATAGCCGCCACCCGGGGCACATCTCCGGGGCGCATCCTGCGCATGTAGAAGCGAGCTGCCTCAGACGATCTCACGCTGTGTAGCTCAGATAGGCCGGGCTGAGTGTGGCCAGATCATCCGTCTCGCCGCGCCGGAGCCTGTCCCAGGCCAACTCGGCCAGGAAGCCAGCTCGCCGGAGCCGGGCCGCCGGTGAGGCAAGAATCGCCTTGGAACGCAATCTCGATAGCACCCCTGCTCCGCGCGGGTCGATCTCCCCGCAGAAGATGGTGCGCTCTTCGACGTCGCGAGCCAGCTCAAGCCAGGTCGTCAGCCGAGGTGATTCTTCGGCAGCCCAGCTGTTGCCGGACCAGCGGTAGGTGGCCACGCATATTCGATCCCGTCCGGCCTGCAGCACGGCGCACATACGTTCTTCCGCGCGTCCTTGGGCGGCGGCAACCACGTCGAGCGTGGGCACGCCGATGATGGGCAGCCGTTGCGCCATAGCCAGTCCCTTTGCTGCCGCCATGCCCACCCGCAGTCCTGTGTAGGAGCCTGGCCCCCTGGCCACGGCCACCGCGGATATGTCGCCTGGGCCGGCGCACAGCCGCGCCAACGCTTCCGCCAGGCGCGGAAGCAGCTCGACGCTGTGCCGGCGCCTCGACTCCCAGGTGTGTTCCGCTTGCACCTGCACTCCGTCGTGTAGGGCCAAGCTGGCGTAGTCTGTGGCCGTATCTATTGCGACAAGCAATGTCCTATGCTCCGAAGGCATCTTGCCGGAACGCGTCGAGCAGCTCCCCGTGGCGCTCTCCCTGCGCGTTGAACTGCATGGTTCGGGACGTCTGGTCTGTGAACTCCAGATGGATCCACAGGCGATTGGCCGGCATCAGCGACGGCGCGCGCTCGGCCCACTCTACCACACATACAGCCGCCGGGTCGCCCAATACCTCGACTAGACCAAGCGTAAGAGCCTCGTCATCGCCGGAGATGCGGTAGAGATCGATGTGGTGGAGCGTCGCCTGGTCGGCTGGTCGAGTGTACTCGCGAACTAGCACGAAGGTGGGACTTATGAGAGGCTGGCCTGCGCCCCATCCCCTGCCGATCCCCTGGGCCAGACAGGTCTTGCCTGCGCCCAGGACTCCTTCCAGGCAGATCACGTCTCCGCCCCGGAGCAGGTCGCCCAGTCGCGCTCCAAGCCGCCGGGTCTGCTCGGGGCTGCGACTGACGAAGTCGAGAGAGTGCTCGTTCAGGATTGGGACCATCCGCTGCGGCGCCCCCCGATATCAGTCCTTCCCTCGCCGCTGGCGATTATACAACCGTATCTGGGCGCCGACAAGCATTTCTCCGCCGGAGAGTGCCGGAAGCCCCTGGGGCTGCTAGCGCAAAGCCTGGTGCGGATGTATAATGCCGGCGCGGCCAACCGTGGCACTCCCCGGTGCCGAGCGGAGCGAAGGAACGAAGCCTTGCGCTACCTGGTGATCTCCGATATCCACGCGAATCTGGCAGCCCTCGAAGCCGTGCTCGCTGACACTCCCTCATACGACGAGGTCTGGTGCCTGGGCGACATCGTGGGCTACGGCCCAAAGCCGAACGAGTGCGTGGAGCGACTCCGCGAGCTTCCCCATCATAGCCTTGCCGGCAACCACGACTGGGCCGCACTGGGCAGGATCGATCTGAGCACGTTCAACCTGGACGCCCGGGTCGCCAATGCCTGGACACAGTCTGAGCTGACGACTGTATCGCGCGCTTTCCTGGAGACCCTGCCTATCCAGGCGGAGATTGATGGCTTCACCCTCGCTCACGCCAGCCCCCGCGAGCCGGTGTGGGAGTATGTCCTTGACGCTCGGCAGGCGTATGCGAATCTGGATCACTTCTCGACCACCTTCTGCCTGGTCGGGCATAGCCACGTCCCCGTCGTCTTCAGGGCGAACGACGATCGGCGGCGCTGCGACACGCTCCTGGGACCGTTCTCTGGCCCCCTGGAGCTTGGCGATGAGCGGGCGATTATCAACCCGGGCAGCGTTGGGCAGCCAAGGGATGGAGATGCACGTGCTAGCTACGCCCTGCTCGATACCGACGCCCATACCTGGGAGTACCGCCGGGTGGGCTATCCGGTGGAGATCACGCAGGAGCTGATGCGCGCCCGCGGCTTGCCCCGTCGCCTTGTTGAGCGGCTGGCCCTGGGTCGCTGACCAGGGAACCCAGGAGGGTCCTCTCGCGTCATGTTAGTGACTCACTACCTTGCGTCATGAGGGGAGGTATCATGGGAAACGGCAAGAGAGTAGGGATCAGGAATGCGTGCTGGGCCTTCGCCGCCGCGTTGCTCGCGCTGGCTGCGGCTGGCTGCGCATACGGCGGGGCGGAGGGGCCGGCGAGCGTGCCCCTGTTCGGATTCAACGACGCAGAGATCAGCCGCAGCACGTCGGGTGACGCAGGTGGGGATGGAACTCGCGCAACTACTGCGGGGGAGGACCTCCCTCAATGGACGGGCGACGGCGACGTGATGCGCCTCGTCATACGCAACGGCTCGCTCGAGATAGTCGTTCCGGACACGCAGGGGGCTGTTGACGCGATCAACGAGCTAGCTGGCGAACTGGAAGGCTTCGTCCTCCGGTCCGAGGTCAGCGAGTATCAGCAAGGCCTGCGAGCGTACATCCAGATCCGCGTTCCGGTCGAGAGCTTCGACGGTGCCATGCAGGCTATCCGCGACCTGGCCAGCGACATCCGCCACGAGGCAACGGCAGCCAGCGACGTGACCGAGGAGTACGTCGACCTGCAGTCGAGCCTGCGCAACAGGGAGGCGACGCAGGAGCGGCTGCTCGGCTACCTTGAGGACGCGGAGGACACGGAGGCGGTTCTGGCGGTTGACGAGCAACTGCGCCGCATAGAGGAAGAGATAGAACAGCTCAAGGGGCGGATCCAGTACCTGGAGCAGTCCGCCGCCATGGCCACCGTCGGGGTAGACATAACGCCGGACGAGCTTGCTCAACCTATCGAGATCGGAGGCTGGCATCCCGAGGGAACGCTGCGTGACGCGTTCGAATCTCTCGTCAGATTCCTTCAGTTCCTGGTTGATGTGCTGATCAAGTTGACGGTGCTGGTCATCCCCGCGCTACTGGCTGCGGTCCTGCCGATTGTGGGGGTGATCTATCTCGCGCGTGCCGTGGTGCGGCGGCGGCGGCGCAAGGCTGAGTAGCGCTTCCTGAAGCCCGCCAACAAGCCCTGGGGCCTCTCGGTCAAGGATTCCCCAGGGCTTTTCTCTTGTTCCAGCATTCTTCTATGCCAGACTAGCCCCCGGTCGAGACCGCTTGTGCGTTGCGCTCGCAGGCGCGTCGTCGTGGAAGGCCTGGAGACGGGCAAGCGGCCGTGCCCCAAGTGGCCTGGGCGGGCCAGGCAGGCGGAGGCCATGGTCGCTGAGTGGACTACGGGCGCAGTGCGGGTCCGGGCCGATCTTCGCCACTTGCCGCCCCTCCGTGTCTGTGCTACACTAGCGGCCGCGGGCCCAGCTGCAGGACGCTGTCCTGTCCGCTGGGCCTGTAGGCGCTCTGGAGCCGCCAATGCTGGCCAAAGTCACCAGTTGTGCACTACTGGGCCTCCAAGGGGTCCCCATCCAGGTCGAGGTCGACACATCGCGAGGCAAACCCATGCTCATCATCGTGGGCTTGCCTGATGCCGCGGTCAAGGAGTCGAGCGAGCGCGTGCGGGCGGCGATCAAGAACTCCAGCCTTCGTTTCCCGATGAAACGGATCACCGTCAACCTTGCGCCGGCGGACATTCGCAAGGAGGGCCCCGCCTACGACCTGCCTATCGCTGTCGGCCTGCTTCTGGCTAGCGAGCAGTGCTGGCCGGATCGCGTGGATGGAGCGATGTTCGTTGGCGAGCTGTCGCTGGACGGCTCGGTTTGCCATGTTAACGGCATACTGCCGATAGCCGCGGCGGCGCGGGAGCGCTCGATCAGCCGGCTGTTCGTGCCGGCGGTCGACGCGGGCGAGGCCGCGCTGGTTGAGGGGCTTGAGGTCCTTCCCGTCGACCACCTGAGCCAGCTGGCAGCTCATCTCCAGGGGCTCAGCCCCATTCTTGCCTGCCAGGCGCGGCCGGAAGTAGCATCGGCTGGGCTGCCGCCCTATGCCAGCGACTTCTGCGAGATAAGGGGCCAGGAGCACGTCAAGCGTGCCCTGGAGGTTGCCGCGGCGGGCGGTCACAACGTGCTCATGGTGGGCGCTCCCGGGGCGGGCAAGACGCTGCTGGCCCGCTCAATGCCCTCCATCCTGCCGGCGATGGGAATCGACGAGGCCCTGGAGGTGACCAAGATCTACAGTGTGGCCGGGCTCCTTCCGTCGGAAACTCCGCTGGTCCGCCACCGTCCCTTTCGAGCTCCCCACCATACTATCAGCCATGCCGGCCTCGTTGGTGGCGGCCACTGGCCGCGGCCTGGAGAGATCAGCCTTGCCCACCGGGGGGTGCTGTTTCTGGACGAGCTGCCCGAATTCGGCAGTCGTACGCTGGAAGGTCTGCGGCAGCCGGTGGAGGACGGAGTCGTGTCGATCGCTCGCTCTACAGGCACCCTTAGCTTCCCCGCGCGATTCATGCTCGTCGCTGCTATGAACCCCTGCCCGTGCGGATACGCCGGCGATCCGCTCCGCGAGTGTACGTGTGCACAGTCGACGGTCACGCGCTACCAGCGGCGGGTATCAGGCCCCCTGATGGACCGGATCGACATCCACATTGAGGTGCCAAGAGTCGACGTGGACAAGCTGACGTCTGATACCCTGGCGGAGCCGTCATCGGCAATCCGTGAAAGGGTTGAGCAATCGCGGGTTCGGCAACGAGAGCGCTTCCCTGGCAGGCCCTGGATGTGCAACGCTCAGATGGGGCCCGCGGACGTTCGGGAGATATGCGTGCTCGAGGAAGAGGGCAGCGCCTTGGTCAGGGCGGCGATGCAGCAGCTGTACATGAGTGCCCGCGCCTTCCACAGGATTCTCAAGCTGGCGCGCACGATCGCTGACCTGGCCGGGTCCGAGGGAATCAAGACCCCGCATCTGGCGGAGGCTATTCAGTACAGGCCGCGGCGGGCGGTTTAGGGAGGCCATGCTGGTCATGATGGAACGAGACTCTGCTCGCGGGAGGCGCGCGCGTTCATCGCGGCTATTCGATGCCCTGGGCGGCGTGTTGGTGCACAGGCGCCTGCCCCTTATCGCCGCGGCGGTGGGCATGGCCCTCGCCGTCCAAGCCCTATGGCGAGGGTGGGGATTCGAGGATGATGTATTGCAGAAAGCGACGCTGCTCTCGGCGCCACTTCACGAAGTGGTCACCCGGCTGTACACATTCCTGGACCCGGCCACGAACCAGCAGATGATGGATCTGGGAGCGATGCCGTGGTGGTCGCTGGACACCGTGCGGATCGTGTTCTTCAGGCCCCTGGCCGCCCTGTTCGTGTGGCTCGACTACCAGTTGTGGGCGGAATCGGCGGCTCTCATGCATGCTCATAGCGTCCTATGGTATGGCGGTCTGTGCGCAGTCGCCGCCATCTTCTACCGGCGGATCGGGGGACGCACGCTGTCAACAGGCCTGGCAGCCGTGCTGTTTGCGCTGAGCATCGGCCACATCAACTGTGTGATCTCAGTGGCGGGGCGCGGGCTCCTTCAGGCAGGCCTCTTTGGTCTGGCCGCGCTTCTGTTCCACGATCGGTGGCGGAGGGACGGCTGGAGGTGGGGAGCGCCGCTGGCCTCGCTGTGCGTGGCGCTATCCGTGCTTTCCGGTGAGGCGGGGGTGGGTGTGCTCGCCTATCTTGCCGCCTACGCAGTGACCATTGATCAGGCCAGCTGGACCAGGCGGCTGGCGACGCTGGTGCCGTACGTTGTGCTCGTGGCGGTGTGGCGACTCGCCACCGCCGCCGCGGGGTATGGCGCCTGGGGGTCGGGCTTCTACATTGACCCCGGTAGTGAGCCTCTCCGTTTCATTGCGGCGGCGGCCGAGGGTTCGCCCGTGCTGCTGCTGTCTCAGTGGCTGCTGCCCGATCCTGGTCTCTACGCCACCCTGTCGACCTGGGCCCGGCGTCTGCTGTGGTGCGGCGGGATCGGCCTGGCCTGCGCTCTAGGCGCTGCGCTTGCCCCTATGCTGCGCCGCAGCCGCGTTGCTAGATTCTGGTGCATAGGAATGGTAGTGGCTATCGTTCCCGTGTGCGCGACTACGCTGCCCAGCGGCCGGCACCTGCTCTTCATTGGCCTGGGCGCCATTGCCCTCATGGCGGAGTTCATCAACGAGAGGCTGAGTGAGCCCGCCGCCCAAGAGAATGGCCGTGGGTGGAGAGTGGCAGCCGCCGTGCTGCTCGTGCTTCATGGAGTGGTCTACCCGGTCGCGGTTTCCGCGGGGCGGATGGTTGGCCAGCGGGTGCTAGACAACGTGGTCGATATCGGCCTCTTGCCTGATGCTGAACAGCAGGACGTGGTGCTGGTCACCATGTCCAGCCCGGGCCACATCATCTACCTCTATCCATATCGGGGGTTCACGGGTCAGACTCTGCCCGCCCATACTCGGGCGCTGGCTCCCGCGCATCACGACCTCGAGGTCACCAGGGTCGACACGCGTACCCTGGAGATAAGGCCGGAATACGGATTCCTGCTGCCACCCGGGGAACCTGTAGGGACTTCGCGGGACCTGCTGCCGCTGCTTCACGCCTCATACGCCACTCAGCACGGCGACCTGTTCTTCCGCGACTCGGCGTTCCCGGTGCCGGCGGGCTATGAGGTGGAGCTAACCGGGCTGCGGGTGGATGTCATCTCCTTGACCGAGGATGGCCGGCCCGGCAGTGCCCGTATGCGATTTGCCGCGCCTCTGGAGGACGACTCGCTTGTCTGGCTGCAGTGGGACTGGGAGACTTATTCGTATATCCCGTTCGAGGTGCCGGGGATCGGCGAGACCGTTGTGATTCCGGGGCCTTTCTAGTCCAGGCTAGCCAACAGCGCGGGCAGCTCCTCGTATCTCTCAAACGAGGCGTCGGCCAGCGACAGGTCATCCTCGCGCCAGCTCTTGCCGAGAAACAGGACTGCCCTCATGCCGGCGGCCTGCGCTCCGGCGATGTCTGTCTCCGGAAGGTCACCCACGTGGGCAGCCTCCGGCGGGCGCACCCCCAGCTCGTCGAGCGAGTGGCGGAAGATCTGCTCCTCGGGCTTGGTGACTCCAACTTCGTCGGAGAAGGAGAGCGCGTCGAAGTTCTGCAGCAGACCGTCGCGGTCCAGGACATGGCGCATCAGCCGGCCGGGCGTAAGGCCGACGTCGGAGATCAGGCCGATCCTGTAGCGAGAGGCCAGGACGGGCAGCACTTCTGCTACTCCGGCCAGCATGCGCGGCTTATTGCTCGCCAGGTACACTTCCTCAATCGATCGGCGAAGCGCGGCGACGGCAGTGGCCGGGAGCGTAGCCCGCATCGCTCTCAGCACGTGCTCCAGGTAGGCGGCGGCACCCGGCGACCGGTGGTCGCGGCGCCAGGCATGGTCGAGCATCTGCCAGGCCTGGCCAACTGCCTGTTCCAGGTCCGCACGATCGCCGGGCTGCCCGTGTAGGGCCAGTGTCTCCTGGAGTAGCTGGATGCGCTCTTCGCGCGCGAAGGCCGATTCGTAGAGCGTTCCCCAGAAGTCGAAGGTGACCGCCCTGAGCATCGCTGCCTCCTTGGGTTGGCCGGGAGGTGGCCGCTGCAAAGCGGGGCTGGTATTACCGTCACGCCAGCCGACTTGACATAAAGCGCGTAGGTCAACCAACCGTCGGGCAGTACATCGGAGCGCTGCGCCCATCGCGAGGGCAACCAGCCAGCCAACACAATCCATCTCTGAGCAAGGGAATGCGCCCCCGGGTTGCTGGCCCCGAGGGCGCTAAGCCTATCTGCGGGAGCTGCGTCGACTGACCTATCGACCCAGGTGCATGGGCATGATAACGTGTGTGAAGTCCACGTCGGAGGCCGGGCGCAAGACCCCGGGGCG
>Ga0307421_1001345_pt1 | contig 14849 bp, 16 predicted proteins | sample SalMarWE160270MG_FD_202163 | JGI IMG/M metagenome (GOLD analysis project Ga0307421, IMG submission 202163) | Salt marsh sediment microbial communities from the Plum Island Ecosystem LTER, Massachusetts, United States - WE1602-70 | ecosystem: Environmental > Aquatic > Marine > Intertidal zone >...
GGATGGTCAAATCTGTGAAATTTCCGGGGTCGCCCTCCATAAAGAGCAGGGAACCCAAGCTCTTTCTACTAGAGGAAAAAAGATAACCCAACCAAGATCACCAACAATGACCCCGCGATGATACCGATTCTCTTTAAATCTTTAATTACGTAGGTATAATCAGGATTAAAAACCCTTTTCTTCTTTGCCATAAACCTTACAACTCCTTAGCTGTCAATTAGATTCGCAGTAACAACAATCCTTTTATTATCTATCATATATGGGTAACAGGATATAAGCGTTGCCGTTGGCGCACCCGTTGACGCCAGAAACTTTACCTGGGTGGGTTCAGCGAACAACACATCTTCCACAACATAGGTGTAACTCTGCCTTTCGGAAAAAATAATTATTAAATCACCAGCTTCCAATTGATCAAGGTTTCTAAAAATTTCCCCATGAATATCATTATGCGCAGATAATACCACATTGCCAAATTCACCCGGGTTGGCGGAATTGATATGATGTCCAACACCCTTTTTTAATTGCTCAAAGCCATCACCTTCCACAACCGGCACATCCTGATTGATTTTCGGGATCTGCAGGCGGATCGCGTGTTGCGGGCCCTGGGTCGGAATGGGAATTTCTCCATAAGATTGCACCACGGGTTGCAGGTGCTCAGGAATTTCTGACAAATTCGGTTTACTACCTCCCGGGGAATCCGGTGGAGTATGACCAGATGGCAAAACAACTGCCACAATTAACGGTGTTGGGGTTAACGTCGGTTGTTCAAGCGCCAGGGCGACTTCCCGATTAAGTTCCTGCAGAATGTCCAGCCCATTAAAGAGGACAAAGATCAAACCCAAAACGGCCAGAATTTCTACCGTGAGAAGAAAACCATCGACTACTCGTTTCCCGCGTTTCCTTGATTCATCAACCGGGTCTTGAGGTCCTTCCCCTTCTGGGAAAGTTGACCGGATATCATCCCAGGAGGTTTCTTCCTCATCTGATACCAAACGGACGATTCGTCCCGTTTCCCGATAGCGTTCAATGCGTTCATTACGACCAGAACGCTGTTTTTCTATCAGCAGCCTGCGTAATTCATTTACAGATAAATCTCGGGGATCTTTGTTCTTTGCCACTCCAAAATTATAATCGGGCTTGGAGGAACTGCCAAGTCAGCTGCCCCCACCAAATAGTCACTATACGTTCTAAATTGTTAAATTCTCATTAAAAATAACCGCTCTTGAGAATTCTCGACATTAGTTTTTCTCATGCTAGAATTAGGTAGGAAATATTATTGGGCACAAGGAGATCAGGGATGGATCCTAGAATACAAACCTTAGCAAAAATCTTGGTGGAGCATTCAGCTAGAGTAGTGCCAGGAAACTGGGTTGCCATTGAGGCCACCACCGCTGCCGAACCATTGGTCAGGGCGCTATTCCAGGAAATATTAACTCATGGCGGCTTTCCTTATCCGCTGCTGAAGTTTCCAGAACAAGCCAGAGAATTGTTTTCCTTGGGAAGTGATAATCAGCTCTCGCATGTCGATCAACTTAGAAACCAGGTCTATAACCAGTTTGAGTCCCGGATCAAAATCTATTCCTTAACCAATCCCAACCAACTGGTTGATTTTCCACCTGAAAAACAAGCCATATTCCAGCAAGCCCAATCGCCTATCCTCGCAACTCAAATGGACCGGGGAGCCCGGGATGAGTTCAAGTGGGTGACTACGCTCTTTCCTACACCCGCCTATGCCAGGGAAGCCGGGATGAGCCTAACAGCCTTTGAAGACTTTGTTTATGGGGCTTGCTTTGCTGACAGGGATAACCCCATCGACCTCTGGCAGCAGGTAAAAGAAAATCAAAAAGCGGCTTTGTCTCTCTTTCAAGGCCATGACCGGATCCAGCTAAAAGGTCCAACCATTGACCTGGAATTATCAGTAAAAGACAGGACATTTATTAATTCCTTCGGTACTCACAACATGCCGGATGGTGAAATATTTACCGGTCCGGTTGAAGAGTCACTCAACGGCTGGGTCCGATATTCTTACCCAGCGATCCATCAAGGAGTCACAGTTAAAGGGATTGAATTAACCTTTAAGGATGGCAAGGTAATTCAAGCTTCCGCGGAGGAACAGGAAGGTTATTTGCTGAAACTTTTGGATTCTGATCCGGGAGCACGATATGTCGGAGAATTTGCTGCTGGTATGAATGCGAATATCCAGCAATTTTCAGGCAACATCCTCTTTGATGAAAAGATTGGCGGTACAATCCACATAGCTATCGGCGCCGGATACCCCGAAACCGGTAGTAAGAACAAGAGTGCCCTGCATTGGGATATGATCTGTGATATGCGATCCGATTCGACTATCACTGTGGATAACAACCTGGTATACAAGAACGGGGAGTTTCTTTTCTGAGGTCACACAATAAACCATTCATTACCCCTAGCGGATAAACCTGTGAGGTAACTATGCCTGACCGAGAAATACTTCAATCCTTCTCCAAAGAAACCTTAATCGAGATGTTGGAAGATCAAGCGAAAAATTGGCTTGCTCATGATGGTCTCTGGTTTCTGGCAGTAGAAAAACAGTACGGTATGGAGACCGCCATCAAATTGGACAAGGAAGCCTGGATCTCCTTTACTCAAATCGAAGCGAAAAGAATTATGCGCCGCCACAACATTTCCACCGGTAGCGGGATTCCTGCTCTAAAAAAGGCTCTTCAGTTCCGGTTATATGCCCGAATTAACGAACAATCATTAATTGATATTGACCAACAGACATTACGGTTTGAAATGAACGACTGCCGGGTACAGTCTACTCGAAAAAGGAGAGGGCTGGATGATTTTCCCTGCAAACCTGTGGGGATTGCAGAATATGCCTTTTTTGCTCACACCATCGATGACCGGATCCGGACTACGGTGATTTGCTGCCCCCCGGATGATCATCCGGAAAGTTACTACTGTGCCTGGCAGTTCACCCTGGAGAACCAACCCATCCCGATTGCTGAGTTGACATAAATACTTAAACTAGTAACCGGGAGAATTCCAGGTTACTAGTTTGGATTGATAAAAATTACTTCCCTCTTAAGATCCCCCGCCGGACAGCTACAACATCCTCTGTGGTAATAAATGCTTTTTCATCCACTTCCCGGACCAGCTTCTCAACTTCCTGAATCTGTTTCCGCCTAACGCTGCAAGTAATCACTGATACCATGCCGTCCTTTCCTCTGGCAGGGATTTCAGTAACAGCATAGTCGTTTTCCCGCAATACATCGAGGATAGCAGATCCCCACTGAGAACTAATCACCCGGACCTCAGCAAAACCTATAGCCAATTTGCTTTCCAGCCACATCCCGGTGACATTTCCAGTCGCAAAACCAGCCGCGTATACAACCACATTAAGCAGATTTTTTGTGTCTGATAATACAAGCGCGATGGTCAACAACCAGATCAAAGAATTGATAAAACCGAGCAGCCAGACCCAGATCTTATTGCTCCTCAAGGTGAAAATCACCCTTAAGGTGTCTAAACTTGTCGAGATTACCCGAATTAAAAAAATAAATAGGGCAATTAACAAACTTTCCTGTGTAAGCTGGAATATATACATATCCAGTAATCCTCTTTTTTTCTAAACCTGATTTAACCGGTTTAAACCACCCTTAATCAATAATACAATTCTTAACTTAATTATTCCTATCCATCAATTTAAAGTACATATCCTGAGCATAAGACTTCACCATTCTTCGCATGCTGAATTCAGGCGCAAGCGTCCGGATGGATTCTTTCATCCTGGCAATCCATTCTACTGGCAGATTGCCGGTAGAGCGGTCATAGAACAAGGGAATGATTTCGTTCTCCAGCGTATCATAAAGACTTTCGGCATCCGTTTCGTCCTGAAGGTTGTAATCCTCGTTGCTTTCGTCGTTTCCAATTGCCCAGCCATTATTTCCGTTAAATCCTTCCCGCCACCAGCCATCTAGGACTGAAAAATTCAGGGCACCATTTAAGGCTGCCTTCTGTCCTGATGTTCCAGAAGCTTCATTTGGCCGTCGGGGAGTATTCAACCAGACATCCACCCCTTGGATGAGATATCTTGCCAGATTCATATCATAATCTTCCAGAAAAACTAGCCGTCCCCCACTCTCTGCCATTTTTACTTTGCGATACACTTTCTGGATAAGCAATTTTCCGGGTTTATCCGCAGGATGGGCTTTTCCTGCAAAGATAATCTGCACCGGCATATCGGGTTGATTGATGATATTTAACAAGCGCTCAAAGTCTCTTAGAATCAGGTCTGCCCTTTTGTAGGTAGCAAACCGTCTGGCAAAACCAATTGTTAAGGCATAGGGATTCAACAGAGCACCAGAAGCGATCACTTGAACAGGATGAATCTTATCCTGCATCCACTGACCACGGACTCGTTCCCGCATATAAAAGACCAGTTTTCTTTTCAAGTGGCGGCGGACAACCCAGAGTTCTTCATCTGGAATATTGATAATATTCTCCCAGATCTCCGGATCATCAATATTCTCCATCCAATCCGAGCCCAAATATCTTTCATACAAATTTCTTAATCTTCGTGCAAGCCAGGTTCCAGTATGAATCCCGTTAGTGATATGACTGATAGGAACGTCTTCAACACGTGTGTCAGGCCAAAGATAGTTCCACATTTCCCGGGCTACTTCGCCATGAAGTTCAGAAACACCATTGCGAAGGTCCGACATTTGCATGGCTAATACCGGCATACTGAAAGTTTCCCCCCAGGATACCTTGTGACGGGCGAGATCAATAAACTGCTCTCTTTTCAGCCCAAGCTTCTCCTGGAATGTCGAGAAATACTTATCAATCAACCATTCGGGAAATTCATCACTGCCAGCAGGAACAGGTGTGTGAGTTGTAAAGACTGTTTTACCTTTAATAATCTCAATTGCTTCTTCCAGACCAGAACCTTTCTTTACCAATTCCCTCACCCGTTCCAGGGCAAGGAAAGCCGAATGGCCTTCATTCATGTGCCAGACAACAGGATCGTGTCCCAACTTTCGCAGGGCTCTCACGCCGCCTATCCCAAGGATAATTTCCTGTGAGATACGCAAATCCAGATCACTACTGTACAAGCGGGAGGTTAATTCCCTGTCTTCATCCGAATTTCCCTCAACATTAGTATCCAGCAAATACAAGGGAACTCTTCCAACCTGAATTTTCCAAATCCTGACTAAAACTTCCCTGCCGGCTAATTCCACATCAATTGTTAACGTTTTTTCATTTTCATCGACCAGCGGCAGTACGGGTAATTCATTAAATTTCAGCTTTACATACTGGGCTTCCTGCCAACCATCCTCAGTAATCAACTGGGTAAAGTATCCTTTGGTATAGAGAAACCCCATGGCAACAAGCGGCAATCCCAGATCACTGGCTTCTTTAAGGTGATCGCCAGAAAGCACACCCAAACCACCAGCATAAATTGGCAGAGTTTCATGCAAGCCGAATTCAGACGAAAAATAGGCAATGAGCTCGTTTTGCACATGCCCATGATTTTCCTGGTACCAGGTATCTTCCCGTTCCATGTACTGATCAAAAGCGAGCAGCGCCCGGTCATAAAAATCAAGAAAGTAACTGTCATGGGTGACTGCATTTAATTTCGCTCTTTCCACGTTTCTCAGGAACTGAACCGGATTATGTGATGTCTGTTCCCATAAATCACTGTCAATTCTTTTATACAACCCCTGAACATCAGGATTCCAGGTCCACCACAAGTTATATGCCATTTCCCCCAGACGCACTATGCGTTGGGGAAGACTGAAATGATTGGGATTTACTCCATGATGCTTTGCCATTGCCGAAAAGCCCTCCTCATCAAACTGAGGTTAAGTATTAATAAAAACCTCGCCAATTTTACCATTAGAGGTCTATTGAGTAAACCAGACCCTGACTATTTTTCAGCGCCAGAGAGGGTGAACAAAGCTGATCGATTGGATTCTCCGGGATCAGGAAATTCAGATATTCTTAAGGTCAATTATTCTTCCCCCTGGTTTCGATCGGATTTTTATCGCTCGAAGCGGACTTCTCCCCAGGTTCTAATATTCTCGGGAGGTGGAAGAACCTCTCCCTCTGGCCGGCGGATGAATACCATAGCCTCAACCTGGCAAGCTGGCACACATAATCCACAGCCGACACAGCTTCCCGGATCAACTTCGCAGACCAAATCGCCCAGTTCAAGGGCGTCAAATTGACAATGTTCAATACAATCCCCGCAGGCGACACATAAATCCTCGTCAATTACAACCAGAAAATCAGATTTTGTGATCGCAGATGGTTTGTTAAATTTAACCACAGCCCGCAGGATACCGCAGCTGCAGGTACAGCAGTTGCAAATGTAGTAATTTGGTCCCTGGTAATTCCCGGTGGTATGCACCAGCCCAGCCTCTTCCGCTTCTTTTAATTTCTTTAAGGATTCTTCTTTTGTGATTGCCCGATCCACATCACTTTTATCGAAGGCACCCTCGATTGGTGCGAATACCAGGCAGTTTTCTATCGGATGCTCACACGGATCACCAATCAGCTTTTTTTGTACCCGGCAAATACAATCTCGCACACCCCAAGATTTTGCCTTTTCCAGCAAGTCAGATGCTCTTTCATAGGGGAATATTTCCATTTCAAAATCTACCGATTCTTCAATCGGAATTACCCGATGAACCGATAATCCTTTCCCAGTTATTTCTCCCTCAGTTTCCCGAAAATACTGCTCGAAGAGTTCTGCCAACTCCTGATCCATACGAGGAAGTAATTCTTCGTAAAATCCAACCACAAAAGGCATTAACCCATATACCAATTCCCGGTCTCTTTTTGAGAAAAGAATTACTTTCTTCCTAACCATGTTCTTTAAGGTTCGCCGGGCTTGTTTTTCAGGGAGATTTGCCCGGGAAGCAATGAGTGAAGTTGATTCTTTTACAAAAAACATTTCGGCAGCCAGCTCCGCTTCCTCAGGTGTAAATATCTTTTCCAGCAAGCGCAATTCTATTCCGCTCTCTGTTGCTATGTACCGATTTGGCAAATCATCCAATTTTAGTGCTAGATTTTTGTAGACGTCAGTGTTCATAACAAACTTTCCCTGTCGTGATAAAAATTCTCTTTGGGATAATCTATTTTTCTACTCAGGCTGGTTTTATCAATTTGGCAGCTTCTTGAATAATAACATCAGACACATCTGTTTTTTCCATTAAAGGCAGTTCTTTTTTACGGCCATTTTTCCAAATCAGCGTTACCTGGTTTTTATCAGATCCAAATCCAGAATCTTTCTGACTGACATCATTAGCAACAATCAGGTCAAGCTCCTTTTTTCCCAGTTTTGATGATGCGTTTTCCTGAAGGTTCTCAGTTTCAGCAGCAAAACCGATTGTCAACCGCGGTCCAATCCCAATAGATTTTTTTCTCTGAGCCAGTTCACCAAGGATATCCGGTGTGGCTTCCAAGTTAATCACAGATAAGCCACCCTGGTCCTTTTTAACTTTCCGATTCATTTCTTGATCCAGTTTATAATCGGCAACGGCTGCAGCCATGATCAACAAATCAGCTTTTTCAGTTTCCTTCAATACAGCAGTAAACATTTGTTCAGCTGTTGTGATGTCAATCTTTGATGCGCCAACCGGGGAGGTTAAACAAACAGGGCTTGAGATTAACATCACTTCAGCGCCCTGGTCCAACGCCGCCTGAGCCAGGGCGAATCCTTGTTTTCCTGAAGACTTGTTGGATAGTACCCGAACCGGGTCAACCGGTTCCTGAGTTCCGCCCGCGGTAATAACCACTTTTTTCCCTTTCAGAACACCATCCTTTCCTATAAATACCCGCAGATGACCCAAGAGCTGGTTAGATTCCAGCATCCGACCTTTCCCTGATATTCCGGATGCCAGATGACCTGCAGCAGGACCTAAAAGTATAACTCCGCGTTTTTCCAGTATTTGAAGGTTTTCTTGGGTCGCTGGATGTGAATACATACTCCCGTCCATCGCAGGGGCCACCAGCAGTTTGGTTCGTGATGCCAGGGCACTTACAGTAAGCAAATTATCCGCTAATCCATTGGCAAGTTTGGCAATCGTGTTCGCAGTTGCCGGGGCAATCAAAAAAGCCTGGTTTTCTTCCCCTAACTTAATGTGAAGAACATGATCTTCAACCTGCCATAAATCTTGATCGACGTAAGCCTTGCGGCCTGTTACTGACGAGAAAGTAAGGGGGGAAACTAGACTGGCGGCAGATTCTGTCAGAATAACATCCACCATTGCCCCCGATTGGGTTAATTTTGATGCCAGATCTACAATTTTATAAGCAGCAATAGATCCTGTAACGCCCAGTACAATTCGTTTTTCTTCAAATACCTTCATTTAAGATTCCTTATTAACCCTTCTGGATAATGATTTACAGCCAGCTGTCATTCTGAGGATATCGGTCCAGAGTCCAAGAAGTTTAAGTTTCCCGGTATCTATAAGTACTCTTGACAACTCAAACCTGTTAAGGGGTTAGAGTTTTTCCAGTCCCTTATTGGTTCATATCCCAAATGATTCGAAGTCCATCCAGCGTCAGCCAGGGTGCGACAATATCTATCATCCGGGTTTCCCGGGCAATAATCTCTGTTAGTCCACCTGTAGCGATAACCTTCATTTCAGGACCCAGTTCAGCGCGAAAACGAGTGACCATCCCTTCGACCAGACCTACATATCCGTAAATTAAGCCTGACTGCATAGAATGGGGTGTATTCTGTCCGATAACAGAGGGGGGCGTTCTTAACTCTACCCGGGGCAGTTTGGCTGCCCTCTGGAATAAGGCTTCAGCAGCGATGCCAATTCCGGGCGCGATTGCTCCCCCAAGGTAATCTCCATCCCGGGAGATAGCATCAAAGGTGGTCCCGGTGCCGAAATCAACCACACAAGCTGGCCCCCCGTAAAGAGTCTGAACCGCAGCAGCATCAACAATTCGATCTGCGCCCACTGATCGCGGAGTTTCATAAAGGATACGTACACCGGTTTTTACACCGGCATCCACAACCAGGGGATCCTGGTGTATATATTCCCGGCAAGCCTGGAGAAAAATCCCGTTAAGCGGAGGCACAACGGAAGCAAGGCAAATACCGCTGATATCATCTGGTGATAAATTCTCGTGCTTAAGCAAACCATCAATCTGGAGTCCATATTCGTCCGGCATGCGGTTGTGATCAGTTGAAACCCGCCATCGGGGTCCTAACACATCTCCCTGATATAAGCCGATAGAAATATTTGTGTTTCCAATATCGATTGTCATTAACATGTTTTTTCCCCCACATGGTTTTGATCATTTACCAGAACAATTGTTGGGTGCCAATTCTCCGGCAGAGGTTCGGACACCAGAATATGGGACATAATTATTATCCGGTCACCCTGATGACAGAGGCGCGCAGCTGCACCATTGAGTTCAATAATGCCCGAGTCCGGTTCACCTGCTAGTGTATATGTTTCGAACCGGGCTCCAGTTGTTACATTCACAACCTGAACATATTCAAATTCCTTGATTCCGGCTTGTTTCAGCAAGCTTCTGTCAATAGTTATACTCCCTTCATAGTCCAGTTCTGTTCCAGTCACAACTGCTCGATGTATTTTAGATTTCAGTAGTTTTCGGTACATAATTTTCTCTTGTTATTAGGTAGCAGATTTGAGAATTCGTATTCTATTTGCTAATAACAAAGTGTCCAACATATTAGCAAAGTTAGTAAATCAGGTTTCCCGTTGAAGTAGAACAATATTATCAATAAGACGAGTTCGACCGACAAAAACTGCCATGGATAACAGGCAGGATTCAATTTCCCCTCCTAATTCTTCAAGGGTTTCCGGGTGAGCACAGGAAACGTATTGAAGCTCAGCCAATTGTTCTTCATTGACCACCCGGGCAACGATCTCCCTTATTTTGTCTGCATTTTTTTCGCCTTTTTGAAAAGCATCTTTCGCTGTATTGAGTCCCCGGGAAAGACAAAGTGCCGCTTGTCGTTCCCCTTCATTCAAGTAGCTGTTGCGGCTGGACATTGCTAACCCGTCCGTCTCGCGGATGATTGGACAAATTACAATCTCAATTGGATAATTTAGATCGCGGACCATCTGTTTGATAACAACAGCCTGTTGAGCGTCTTTTTGTCCAAAATAAGATTTATCAGGCCGGACTGCATTAAACAGCTTTGACACTACGGTTGTAACGCCCCGGAAATGCGTGTTTCTAACCTGCCCTTCCAGGGGTTTAGTTACTTGTTCAACATTAATCCAGGTCTGAAAATCCTCCGGATACATGGTTTTTACAGAAGGTATCCAAATCAGATTTGTACCAACACCCCTTAACAAGCCCAGATCCCGCTCGATATCCCGGGGGTAACTATCCAGATCCTCATCCGGAGCAAACTGTGCGGGATTTGCAAATATACTCACTACAACACTTTCACAATCCTGTTTCGCTCTTTTAACCAACGAGAGATGTCCTTCATGTAGATATCCCATAGTGGGGACAAAACCCAGCGGCCGTTTCAGCCTTAACAATGCCTCCTGCAAATCATCAAAAGTTTCAACTGTCTTCATAGTTTTTTCCATATAAATCCACTTGTGACTGAACCAATTGAAATAAAAGATTATTCACAGGTGTAGACACATTTATCCTCTTTCCCTCCCGGACAATCTCTCCACAGATTGCATCAATTTCAGTTGGTGATCTCCGCCTTATATCCTGGAGCATGGAAGAAATGTTCTTGGATGTCGCGGCAGCAACTTCTTCAACTGCAAGGGCAGGATCTTTGAAAATTAATTCAATACCTTTTGCTGAAGCAACAGAAGCAGCTTCTTCAGCTGCAATACTCATAATTTTTTTGGCAGCACTGCTTTCGAGCAGTTCTCCGTTCTTTACGCCTAAAAGGGCAGAGAGGGGATTAATGGCAGCATTGACAATTAGCTTGCTCCAAACCAAGCCTGATAAGTCCGTTGTTTCGTGAATCAAAAATCCGGCTTGCTGTAGATAAACCTTAACTGTACGTAGACGCGGATGAATACCAAGTGTTATCACTCCTTCACCACCAGGACGAACCAATCCTGGCTCAAGAAGAGTGGCCCCGTATGTTGTTACACCCAGTGCAGTTCGTTCTTCTCCCAACACATCGCTTAAGATCGCCAGGTTTCCCAGCCCGTTTTGCATAGTTAGAGCCACACTATCGTGCTGCATCACTTCTTTGAGCTGCAGAGCTGCCCGTTCAGTCTGCCAGGATTTCACCAATACAAGCGAATAAGGAGCTTTTTTTATTTCCCTGATATCAGATGTTGCCTTGACCGGATAAGCAAACTCCCCTGTTTCCCCCATTATCCGGATACCTTTTTCCCGAACAGCCCGGATTCCTTCCTTCCAGGTGCCCAATAGTGTTACTTTAACCCCAGACGCAGCCAGACGGCTTCCAAACAGCAGAGCCATCGCGCCAGTCCCTACAATCAGGATTTCTGCCATGGATCAGGATTCTCCCACCAGGTTCAAGAATAACTCCCACTCCTGATCAGAGATCGAAAATGAATTCTCCTGAGTGGGAAATTTTCCCTGCAGAACATCATGATGATAAGCCCGGATAGCTGTATCAATTTCCTCATGAAGGTGGGTATATTGCTTAACAAATTTTGGTGTAAATCTATCATATAAACCCAAAAGATCATGAGTGACCAGGACCTGGCCATCACAACCACTGCCAGCACCAATACCTATCGTTGGTATCCTTAACTTTTGGGTGATGTAAGCAGCAACCCGGTCTGGAATTGATTCCAATACAAGGCCAAAACAACCCGCATCCTCCAAAGACAGTGCATCTTCAAGGAGAGAACCGGCTGCTTCAGCTGATTTCCCTTGTACTCTGAAACCCCCAAATTTATGAACACTTTGTGGTGTAAGTCCCAGATGAGCTAAAACAGGAATACCAGCATCGAGGATTGCCCTTACTGCATCTAGGCGTTCCCTTCCTCCTTCTAATTTCACGGCATTCATTCCGGATTCTTGAAGAAATCGCCCTGCATTGCGAACCGCGTCCTCTACACTAACCTGGTAGGACATAAAAGGCATATCGCCAATCAGCAGTGCCCGGGAAGCACCCCGGGAAACTGCCCGGCAGTGATGGAGCATTTCTTCCATAGTCACAGGCAATGTGTTTTCATATCCCAGAACAACCATTCCCAGGGAATCTCCTACCAGGATGGAATCAATACCTGCAAGGTCAACTGCCCTGGCTGTTGGATAATCATAGGCAGTCAGCATGGTCAGCTGTTCACCACGCTGTTTTTTCAGGTGAAAAGTATGGGTCGATATTTTCCGATGAGCATCGGGGGAATCAGACATGGTACCCTCCTTGGCTGGTAGGGGCCAAATGCTATTTAATCAATGTTTTATTTATGTCCCGGTTTGGGGTCAAATCCGGGCAGTACCATATTATCCCTTAAATTCTAAAGATAATCAAGGATTGGAAATCTGTTTCAAATTGGTAAAATTTCACTCAGAATACCCATGTTCTTGCAGGAAATCACCAAATAGTCTGTCGCACTGGGCAAGCTGGAAATCTGTAAATGAATCTTTATAGCGTCCAACCTTTCCCTTTACAAAGTGTAATCCCTGCCGATTTTGAGCTTTTTGTTCCGGGCGATAACTGTCTACGATCTCTTTGATTTTATTCTTAGTTTGGTCAATTTCGAGGAAAGCAATTAATTTATTTACTTCATGGTCATAATTTGATTTTAAATCCTCATACTTTACAGCCAGAGTATGTTCAGAAGAAAGCCAGCCTCTGGCTATCTTAACATAAGGCTCCATGAAATTAATAGATTTTTCAATGGTTGTCAGGGGAGTAAAAGCATTCTCAAGTCCCTTTTGAGACATTTTCTGCCCATTTTCATAAGCAGATAATAGAGCATCCCTGGGATCCCGGTAAATATAGGTTGATTTAATCACTCCCAGAGCCATTAGTAAATTTGCTAAAGGTCGTCTCTCTGCATGAAGCTTTATCACGTATGGTCGTTCAATAATTAAGGGCAGTATAACAGGAATCAAACGATAAAAACTTAGGGTTCCCAAATTGCAGTTTATCTCTGTTAAAAATTGTTTCAGGGGATATTTGGCTCTGATCTCTATTGCATTTACTCCCCCACCTGCAACAACCAGATCCTGGGTAAGGTTATAATACCAACCCGATCCAGCCCTGGGCATTCCAACTGATAAGATCATTTGTTTATTCATTTAGTTTTTTCTTCCTATTTTCTGCATTTTGGCTGAGTTTTTGTTTCTCATCATTCGATAAAAAGGAAATTTCCAATGAATTCCGTTGAGCTTGACGAATTTGATCAGGTGTTAATCCTGCTGCAGGTGCCGCTTGTTCATATTCATGTCTGAGATTTATCCCACTAATACCAGGATCATCGGTATTGATTGTAGCCAGGATTCCCTCTTCCAAGAATGTCCGCAGTGGGTGCGAACTATACTTATCAACAACCCGGGTCTGGATATTGCTGGTCAGGTTTGATTCCAGCCCAATTTGCTTTTCTGCCAGATACCGCATCAATACCGGATCCTTGACAGCGCTGACGCCATGACCAATCCGGTCTGCATTTAACTCCTCTACTGCCTGCCAGATACTATCTGGCCCCGCTTCTTCGCCGGCATGGATTGTGATTTTCCATCCCGCAGCCCTCCCTTCCTGGAAATGGTCAACAAACAACTGTCCAGGATAATTCTTTTCGTCACCTGCTAGGTCCAGGGCAACGATTTGGTTTTTATATGCCAAAAGGGTTTCCAATTCCTTCCACCCTAAATCCGGTCCATAGGTACGGCTGATAATTCCAATAATATTAACCTGGATGCCAAATTCAATCCGCCCTTGATTGACGCCTTCCAAAACGGCTTCTACAACCCCTTCCAGGGATAAACTATGCGGTTCAGCCATAAACATAGGACTGAAGCGGAGCTCAATGTAGTCAATACCCTCCAGAGATGCGTCTTCAACATTCTCGTAAGCAACCCGCCTGCAGGCATCATAATCCGCCAGCACACCGATCATATATTTAAATTTTTCAATAAAAGCCATCACCCCTGGACGCGGATCTGTGATCTGAACATAAGGTCTCAAACCTTCAATATCACTCGCCGGAAGTGGAATTCCGTGTTTCTTCCCCAATTCCAAAATCGTCTCCAGGCGGATACTCCCGTCGAGATGACGGTGCAAATCAATCAGTGGAAGGGTTGCATCAATCAAAGTCTTTCTCTCCTGGAATTCTGAAGGGCAGTTTCTTTTTTCTTAAAGACCAATTATAATAAACAAAAGTAAGATTGGCTAAAGGAGATCTATTCATGAGAAAGGCAATCGCATTCACATTCGGAGCAGTACTCGGAGGGGTCCTGGGTGGTATAGCAGCGCTGCTGCTGACTCCCCATTCAGGGAAGGAACTGCGCTCCACAATTCGACAACAAGTAGATGATATCCAAATTGAAATCAAAGAAGCTGCCCAGAATAAGCGCGCTGAACTTGAGAAACAACTGGAAGTCTTAATTGAGCATAAAGAATCTAAATAATTCCGGGAACCAGGTAAAAAACGGATTTTGTGCCTCTGGATTTGTTCCTTTCAACGAAATTAAATAAAAACACTCCCATTCTTCCATCAGAATATGGAAGTGTTTTTTTTATTTTATTCTTCTCTCAACTCAAATTGATAATCAGCTTTTTGGCGGGTAAATCGGGTGGTCCCGGTAACAACCAGAACCGCTTCCTGAACGCCCCCCTTTCCAATCGTAATCGGAATCTCTACCTGATTTTCCGTGGATACTGTTAAATACTGGATTCTTGGAGCTGCACC